>Ga0156283_1072_pt1 | contig 19933 bp, 16 predicted proteins | sample RifCSPlowO2_12_FD_107932 | JGI IMG/M metagenome (GOLD analysis project Ga0156283, IMG submission 107932) | Betaproteobacteria bacterium RIFCSPLOWO2_12_FULL_65_14 | reverse complement strand
CCCGTGCCCAGGAGCGCATCATCTCGAGCCTGCTCGACCTTGCGCGCGTCGCCGGCGGCAAGCCTCCGCTGCCGCGTGCGCGGGTCACCGAGCCGCTGCTCACGGGGGTGCGGGTGCTGATCGTCGACGACGACCCCGCGGCGCGCGAGACGATGGCGAAAGTGCTGGGCATCGCGGGCGCGGAAACGCGGGCGGCGCGCGGCATCGAAGAGGCCCTCGACACGCTCGGCGCCTTCAGGCCCGACGTGATGCTGTCGGACGTCGCCGTGCGCGGCGACGGCTTGGCGCTCATCCGGGCGGTGCGCGCCTTGCCGGCCGAGCGCGGCGGGTGCCTGCGCGCCGCGGCGCTGACCGAGCGCCAGGCCGACGACGGCATGCGCGCGGTCGCCGCGGGCTACGACGCGCAGCTCGCCAAGCCGGTGGAGCCGGTTGCGCTGCTCGCGACCGTGGCGCGTCTCGCGCAGCCCGCCAGCGTGTAAAAAATTCGCTTGTAGGACAAAAGGTGCAGCCGGCACGCGGCTTGCAGCTCCCCGTCCGCGCGCGACGAGGCGGAGCGCCAAGTGTCCGAATGGGAAACGCGGCAGCGGACATAGGGGCACGCCTTTTGCAGGGCTTCGGGCGATGGCTTCGAGCAACGGAGAAGGAGTAGCCGGATGGATCTTTCGAGGCGCAGACTGATCGTCGCGGGGCTCGCCGTAGCCGCGCTTGGAGCTTGCGCGACCGAGCGCCGGACCCAGCGCAGCGCGGGCGAGTTCACCGACGACGCCGTGCTTACGGCGAAGGTGAAGACCGCGATCGCGACCGACGCGGGCGCGCGCACCGCGTCCGCGGTGAACGTGGAGACTTACCGCGGCGTCGTGCAGCTCACCGGGTTCGTCGATTCCGAGGACCAGGCGAGCCGCGCCGTGTCGGCCGCCAAGAAGGTGCAGGGCGTACGCTCGGTGAAGAACGACATCCGCATCAAGAGGTGATCGCGCGCCGGCAGCCGTCGGCCGGCGCGGAGGTATTCGTAGTAGCGGCGTTGCTTGCGGCCCTTCAGGGTTGCGCGCTGCCGCCACCGGCCAGCCCGGCGGTGCGGCAGCCCGCTCCCCCCGCAAGCCCGCTCACGCAAGGCAATGACGCCAGGGTGCTGGTCGACGGCCCGGCGACCCACCAGGCGATGCACGCCGCCATCGCCCAGGCGCGCGACCACGTCAACCTGCAGAGCTACATCGTCGACGCGAGCGACGTCGGCGAGCGGCTCGCGCAACTGCTGAAGCAGAAGGCCGCGCAGGGCGTGAAGGTCAATGTCCTGTACGACAGCGTCGGCTCGATCAAGACGCCGCGCGAGTTCTTCCGCGGGCTCACCGAGGCGGGCGTCGCCGTCTGCGAGTTCAACCCGGTGAAGAAGGCGCCGGCCAAGCTCAACAACCGCGACCATCGCAAGATCCTGGTGGTCGACGGCCGCGTCGCGTTCACCGGCGGCGTCAACATCAGCGAGACCTATGCCTCCGGCTCGCGCCGCGCGCGCCGCGTGCAGGACCAGGAGCGCGATCGCAAGGAGGGCTGGCGCGACACGCACGTGCAGGTGGCCGGCCCGGTGGTCGCGCAGTTCCAGCGCCTGTTCCTCGACGCGTGGGCGCTGCAGGATTGCGGGCCATGGGCCGAGGCGCGCTATTACCCGCGCCTGGAGCGTCGCGGCGACCAGGCGATGCGCGTGGTGGGCAGCGACCCGGGCAGCGGCAAGAGCGAGATGTACGCCGCGCTGCTCGAGGCGGTAAGGGGCGCGCGCAGCCGGGTGTGGCTCACCGTGGGCTATTTCGTGCCCGACCCGGACACCAAGGAGGCCTTGATGCAGGCGGCGCGCCGCGGCGTCGACGTGCGGCTGGTGCTGCCGGGCTTCAGCGATTTCTGGGCGCCGGTGTACGCGGGCCGCTCGCACTACGAGGAGCTGCTCGCCGCCGGCGTGCGCATTTACGAGTGGCACGAGGCGCTCATGCACGCGAAGACCGCGGTCATCGACTCGTCGTGGTCGAGCATCGGGTCGACGAACCTCGACTGGCGCAGCTTCGTGCACAACTACGAGGCCGACCTCATCGTGCAAGACGCCGGCTTCGCGCGCGAGATGGAACGCCGCTTCCGCGAGGACATCGCCGCCTCCGAAGAAATCGACGCCGACGCCTGGCGCGCGCGCGGCGCGGGCGAGAAGCTCAAGGAATGGCTCGCGCGGCAGTGGGAATACCTTCTTTAGCCCCTCGTACGGATCTTGCGGGTCGTACTGAAATCCCGATGCAAGGAGGTTCTATGGGCACAGCCGCTGCCAAAGCCGTGCAAGCTTTACATTTCGATCTGCCGCCGCTGCCGTATCCCGAAGACGCGTTGGCGCCCGTGATCTCAGCGGAAACGCTCGCGCTGCATCACGGCAAACACCACCGCAAGTACGTCGACACCATGAACGAGCTCCTGAAGAAGGAGCACGTCCGCGCCTCCTCGCTCGAGGAAGTGGTGCGTGCGAGCCGGGGCAAGCTCTTCAACAACGCCGCGCAGGCGTGGAACCACGAGTTCTACTGGCATTCGCTCACGCCGAAGAAAACCCGGCCCTCGGGCGCGCTGCTGCGCCGTATCGAAGCCGATTTCGGCAGCTACGACCGGTTCGCCGAGCAATTCGCCGCCGCGGCCGCCGCGCAGTTCGGCAGCGGCTGGGCGTGGCTGGTCGAGGAGCAGGGCAAGCTCACGGTGCAGACCACTGCCAACGCGGATACTCCGATGGCGCGCGGCACAAGGTGCCTGCTTGCCGTGGACGTCTGGGAGCACGCCTACTACGTGGATTACCGCAACCAGCGCGAGCGCTATCTCTCGGCGGTGATCGGCGAGCGGCTCAACTGGGAGTTCGCCGAGCAGAACCTCGCATCGAAGTGAGGTTTTGAAGCGATAGCTATCCCGGCTGGAGCGACGCGCGGCGCCGTTCCAGCGGGCCGCTTTAGCGCTCCTCACATGATGTAGGTCAAGGATTGATGCCGGCCTGGGATTGCCGGGGCCCATGCTCGCCTGTACATTCCACCAGGGCAAATAACGCCGATCTAATAACTGTTTCCGCCTGCGCAGTACGGGTCGCCCCGGCGTATTGGCAGGATTTTTGAAGCCGTTCACTTCTGAATCGCTTGCAGCTGGGTTCATGCTAGGCACCTTGCGCGACATTCGCGGGCACTTGCTGGCGCTCGTCATGCTGTCCATGTTGCCGGTACTCGGCGTTGTGATGTACGAGACCTGGCGCACAACGAACGAGCGCATTGCCGAAGCGCATTTGAACCTGCAAGCGGCGGCAGCGAGCGTTGCCGCGATGCTTGATGCCGACGTGCTTGGTGCCGGGCTTCTGGTGCAATCACTGGCCGAGATGCCTGGGGTATCGAAAGCCGATGCGGCCGTGTGCGAACGGCAGATCGGCTCGATCATCAGGCCTCACCAGCGCTATAGCAGCGTTTTGGTTGTCCGGCCAGACGGGACGCCCGTGTGCGCAACTATCCCGATGCCGCGCGGCGTCAATTTTTCCGACAGGGAGTACTTCAGCCGGGCCCTCGCCGCGAAAGCGCCCATCCTGGGGGCGCCGGTGGTCAGCCGAGCTCGGGGCACCGGAGTTCTGCCGGTTGCGTTTGCAGCGCGAAACAATTCCGGGCAAGTGAGCGCCGTACTGGTCGCCGCGCTCGATCTCGCCTGGTACCAGCAATTCGAAAGCGAGCGGAATCTTTACCCTGGTTTTGCGCTCACCTGGTGGGACGGCGAGGGAAAGATTGCCTACCGCTACCCCGATCCGGAGAAGTGGATCGGGGCATCCCTCGCCGATACGGCGCTCGGGCACGCCGCGCGCAAAACCGCCGCGGCCGGCACAGCAAAGGAGTTCGGCGTCGACGGGATCGAGCGCGTGCATGGTTTTGCACGCCTCGCCAGACAGGGCGCCGTCGATCTGACTATCGGCCTGTCGGTCCCCGTAGACGAGCTTACCGCCGCGCCGCACGCACTTTTCCTGCGCACAACGGTCCTGATTGCGCTGGTTTCAATCGTCACCCTTACGGCAGCCTGGCTCCTCGGGGAAATATCGATCCGCAGGCCGCTGGTGCGGCTCACCACGGTCGCCGAGCGGATCGGCGGGGGCGATCTCGACGCGCGCGTCGGCGGGCCCTATCCGGCAGACGAGATCGGGATCCTTGCCAGGCGCTTCGATGCCATGGCCGCCGACGTGCAGGCGCAGCATGAGATGCTGCGGCACTCGCAGGAGCGCGTGAGGCTGCACTTTCACCAGACCGCGCTCGCGGTCATCGAGTGGGACGCCGCCTTCCGCGTGGTGGAGTGGAATCCGGCGGCGGAAAAGATTTTCGGCTACAGCAAAGCAGAAGCACTGGGCCGCCACGCAGCTTTCGTCGTGCCAGGCGAGGTTCGCGCGCAGGTCGACGAAGTGTGGCAGTCGCTGGCCGGGCGCCGAGGCGGGTTTCGCAGCACCAACCGGAACCTCCACAAGGATGGACGCTCGATCCTCTGCGAGTGGCATAACACGCCCCTGGTTGACGGCGAAGGCAGGTTCATCGGCGCGGCTTCCCTGGCGCTGGATGTGACCGAGCGCCAGCGCGCGGAAGACGAGATCCGCAGGCTCAACGCCGAGCTGGAGCAGCGCGTGCAGGAGCGTACGCGCCAGCTCGATGATGCCAACCGGGAGCTGGAATCGTTTTCCTATTCCGTGTCGCACGACCTGCGCGCCCCGCTGAGGCATGTCCAGGGCTACGTCGAGTTGCTGGTCGCGGAGGAGGGGGAAAAGCTGTCCGCCGAAGCCCGGAGCCATCTTCGCGTAATCGAGGAAGCGAGCGTGGAGATGGGTCAGCTCATCGACGACCTGCTCATGTTTTCCCGCATGGGGCGCGTCGAGATGAACCAGACGGAAGCCGACCCCGGTGTGCTCGTGCATGAAGTCATCCGCAGCCTCGAGACTGCAACCGGCGAGCGCAACATCGAGTGGAAGATCGGACCGCTGCCCGCGGTCGTTGCAGATCCATCCATGCTCAGGCAGGTGTTCGCCAACCTGCTCGGTAACGCGGTCAAGTACACGCGACCGCGCGATCCTGCGCGGATCGAGATCGGGTGCGCCAGCGAGGAGAGCGGGCAGCTGGTTTTTTTCGTGCGGGACAACGGCGTGGGCTTCGACATGAAGTACGCCCACAAGCTTTTCGCGGTGTTCCAGCGGCTTCACCGCGCGGACGAGTTCGAGGGCACGGGTATCGGCCTCGCCAACGTGCGCCGGGTGATCAGCCGGCACGGCGGCCGTGTATGGGCAGAGGGCAAGGTCGATGGAGGAGCGACGTTCTTTTTCACCCTCAAAGCGGCACCGCGTGACAGCAGAGTATAAGGAGACAGCCATGAGCTCCATGATTCGCATCGTGCTGGTCGAAGACAGTCCCCGGGATACGCAGCTCACCTTGAACGCGCTCAAGGAATACAACCTGGCGAATGAAGTGGTGGCGCTGCGCGATGGGGCAGAGGCGCTCGACTATCTGTTCCGGCGCGGCGAATTCGCCGCCCGGGGCGAGGGCGAACCGGCGCTCGTGCTGCTCGATCTGAAGATGCCCAAGGTGGACGGGCTGGAAGTGCTGCGCGAGATCAAGGCCGACCCCAGGCTCAAGGTCATCCCCGTGGTCGTCATGACCTCGTCGCGCGAGGAGAAGGATCTGGCGGCCGCCTACCAGCTCGGAGTCAATGCCTACGTGGTGAAGCCGGTGAAGTTCCAGGACTTCGTCGAGGCGGTGAAGCGGCTCGGCGTGTTCTGGGCGCTGATCAACGAGCCGCCGCCCGGCAGCCTGCGCAAGGCGGAGGACGAGAGACGTTAAGCTCGCGAAGTCAGGGGAGGAAACATGGGGGGCATTATCCGCGTGCTGCATCTGGAAGACGACCCGCGCGATGCGGCGCTAGTCCGGAAGAGGCTGGAGGCCGAGCGGTTTTCCTGCGAAATCCTCGTCGCGGAGGGAAGGAAGGATTTCGAGTCGGCGCTCAAGCGCGAAGCGTTCGATCTCGTTTTGCTCGACTATCAGGTGCCGGGCTACGACGGAATGACCGCGCTGAGGCGAGCCCGGCAGTACCAACCGCACGTTCCTATCGTCGTGGTATCCGGTGTGCTGACGGAGGAAGAAGCAGTACAGTGCGTCAAAGCCGGAGCGACCGATTATTTGCTGAAGAACCGCCTCCGGCGGCTCCCCCTGGCGCTCGAGAGAGCCCTGCAGGAGGCGGCAGCACACCGGCAGCGCGCTCAGGCGGAAAAGGCGCTCCAGGACAGTCAGCGGCGCCTCGAGCTCGCGCTCGACGCTTCCGGGCTTGCTACTTGGGACTGGGATGTCATGACAGGCAATGTCCATCTCAGTCCGCAGTGGTTCCGCATCCTCGGCTACGAACCCGAACCGGATGGCGCCCGCATCAAAACCTGGGAGAAGCGGACCCACGCAGACGACCTGGAAGCGCTTCGCTCGGCCATTGCAGCGCAGTTCAAGGGAGCGGATGGTTCGCTCGAGGCCGAGTATCGGATGCTGGCGAAGAGCGGCGAGTGGCGCTGGATCCGTACCTTAGGCCGAGTAGTGGAGCGCGACAAGGGTGGCCAGGTGCTGCGTATGAGCGGGACTCACGGCGATGTTACTGCGCGCAAGGCCAGCGAGGACCGGATCAGGTATCTCGCCACGCACGATGGACTTACGGGTCTTCCGAACCGCAACCTTCTGGCCGACCGTGCGGCGCAGGCAATCGGCCATGCGCGGCGCACGGCATTAGGGCTCGGCGTGCTGGTCCTTGATCTGGACCATTTCCAATACGTGAACGACGGCCACGGCTATCCGGTCGGAGATGCTCTTCTTCAGGCCATGGCGCACGAGCTCCAGGAGCTTGTCAGGGAAGGCGATACGGTGGCGAGGCTCGGAGGGGATGAATTCGTGCTTCTGCTGAGCGACCTCAAGAACGGCGCCGTCGACGCAAATGCGGCGGCGCAGCGTGTGCTGGATCGACTGTCGCGTCCGGTTGCAGCCGTCGGCCACGAATTCACGGTAACGGCAAGCATTGGCATCAGCCTATACCCTGCAGACGGCCAAGATTCGGAAGTGCTGTTCCGAAACGCAGGGGCCGCCATGCATTCGGCCAAAGCATCCGGGCGCAACGCCGCTCGCTTCTACCTCAGCGAAATGAACGAAAGCGCGCTCGAGCGAATTTCATTGGAAGAGGGGCTGCGGCATGCATTGGAGCTCGGGCAGTTGGAGCTTCACTACCAGCCGCAGGTGGCCATTTCGAACGGGGAAGTCATCGGCATGGAGGCCTTGATGCGCTGGCGGCATCCCGAAAAGGGACTGATCTCGCCCGGTAAATTCATCCCGGTCGCAGAGGAAACCGGGCTGATTGTCCCCATCGGAGAATGGGCGCTCGCCACGGCATGCGCTCAGAACGCTGCATGGCAAGCCGCCGGCCTGCCCCGGCTCACGGTTTCGGTGAACCTTTCCGCGCTTCAGTTCAGACATCCGGGCCTCCCGGAAACGGTATCAAAGGTCTTGCGGGAAACCGGACTGGCGGCGCATAACCTGGACCTCGAGCTTACCGAGAGCATGGTGATGGGGCAGATGGAGTACGTGATCTCCCGTCTTCGGGAACTGAACGCTTTAGGAGTCCAGCTCTCCATGGATGACTTCGGGACCGGTTATTCCAGCCTCGGCTCGCTGAAGAGCTTTTCGCTGGATCGGCTCAAGATGGACCAGTCCTTCGTGCGCGACCTGCCGGCAGACCAGAACGCCGCATCGATCGCCCAGGCGATTGTCAGCATGGGGCGCAGCCTGGGGATGCAAGTCATAGCGGAGGGCGTCGAAACGCAAGCCCAGGCCGATTACCTGATGAGCATCGGATGCAAGTATGCGCAAGGCTATTTGTACAGCAGACCGCTTCCGGCTGGCGAATGCGAGACTTGGCAGCAGGCTGCAATGCGCAGGCAATTGAGCGATTAACGGTCGTGCGCGCGGGACACGGAGTCCGCCGACGGTGCGCTCAGATCACGCCGGTGACGCAAGGGCTGTGCCATTCGGACTACGAGGGTAGGAAGGCGCTTAGCGCGCTTCGAGCTTGCGCAGAAGTAGTTCCGGGTCTACAGGCTTGACAAGGTGGAGGTCGAAGCCGGCGGCGAGCGCGCGGCGCCGGTCCTCGTCCTCGCCGTAGGCGGTCACGGCGATGAGGCGCGCGCCCGCGGTCCCGGCTTCTTCGCGCAGCGCCGCGGCGACCACGAAGCCGTTGCTGTCGGGCAGCCCGATATCGCAGAGCACGACATCGGGCCGCATGCGCTTCGCGGCGCGCAGGCCTTCCTGGCCGGTATAGGCCACCGCCACTTCGTAGCCGGAGTAGTAAAGGAGCTTGCGCAGGCTCTCGGCCGAGTCGCGGTTGTCCTCCACCACGAGCACCTTCACGCCGCGCGGCTGGGAGTACTCCTGGACCGGCAGATCCTGGCTCGAAAGCGGCGGCGGCTCCGGCTGCGCGCGGCGGCGCAGCTCGAACTCGGTTTTCTGGCGCAGCAGCCGCTCGGCCTCGAGCGCGCCGAGGCGCCCGCGAAACGCGCTGAGCGCGTTGTAGATCCGCAGCCGCAGATAATCGGCGCCGGAAAGCGAGCCCGCTTCGAGCCCCGGGTCGGCGGAGAAAAACAGCGTCGCGTAGCTCTTCACCCCGCGAATCGCCACCCGGCATTCGATGTCCTCGACCGCGTTCGCCGCGGCGTCGCAAAGCTGCGCGACACGGGCGAGCGCTTCGGGATTGGCTTTGCCCCCCGCGTGCGCGACGAACATCTCGAGCAGCGCGCCGTGCAGCGCGCGCGCCTGGTCTAGATCCTGGAAATCCATCGGTTGCCCGAGAGCATAGGCGAGTTTCGCCCCCTTTGCGTGTCGAATCTACCGCGTTTTCAACGGCTTGTAGCGATGCCGCTACAGCGTGTCGTCAATCTTGTGAACAACCGCCTTCGAAAGCCCTGGCGTGCGCGTCGTTGCTGTCGGGGGTCAGGGTGTCATCAGCGGGGCGCGCGGGTCGAAGTCCTTCCAGCCGTTGCGCCAGGTGCCCTCGGCGCGGCCGAGGTCGCGCGCGCCGTACTCGCGCAGCACCTTCAGGGCGCGCGGCTGCATGCCGGAGCGGTCCACGCACACCGCGATCATGCGGCCGCCGCGCGGCTCGACCGGGTGCTCGCGCGTGGCCTCTTCCCGGCGCCCGCCGCGCAGCTTGCTCGCGGTGCCGAGGAACGAGCCGACATAGGCGCCAAGGGCCGCGCCGAACACCAGGGCGGCGACGCGGTACTCGTCGGCCACCAGCCAGGCGACCGCGAAGCCGAGGAGCGCCCCGAGAGCCGCGCCGGCGATCGCGCCCGAGGCCGCGAAGCGCGACCCGGCGCTCGCGAAGGGTGCTTCGCCGCCGACCGGGGTCATGGCGTGCTGGCCCGGCGGCGAGACGTAGAAGGTGTCGATTTCGTCACTCGTGAAGCCTTCGCGGCGCAGCGCCTCCAGCGCGGCGTCGGCGTCCAGGGTCCTGTCGAACCTTCCCGCAATGATCCTCGACATGGTGTTATCTCCTCAGGTCCGCCCGGCGCACGTCGACGCTCGGCAGGCGCATCAGCGCACGGTACTTGGTGATCGTGCGGCGCGCGACGCGCAGCCCCTGCTGCGCGAGCAGGCGCGCCAGCTCCGCATCCGACAGCGGCGCGCGCGGATCCTCGGCCGCGATCAGCTCCTTCATCACCGCGCGCACCGCGGTCGCCGAGGCGGCGCCGCCGCTCTCGGTGGCGAGGCGCCGCGAGAAGAAGTGCTTAAACTCGAAAAGCCCGCGCGGCGTCGCCATGTACTTGCTGTTGGTCACCCGGCACACGGTGGACTCGTGCAGCCCGAGCTCGCCAGCGATGAGCTTCAGGGTGAGGGGCTTCATCGCCACCTCGCCGTACTCGAAGAAGCCGCGCTGGCGCGCCACGATCGCGTCGGCCACCCGCTGAATGGTCGCGAAGCGCTGCTCGATGGAGCGCAGCAGCCAGCGCGCCTCCTGCAGCTGGCGCGACAGCGACTGGTTGGAGTTGCCGCGGCTCTGGATCGCGTCCGCGTAGGCGCGGTTCAGCCGCACGCGCGGCAGCGACGCGGGATTGATCATGGCCACCCAGCGCTCGCGCATTTTCTTGACGATCACGTCGGGCACCACGTAGCGCGCCTCCGGCGCGCCGAAGCGGTGCCCCGGCTTCGGGTCGAGGGTGCGGATCAGCGCGCGCGCGGTGTGCAGCGTCGCCTCGTCGCAGCCGACCGCGTGCTGCAGCCGCGCCCATTCGCGGTTGCCGAGGAGCTGCAGATGGCGCCCGCGCACCATCTTGAGCGCGCACTCGCGCCCGGGTGCGCCGGGCTCGAGCGCCGCGAGCTGCAGCTCCAGGCATTCCTCGAGGGTGCGCGCCGCGACGCCGGCGGGCTCGAGGCTCTGCACCAGGCGTAGCGCCGCGCTGAAATCCTCGGGGCGCACGTCGTGCTCGGAAGGCACCAGCGCCGCGAGCTCGTCGAATGCATGCTTGAAGTAGCCGTCGTCGTCGAGGCTGTCGATGATCATGTGGGCGAGCGCGCGGTCGCGGCTGCCCATCTGCGAGATCATGAGCTGGCCGCGCAGGTGCTCGCGCAGCGGCGGCTGCGCGTCCGAGAGGCCGGCCCATTCTTCCTGGTCGCGATCCGAGACGCCGGGCGAGCTCGACTCCTGCGGCACCACGACGTCGTCGAGGCTGCTCGCGCCGTCGCGCGGCGCGGCGGGCGTCTCGCCGTTCTCCTCGAGGAACGGGTTGGCGGTGAGCGCCTGCTCCATCTCCTGCGCGAACTCGAGCGCGGACATCTGCAGCAGGCGCAGCGCCTGCTGGACCTGCGGGGTAAGCGTGAGGTGTTGCCGAAGCCGGAGGGCAATAGCCGGGCCCATTGGAATTCCTTTCAGGGCCCAGGTCTGCAAGCCCTATGCCAGCGGCCACGCGCCGAGAGGCATAGCCAATCGCGGGTAAATGTTTCAGGTGCTGTAGCAATTACCGGGCGGGCGCGCGCTTTGCTCAATCAAATCAACATGGATCAACGCCTCGGACGCTATCGCGCGATGCGCGAGTTCTCGGTCACGCCGGAGCCGCGCGGCCGCACCGCCACGCCGAAGAAGCGCTGCGCAAGGGCCGGCTGCATTTCCGGCTCGACGGCGTGAAGCTCCGCGGCAGCTGGATTCTCACGAGAATGAGAAACGACGAATGGCTGCTCATCAAGCGCCACGACCGGGCGGAATTGCCGCAATTCGTCGCGCCGATGCTCGCGACCTTGGTCACCGAGCCGCCCAGGCACGGCGACTGGGTGTACGAGGTCAAGCACGACGGCTACCGCATGCTCGCGCGCTTCGACGGCGCGCAGGTGCGGCTGTTCACCCGGTCGGGGAAGGACTGGACCGACAAGCTCGCGCGCCTCGCCGCCGCGCTCGGAAAGCTCAAGCTCAAGGACACCTGGCTCGACGGCGAAATCGTGGTGCTCGGTGCGCACGGGCGCTCGAGCTTCCAGGCGCTGCAGAACGCGTTCGAGGCCGGACGCGACGCGGAGGTCGTGTACTTCTTATTCGATGCGCCTTTTCTATCCGGGCAGGACTTGCGGCGCCTGCCGCTCACCGAGCGCAAGCGGCGGCTGCAGAAAGTTCTGCGGAAGTCGAAATCGGTTCGCTTCAGCGCGGATCTGAAAGGCGAGGCCGGCGAAGTGCTCGAGCAGGCGTGCAAGCTCGGGCTGGAAGGGCTCATCGGCAAGCAAGCGAATTCGGTCTATGTCTCGGGTCGCGCGAAGAGCTGGATCAAGCTCAAGTGCCGCCAGCGGCAGGATTTCGTCATCGGCGGCTACACCGCGCCCGGCGGCTCGCGCCAGGGCTTCGGCGCGCTGCTCGTGGGCGTCTACGACCAGCAGGGCCGGCTGCACTTCACCGGCAAGGTCGGCACCGGGTTCGACGAAGCGCTGCTGCGGAGCCTCACGCGGCGCCTCGCCGCGCTGAAGAAGCCCGAGCCCTCTTTCGTGAACCCGCCGAAGGAGAAAGGCGTGCAGTGGGTGCGGCCGACGCTGGTCGCCGAGGTCGCGTATGCCGAGCGCACCGACGAAGGCATCCTGCGCCAGGCTGCGTTCATGGGATTGCGCGAGGACCTGCCGGCCAAGAACGTCCACGAAGAGCGCGCCGTTCCGCCCCCGGATGAAAACGCTGTACTCGGAGTCAAGATCAGCCATCCCGATCGGCTCATCTGGCCGAAGCTCGGGATCAGGAAGATCGATCTCGCGCGCTACGTCGAGGCGGTGGGCGAGTGGCTGCTGCCGCACGTCAAGAACCGGCCGCTTTCGCTCGTGCGCTGCCCCGACGGCGCCGAAGGCGAGTGCTTCTACCAGCGCCACCTCATGACGGGCGCGAGCCCCGGCAGCCTGCAGACGGTGCGCCGCGAGCGCTCGAGCAAGGGCGCCTATATTTACGCCGCCTCGCTCGAGGCGGTGGTGAGCGCGGTGCAGAACGGCGCGGTCGAATTCCACACCTGGGGCGCCACCGTGCCCGACATCAAGCGGCCCGACCGCATCACCATGGACCTCGATCCCGACGAGGCGCTGCCGTGGCGCACGCTGGTGGAAGGCACGCTTCTTACCCGGGCGCTGCTCGAAGGGCTGGGATTGAAGTGCTTCCTGAAAACCACCGGCGGGAAAGGCCTGCACGTGGTGGCGCCGATCGAGCCCGAGCTCGGCTGGGACGAGGTGAAGGAGCTCACCCGCCACATCGCGCACATGCTGACGAAGGCGCGCCCGGACCGCTTCACCGCGAAGCTCGCCAAGCAGCGCCGGCCGAACAAGATTTTCGCCGACTATCTGCGCAACTCGGAGACGGCGAGCGCGGTGGCGGCCTATTCGCCGCGCGCTCGCCCCGGCGCCGGCGTGTCGGTGCCGCTTTCCTGGGACGAGCTGGAGCCGAAGAACGACCTGCGGACCGCGTTCAACGTGCAGAACGTCCCTGAAAGGCTCTCAGAGCTCAAGGAAGACCCGTGGGCCGACTACTGGACGACGGGCCAGCGCATCACCGCGAAGATGAAGCAGGCGCTGGGGATGTAACTGTCCCAAAAACGCGACAGCAGCAATTCCCCTCAGTCTTGATGCAGGTCAAGCCCTGCGCCCAGCGGCGTCGCCACGATAGAAACGATGATAGCTGCGAGACTGCGCACGATCCGCCGTGCTGTTGCGGCTCTTGGAAGCGAAAAGGCGCTTGCCGACGCGCTCGGCGTCAGGCCCCAGGAGGTGGCGGGCTGGATGTCCGGGGCAACGGTGCCGCATGACCGAGCTTATTTCGCGGCCCTGGACATCGTCGCCAGCGGGCCGTTGTGCGGTCGAACGAGGTCGGGTGAACGGTAGGGCGGGTTATGCAGCGCGCTCTGCGGGCAGGCCCTTTTCTGCCAGGCATGCCAGGAGCCGCTGGTGGATCTTGGCGTTTCCTTCCGCGTTGTCGGGGTAGTCCCGGAAGTCGATAAAGTCGCAGGCGCCAAGGCTGCGGACTGCCGCGTCGATTCCCGCCACGGAGGAAAGCGCGGAATCAACTTGGCAGCCCCGTATGCAGGCGACCGGTGTGGTCAAGGACCTGGCTTTCATCAGCCACAGCAGCTCGAACATCCTCGATTCGTCGAACCGCACGCCGACGATCAGCAGATCGAACTTCCGAACGTCGAGGGCGCGGCTTGCCTCGCCCATAGACCGGACGAACCGGAGCTCGGCGTCTGGCAATATCGCCCGATAGCGCTTATCCATCGCCGGTACATCCGCAACTAGGACGCGGTGGCTCACAGCTCCTCCTAATCGGAGCCTCCTGCAATCGCCGTGCCTCATTCTGCAGGGATTTCTCTCTAGGGAATCCACAGTGCCGCGCACGACCAGCTCGAGCGGCGAGACATTCAGGCCGAAGATTTCGCCCCAGTCGGCGCTCCCCGGAACCCGCCCCGGGCGCGCCTGCGTGGGGAGGAGGGAGGGAAGGGAAACGCAGCCGCGCCCGGGCGGATAAGCGCTCCATGCACGGCGCATGCCGCGGTCGCGCGCCCGCGGCTGTCGCGCTCCGGCGACGATGAGCCTGCCCGGCCGATCACCGGCCTTCCCTGCGCGGCTCGAGTCCATTCGGCGTCTTTACGCCGCGCGCTCAGCGACATACTTTGAACGCTGGAGCGATCGGACTGGAAGGCACAGCCCTTGGTACGCAAGTTGCGTGCCTTTGCCACGCTTGAGTGCAGCCCTTTCTAACCGTGCAGGAATTACAACCTACCGGTAATTCTAAGGACCGATGCCCCATCTTTTACTCGTAGACGACGATCCGGAAGCCCTCGAGTGGCTTTCCGAGCTGGCGAAGGGCGAGGGCTTCAGCGTAGCGACCGCCGACAGCCTGCGCGCCGCGCGCATCCACATGTCGCGGCTGCAGCCCGACATCATGCTCGCGGACCTGCAGCTGCCCGACGGCCGCGGCATCGACCTGGTGGGCGACCTGGAGACCCGCGCGGCGACCGAAGTCGTCATGATCACCGGGCACGCGAGCGTGGAGAGCGCCGTGGAAGCGCTGCGTCTGGGCGCGACCGACTACCTGGTCAAGCCGGTCGACGTAGAGCGCCTGAAATCCATTCTGCGGCGCGTGCCCAAGACCGGCGAGCTGCGCGCCGAGATCGGCGAGCTGCGCGACGAGCTGCGCAAGCTCGGGCGCTTCGGCCACATCCTGGGCTCCTCGCCGCCGATGCAGAAGCTCTACGACCAGCTCGGCCGGGTGGCGCCGACCTCGGCGACGGTGATGCTGATCGGCGAGAGCGGCACCGGCAAGGAACTCGCCGCGCAGACGATCCACGATCTGAGCAGGCGCAAGAAAGCGCCCTTCCTGCCGCTCAACTGCGGCGCGGTGTCGCCGCAGCTCATCGAGAGCGAGCTGTTCGGCCACGAGAAGGGCAGCTTCACCGGCGCCGACCGCCAGCACAAGGGCTACTTCGAGCGCGTGCACGGCGGCACGCTGTTTTTCGACGAGATCACCGAGATGCCGCAGGAGCTGCAGGTCAAGCTGCTGCGCGTGCTCGAGACCGGCCAGTTCATGCGCGTGGGCACCACCACGCCGATCAGCGCCGACGTGCGCATGATTGCCGCGACCAACCGCAATCCCGAGCAGGCGCTCAACGAGGGCAAGCTGCGCGAAGACCTGTACCACCGCCTGAACGTGTTCCCGATTTCGATGCCGCCGCTGCGCGAGCGCGGCAACGACATCGAGCTGCTCGCGCAGCACTTCCTCGACAACCTGAACAAGCAGGAGAGCACCAGCAAGTCGTTCGCGCCGGCCACGCTCGCCGCGCTCTACGCGCACGGCTGGCCGGGGAACGTGCGCGAGCTGAAGAACTACGTGCAGCGCGCCTACATCCTCGCCGACGAGGTGATCGAGGCCGACCTCGCGCCCGCCAGCGTCGCCGCCCCCGAGCCGGCGTCGCTGCTCACGGTGCGTGTGGGCAGCACGCTGGAGGAAGTGAGCCGGCGGCTCATCGAGGCGACGCTCGCCGAGTGCGGCTCCAAACGCAAGGCGGCCGAGATGCTCGGCATCAGCCTGAAGACCCTCTACAACCGCCTCGCCGCCTACAAGGCCAATGAGCCCGCGGGCGAAGACGACGGCGGCTCCGCGAAGCCGGCGACCGACGAGCACCGGCGCGCGGCATAGAGGTTGCTTGCCGTACTCGCGCAATTTCGCCCTACTGGAGACACCATGGCCACCACCACCGCCGGCAACACCGGCACGCAGAAGCCGCAGTTCGACCGCATGAGCGAGACGGCGCATTCCGCCGTCGATCGCGCCGTAGAGACCGCCGAGCAGATCGCCGGGCGCTTCGGCGAGAGAGGCGACGACCTGCTCGCCATGAAAGACGACTACATCGAGAGCGCCCGCGAGTACGTGCGCGAGAATCCGTTCGCCGCGATCGGCATCGCGCTCGCCGCGGGCTACCTCTTCGGCAAGATCACGAGCTGGCGCTAAGCGCGTTGCCGTGGCCGCAGTCCTGCCGCCGGAACAGCGCGCCGCCCGGCCTCGCGGGCCCGGCCTGGGCGAGCTCGTCGCGCGCCTGCTCTCCGAGACGCGCCAGCTCGCCTCGGACTTCGTGCATCTCGCGGTGCTGGACGCGCGCCGCGCCGGGGTGCGGCTGGCGCTGCTGTTGTCCGCCGGGCTGATGATCGCCGTCCTCGCGGTCACGGCCTGGATGGGCTTCGTGGCCGCGGGGATCGTCTGGATGTTCGACAAGGGCGTCTCCTGGCCGCTCGCCATCGGCATCGCGGCGCTCATTAACATCGTCGGCGCCGCGGCGCTCGCCTGGTGGGCGCGGCACCTGGTTTCGGAAATGCCCTTTACCGCGCTGCTGCGCCAGCTGCGCGGCGAGCCGCCGAGCCCCTTGAATGAAAAGCATTGACAAGGAAATCTTCGAAGTCGAGCAGCGCCTGCACATGCGCGAGGCGCTGATCAAGCAGACCGCGCGCGACGCGAAGACGCGCTCGCTGAAGGCGCTCGCTTCGCCCGCGAGCCTGGTGGGCGCGGTGGCGCTCGGCTTCCTCGTCGCGACCCGCGTCAGCCGGCGGCGCGCAAGCGCGCCCGCGGTATCGCAGCAGACGAAGGAGCAGACCAAGGGCTTCGCGCTCGGCACGCTCGCCATGACCGGCGCCACCTGGTTCATCCGCTCGCAGTTCGGCGGGCCGGTGGGCCTGGCGCAGTTCCTTCTCGCCAAGATAAAGAACCGCAAATCCCCGAAAGCCGCCGTCGCCTGAAGGCGACAGCCGCTCGGCCCAAATTCCCCGATAGAATCCTCCGCGAAGGGGGGCTATTTTCCGGAGAGGCATGAGCGCCCCTTCCGCTGCTACGCCTCAAGCCACGCTGCTGCGGCGGCTTGACCGCATCGCGCACGGCGCCTACGGCACCGCGGCGCTGATCGCCGCGCTCGCCTTGTGGGGCTGGGCAATCGGCGTACCGCGGATGCGCGATCTCGGCGCCGACTTCGCCCCGATGCCGCCGGCCGAAGCGCTCGGCTTCCTGCTGCTCGGCGCTAGCTTCTACGCCTCACAACGCGCGGACTACCGCAACCGGCGCGCCGCCTACAGCGCCGCGGCGGTGGCCGCGGCGATCGCGCTGTTCGCCTTCGTCGAAGGCATGAGCGGCGTGTCTCTCGGCATGAGCTTCGGGCTTTCGGCCATGTCGCCCGCCGCGTGCATCGTGCTCTTGCTGCTCGCAATCATCACCCCGCTCGCGCGCGACTGGCGGATCTTCGGCATCTCCGCAAACGGCCTCGCGGCAGGCGCTATCGGCGTGGTGGCGTTCTTCGCGCTTCTCGGCGCGAGCCTGCGGGTGCTGCGCTTCGACATCGGCGCGCCGCTGCTCGCACTCTCGGCGCCCGGCGCGGTGGCGACGCTGCTCGCCGCGCTCGCGCTCGCGGCCGCGCGGCCCAGCCCCTGGCTGGTCGAGACGCTCTCCAGCAGGCGCACCGGCGCGGTCGTCACGCGCTGGCTGCTGCCGGCGGCGTTCTTCGTGCCGATGGCGGTCGGCTGGACGCGCCTGTACGCCGAGCGCGAGGGCCTCTTCAGCGAGGCCTTCGGCATGTCGCTCTTCACGCTGCTGATGATTGCCTCGTTCAGCGCGCTGGTGCTGTGGGTGGCGCGCACGCTCGACCGCATCGCCGCGCAGCGCGCGCAGGCCGAGGAGCAGGCCGACGAGCAGCGCGAGTGGCTGCAGGTGACGCTCGCCAGCATCGGCGACGGCGTGATCGCGACCGACGCCGCGGGCCGCGTGCGCTTCCTGAACGCCGCGGCGCAGCGGCTCACCGGCTGGCGCGCCGCGGAGGCGGCGGGGCGCCCGGTGGACCCGCTGCTCGCGCTGTTCGACGAGCGCGACGCCAAGCGCGTGGAATCGCCGCTGCACGCCGCGCTGATGAAGCGCACCGCGGCCGCGGCGCCCGGAGAGCCGGCGCTGCGCGCGCGCGACGGCTCGGTCCACCCGGTCGACGTCAACGCCGCGCCGATCGTCGACGCCGCAGAGGGGCTCGCCGGCGCGGTGATCGTGCTGCGCGAGGCCGCGGTGCAGCGCCAGGCCGAGCGCGCCATGCGCGAGGCCTACACCGAGCTCGATCAAAGGGTGATTCGCCGCACCGCGGCCCTGGAGCGCGCGAGCGCCGCGCTGCGCGAGCGCAACGCGCTGCTCAACGCCATCACCACCAGCACGCCGGACCTCATCTTCGCGAAGGATCGCCAGGGCCGCACGCTGATGGCCAACCCCGCCTGGATCAAGGCCATGGGCAAGCTCGAGGAGGAGGCGGTCGGCCTGGACGACAAGGAGCGCCTGGTGCTCGAATCCGGCGAGGCGATGATCATCGAAGAAACGATCAACGAGAGTACGTACCTGACGACGAAGGCGCCGCTGCGCGACGAGCAGGGGCGCATCATCGGCCTGATCGGCGTGGCGACCGACATCACCGAGCGCAAGAACGCGCAGCGCGAGCTCGAGAAGCTGGTGGTCGCCGAGCAGCGCCTGCGCGCCGAGGCCGAGCGCGCCAACCGGGCGAAGGACGAGTTCCTCGCCATCGTCTCGCACGAGCTGCGCTCGCCGCTCAACGCGCTGCGCGGCTGGAGCCACCTGCTCGTCACCACGCGGCCGCTCGAGGCGCAGCTGGTCGAGCGCGCCGCCAAGGCGATCAAGCGCAACGTCGACCACCAGACCCGGCTCATCGACGATCTGCTCGACACCTCGCGCATCGTGAGCGGCAAGCTCAACATCGAGCGGCGCGTCGTCAACCTCGCCGAGATCATCAACGCCGCGCTCGAGGCGGCGCGTCCCGGCGCGGCGGCGAAGGAGATCGAGCTGCGCTTCACGGCCGGCGAGCCGGGCGTGATGGTGGTGGGCGACCCCGGCAGGCTGCAGCAGCTCGCCTCCAACCTCCTTTCCAACGCGGTGAAGTTCACGCCCGAGAAAGGGCAGGTGCACGCCGCGCTCCTGAAGAACGGCGAGCGCGTGCAGCTCGTGGTGCGCGACAACGGGCAGGGCATCTCGCCCGAGTTCCTGCCGCACGTGTTCGACCGCTTCACCCAGGCCGACACCACCTCGGCGCGGCGCGCCGGCGGCCTGGGCATCGGTCTCGCGCTGGTGCGCCACATAGCGCTCTTGCACGGCGGGCAGGTGCGCGCCGACAGCCCGGGCCTCGGCAAGGGGGCAACCTTCACCGTCGACCTGCCCGCCGCGCCGCTTTCGGCGGCGCTCGCCGCGATCGGCGCCGGCCCGGAGCGCAGGCGCGCGCAGACCGAGGGCGCCCTGGCCGGCGTGCGCGTGTGGATCGCCGACGACGATCCCGACGCGCACGAGGTGGTCGCGCTCACGCTGCGCCAGGCGGGCGCGCTGGTCGAGAGCTTCGGCTCGGGCCGCGAGCTCGTCGCCGCGCTGGAGCGCAAGCCGGCGGGCGAGGCGCCCGACCTGCTGCTGCTCGACCTCGCCATGCCCGACGAGGACGGCTTCGAGACGCTGCGCCGAGTGCGCTCGCTCGAGCTCGCGCGCGGCATGGAGCCTGCCATTCCCGCCGTCGCCCTCACCGCCTTCACGCAGGTCGAGCGCGAGCGGCTGCGCGCCGCCGGCTTCACCGATCGCGTCGACAAGCCCGTCGATGCCGACAAGCTCATCGCCGCCATCCGCGCCATCGTCAAGGAACCGCCGCCCCTGAAAACAGGGACGGACCACGATTTACGCCGGTAATTAGGCTCTGAGCGGGGGTTTTATCTAAAAAAGGGTCCTGACCCCTTTTTAGTCCAAATCGTGGTCCGTCCCTGAGGTTTCCCCGCATTTGGATCATTGTTAATCAATGACTTGCGGGGTATTGTTCGAGCAAAAACTGTGCATGCATGGCACT
>Ga0156283_1040_pt1 | contig 20247 bp, 21 predicted proteins | sample RifCSPlowO2_12_FD_107932 | JGI IMG/M metagenome (GOLD analysis project Ga0156283, IMG submission 107932) | Betaproteobacteria bacterium RIFCSPLOWO2_12_FULL_65_14 | reverse complement strand
CGCGCACCGCGGCCATCGCGCGGCACACCAACGCGTTCAAGATCAACGAGGACGTGGTGATCCCGTTGGAGCGCCTGGGGGACTACAGCGACGGCGTGGAGCGCATCAACATCGAGCTGTCCACCGCCAACAAGCTGGAGCTCCTCGATGCGCTTGAAGCGTACTTTACGGCCGAGCTGCCGCTCCACCAGCCCGATGAGGCGCTGGCGAGCGCCGAGGTGCTCGGCGACCGCGCCGCGCAGGCGCTCGAGCTGATCCGCGCGGTGCGTGCCCGGTGGCAGGGCATCGCCGCCAGCCTGGAGGAGAGTTTCCGCGCGCTGCAGTCGCATGCGATCCGCCTGTCCTGGAAGGCGGAGGTGCGCGAGCCGCTGCAGCGCATCTTCGACGGGCGCGCGTTCCGCCGGATCCTGGAAGGGGCCGAAGGCGTGCACCGCCGGGTGCTGCGCGGCAGAGTGTTCGTGGCGCTGCACATGCACGCCGGCGACGGCAACGTCCACACCAATATCCCGGTGAACTCGGACGACTACGCCATGCTGCAGCGGGCGACGCAGGCGGTGGCGCGCATCATGGCCCTCGCGCGCTCGCTCGGTGGCGTGATCTCGGGCGAGCACGGCATCGGCATCACCAAGCTGGAGTTCCTCGAGGCGGCCGAACGCGAGGCGTTCCGCGCCTACAAGGAGGAAGTCGACCCGCAGGGCCGCTTCAACGCCGGCAAGCTCCTCGCCGGCGCAGATCTCTCGAAAGCCTATACGCCGAGCTTTTCGCTCATCGGCGCCGAATCGCTGATCCTGGAGCAGACCGATCTCGGGCGTGTCGCCGGCGCGATCAAGGACTGCCTGCGCTGCGGCAAATGCAAGCCGCCGTGCGCGACGCACGTGCCGCGCGCGAACCTGCTCTATTCGCCGCGCAACAAGATTCTCGCGACGTCGCTGCTCATCGAGGCGATGCTCTACGAGGAGCAGACGCGCCGCGGCGTGGCGCTCGCCCACTACGACGACTTCGGCGATGTCGCCGACCACTGCACCGTCTGCCACAAGTGCGCCGCCCCCTGCCCGGTGGACATCGACTTCGGCGATGTCTCGATCACCATGCGCAACCTGCTGCGGCGCGCGGGCAAGCGCCGCTTCAACCCGGGCACGCGCGCCTCGATGCTGTTTCTCAATCTCACCGACCCGCGCGCGGTGAAGCTCGCCCGCAGCCTTTTCATCGACTGGGGCTACCGGGCGCAGCGCCTCGCGTACCGGCTCATGAAGCCGCTCGCGCGCAAGCAGACCGCAAGGCCGCCGCTTACCACCGGCGGCCAACCTGCGCTGCGCGCGCAGGTGGTGCACTTCGTCAACAAGCCGATGCCCGGCAAGCTGCCGAACAGGACGGCGCGCGCACTGCTCGGTATCGAGGACGCCAAGATCATCCCGATCATCCGCGATCCGCGGAAGGTGAGCGAGGACTCGGAAGCGGTGTTCTACTTCCCCGGCTGCGGGTCCGAGCGGCTGTTCTCGCAAGTCGGCCTGGCGACGCAGGCGATGCTCTACGAGCTGGGCGTGCAATGCGTACTGCCGCCGGGTTACCTGTGCTGCGGCTACCCGCAGACGGCGGCCGGCGACTCGGACAAGGGCAGCCGCATCACCGTGCAGAACCGCGTGCACTTCCACCGGCTCGGGACGACGCTCAATTATCTCGACGTCCGCACGGTCATCGTCTCCTGCGGCACCTGCCTCGACCAGCTCGAAAAATACGAGTTCGAGGCGATCTTTCCGGGCTCGCGGCTGCTCGACATCCACGAGTACCTGCTCGAGAAAGGCGTCAAGGTGGAGGGCGTGGCCGGGACGCGCTATCTCTACCACGCCCCCTGCCACACGCCGATCAAGACCCTGCCGCCGATGAAGGTCGTGAACGGCCTCATGGGCGGCGGCGTGCCCAAGTCAGAGCGCTGCTGCGGAGAGTCGGGGACGCTGGCCCTGACGCGGCCCGATGTCTCCACCCAGGTGCGCTTCAGCAAGGAAGAGTCGCTGCGCAGCGGAGTCGCCGCGCTCTCGAGCGGCGCTGCCGTGAAAGTTCTCACATCGTGCCCGTCTTGCCTGCAGGGGCTCGCGCGCTTCGCGGATGACACGGGTGCGCAAGCCGACTATATTGTGGTCGAGCTGGCGCGGCGGCTCCTCGGGGAGGACTGGCTGCCGCAATTCGTGCGGAAAGCGAACGCCGGCGGAATCGAAAGAGTGCTGCTGTGAGGAGCCTTTCCAGGTGAAGCTTCCCGAGCTCTCGGCGACCGCGGCACCGCAATTCACCGACGACGCCTCGTGCAAGGCCTGGCTGGAGAGCCTGCCGCTCGCGAACGTCGGCGCCGCGCAAGCTGAGCTGCTCGCGGAGCTCGAGGTATTGAATCGCTTTCCGACGACCGCGGCGAACCGGCTGGGCGTGATGGAGACGCTGCGCGAGCCGGTGAACTTCGTGCAGATCGAGCAGGCGAAGCGCTTCATCAACCGCCCGCTGCCGATGGCGGGGTCCGAGTCGGCCGCGCTTGCGGATACGGTCGAGCTCTGGGAGCAGATGCGCCTGGGCTACCAGCGCTGCCTGGAGCTCGCTCAGGGCGGCGACGCGGCGATGCGCGCCCAGGCCGGCCTCATTGCGCAGCGGCTGGCGGCGTACGCGGGGCTCAAGATGTTCCATTGCCATCGCGCCTATCGCGAAGTGCCGGCGAGCGATTGGCGCGCCCTGCACGAGGCGTACGCGCTGGCCGAGCGCCTGGGCGTAGCCGAAGAGCCGGTGAAGGATTTCCTCAACCGGGACGTGCACGACTCCTCGCCGCGCATCGCCTACGCGCGCGCCGTGCTCATGGGCCTGGCGAGCCCGAACGAGCTCACCCAGCGGCAGCTCACGTTCGTCGCGTTCCTGCTCGAGCGCTGGGCCTCGAAGCTCGAGGTCTCGCTGCAGCCGGTCGCCGAAGGCGAGGGGCAGCCGCCGCTCGTCGCCGATCTCGCCGGCGAAGCGTGTCCGCGGCGACCCGAGCCGGGCGAGCCGCCTGCTGCCGAGCCGCGCTATCTCGACACCCGCAAGCTCGCCAAGAGCCTGAGAAACCGCGTCGGGCTCCTGAGGAAAGGCGAGTCGCCCGCAAAGCTCGCGCTCGGCGAGGATTGCGTGCAGCCTTCGTGCGAGCAGCTGCTGGTGTACCTGTTCCGCCAGTGGTGCCAAGCCAAGTCGGCGCGCGGCGCCACGCGGCGCTCGAGCGGCGGCGCGGCGCGCGTCTGCGTCGAATTCGAAGCGGTCCATCGCCATTTTTCGGGCGGCGGCGCCCGCCGGCCGGTGGAAGCCAAGGAAATGACGCAGCAGCAGCGCCAGGAGCTCGAAACGCTGGGCCATATCCGCACCGCTCAGGAGCCGGAGGAGAGCGGTGCGCCCGAGCACGAGGACTGGAGGGTGGTCGATGACAGCCCTCAGGGCCTGCGCATGCTGCGCCCGGCCGGCAGCGGCGCAAAGCGCTACACGCACGGCCAGCTGATCGCGGTGCGTCCGGGCGACGCCAAGGGCTACCTCCTCGGCCAGGTGCGCTGGCTCATGGTCGCGGCCAACGGCGAGCTGCATGCGGGTGTGAAGCTCATGCCCGGCATTCCGGCCGCCACCACGGTCCGCCCCACGGGGCTCAACGAGAACAATGTTCGTCCGATCCCCGCCATTGCGCTCGGCGCGCTACCCGTGGCGCAGTTGCCCGCGACCCTGGTGCTGCCGTTGGGCGCGTTCAAGCCGAAGCGGCTGCTGGAGATCGCCGGCGACAAGCCGGTCAACGTGCGGCTCACCGCGATCATCGAGCGCGGCGTCGACTTCGAGCGCGTCGCTTACGAAGCTGCGCAGTAAAGGCGGCCTCCAGCCACCTGGCTAGGCGGCCTGTTTCTTCTCTCCCGGGGGAAGGATGCGCGCCCCCGGGAAAATCGCGCTGAACGTGGATCCCTGGCCCGGCTGGCTTTTCACATCGAGCACGGCGTGGTGGCGCGTAAGCGCGTGCTTCACGATCGCAAGTCCGAGCCCGGTGCCGCCGGTTTCGCGCGAGCGGCCGCTGTCCACGCGGTAAAAGCGCTCAGTCAGGCGCGGGATGTGGCGCGCCTCGATGCCGATGCCGGAGTCGACCACCGAGAAAATGCCGCGGCCTTGCTCGAGCCGCCACAGCAGCTGAACGCGCCCGTTTTCGGGCGTGTAGCGCACGGCGTTCGAAACCAGGTTCGCGAACGCGCTATGGAGCTCGCTGCGGCTGCCCAGCAAGCGGCAATCGTGGCGCACCAGCGCCTCGATGCGGTGGCGGCCGGCCGAGAGCGCGCGCGCCTCCTCGGCGAGCCGCTCTATGAACGGCCGCAGCTCGATCGGCTGCTCGTCGGCGGGCGCGCTGCCCGATTCCAGCGCCGAGAGCGTGAGCAAGTCCTCCACGAGGCGCTGCATGCGTTCTGCTTGCTCGGCCATCATGCCGAGGTAGCGTTGGCGCTGGGCCGGCGCCACCTCGAACGCGTGGTCGGACAGCGTTTCGACGAAGCCGGCGAGCACGGTGACCGGTGTTTTCAGCTCGTGCGAGACGTTGGCGACGAAGTCGCGCCGCATGGTGTCGAGCCGCTGCTCGGCGGTCACGTCGCGCGAGTTGAGCAGCTTGCGGTCCTCGCCGAACTCGATGATGCGCACCGATAGCGTGGCCTCCGCGGGCGCTGCGCGCAGCACGAGCGGCTGGTCGTACTCCCCGCCCGCGAGATGAGCCACGAAATCCGGGTGGCGGATGAGATTGACGACCGGCTGGCCGAGATCACGCTGCGCGTCGATGCCGAAGTGGTACGCCGCGGTCGGATTGGACCATTCGATGCGGTGATCCCGGTCGAGGATGACCACGCCGTCGGGCAGCGCGCGCGCGGCGGCGCGAAAGCGCGCCAGCGCCTGCGCGAGGCTGTCGCGCTCGGCGTCGCGCCGCTTGAGGAAGCCGTGCAGCTCGGCGAGCGCTTCTTCCCAGACGCCGCGTCCTCGGGGCAGGCGCTCGAGCTGCGGCCGGCGCAGCCAGGAACGCAGCGCCGAAAGGTGCAGGGCGTGATAGGCGAGGCGCAATCCCAGGCCCAGGGCGAGCGCGGCGAGGATCCAGGCGATGGTGCTCACGGGCCTGCGGCGGAAAGTCGGTAGCCGGAGCCGCGCACCGTCTCGATCAGCCGGTCATGGCGCGTCGGCTCGAGCGCTTTGCGCAGCCTCCGGATATGAACGTCTACGGTGCGCTCCTCGAGGAACACGTGATCGCCCCACACCTGGTCGAGCAGCTGCGCGCGGGAATGCACGCGCTCCGGATGGGTCATCAGGAAATGCAGCAGCTTGAATTCGCTCGGTCCGAGCGCGACCGGCTGGCCGTCCCCCGACACGCGGTGGGTACCGGGATCGAGGCGCAAGCCGGCCACTTCCACCGGGTCGTCGGTGAGCTGCGGCGAACGCCGGCGCAGCACCGCCCGGATGCGCGCGAGCAGCTCGCGCGGCGAGAATGGCTTGGTCACGTAGTCGTCGGCACCGGCCTCCAGCCCTGCAATCTTGTCGGCCTCGCCGCCCCGCGCTGTGAGCAGGATGATCGGAATGTCGCGCGTGCGCTCCTCGCGCCGCAGCTGGCGCGCGAGCGCTATGCCGGACATGCCAGGCAGCATCCAGTCGATGAGCAGCAGGTCCGGCAGGGCGTGCTTCACGATGCCGAGCGCCCGCTCGGCGTCCCCGGCCCGGATGACATGATGGCCGGCATGCTGCAGGTTTGCGGCGATCAGCTCCTGGATCGCCGGCTCGTCTTCGACGAGCAGAATGTTCGCCGTCATATGACAATTCTAAGAATTCGGCGTGTCCGTTTTGTTGCAACTGGGCAGCGGTATCATTGTGCAGGCATGTCCACCGAGCGATTCCCCACTGAAATCAAGCTTCACCAGAAATCCCGGGTACTGGAGGCCGCCTTTTCCGACGGCCGCCAATTCCGCTTTCCGTACGAGTTTCTGCGCGTCTATTCGCCCTAGCTCGCCGGAGCCGGCGCCAAGAGGGATTGAAAGTACTCACTTTGCCTAAAACCACCGATTTTGGCTACGACGAGGTCCCGGAAGCAGAAAAGGCCCAGAGGGTTGCGGCGGTCTTCGACCGGGTCGCAGACCGGTACGACCTGATGAACGACCTGATGTCGCTGGGCATGCACCGGGCGTGGAAGGCATTCGCCGTGGCCATCGCCCGGCCGCGTGCCGGCGAACGGGTGCTTGATGTCGCGAGCGGAAGTGGCGATCTGGCGCGCGCTTTCGCGCGCCGTGTCATGCCCGGCGGCGAGGTCTGGCTCACCGATGTCAATCGCAGCATGCTGAGCCGCGGCCGCGACCGGATCCTCGACCGCGGACTGCTCGCTCCCGCGGTGCAGTGCGACGCGGAGCGGCTGCCGTTCCCCGACCGGTACTTCGACTGCGTCTCGGTGGGCTTCGGCCTGCGCAACATGACGCGCAAGGAAGCCGCGCTTGCGGAAATGGCGCGTGTGCTGAAGCCGGGCGGTCGGCTCGTCGTGCTGGAATTCTCCAAGGTCTGGAAGCCGCTCGAGCCCGCATACGACCTATACTCGTTCAAGGTGCTTCCCTGGCTCGGGGAGCGCGTCGCGGGTGATTCGGAGGCGTACCGCTACCTTGCCGAATCCATTCGAGTGCATCCTGACCAGGCCGCGCTTGCCGCCATGCTCGAGCAGGCAGGCCTCGCACGCGTCGAGGTTTTCAACCTCTTCGCGGGCGTCGTGGCGGTGCATCGCGGCATCAGGATTTGATAGGATGGAATGTTCGGAGGCTTGATATGACGAAATGGTTACTGGGCGTTTGCCTTCTCGTTCTCAGCGGCGTCCTCGCCGTCGAGGACGCCGAGGCGAGGCGCTTTGGCGGCGGCCGCAGCATCGGCGTGCAGCGCAATGTGCAGAGCACTCCGCCGGCGGCAACCCCGGCCAAACCCGCGCAGCAGCAGCAAGCGGCTCAAGGGCAACAAAATACGAGTGGAAGCAAGTGGGGACCGATCCTCGGCGGACTGGCGCTCGGCGGGTTGCTCGGCTGGCTTTTCGCCGGCAACGGGTTGGGCGGCGTGCTGCTTCTCGCGCTGCTCGCGATCGCGGCGGTGCTCGCGTTCCGCGCCTTGGCGCGCCGCCGCGAGGCGCCGCAACAGGTGCAATACGCCGGGCTGGGCCGGGACACGGTGTACGCCGCGCCGCCCGGGCAGCCGCCCGCGCCGGCGCCCGCGCGCGCGAGGGTTCCCGCCGGCTTCGATACCGACGGCTTCCTGCGCGCTGCAAAGACGAACTTCGTGAGGCTGCAGGTCGCGAACGACCTGCGGCAGGCGGACGAGATCCGCGATTTCACCACCGACGAAATGTTCGAGGAAGTCAGGAAGGACCTTGCCGGGCGCGGCGCGCCGCAGCAAACGGACGTCATGTCGCTCAACGCCGAGCTGCTGGAGCTCGCGACCGAGAGCGACAAGCATTGGGCCTCGGTGCGCTTTTCCGGGATGGTGCGCGAGACGCCCGGCGCGGCGCCGGTCGGCTTCGAAGAGGTGTGGAACCTCGTCAAGCCGGCGGACGGTTCAAGCGGCTGGCTGCTTGCCGGCATCCAGCAAATGCATTGAGCGAGGCCTCGCCGCGCGGAAAACAGGCCACCCTCGGGTGGCCTTTTTCATTGGCGCTTAACCGCCTGCTCGACGCCGAGCCGTGGGCGCGCGAGCGCCTGGCGCCCTTCGCCGGCGAAACGGTCGAGCTGCGTAATCCGCCGTTTCCTGCGCTTCGCTTCACCATCCTTCCGGGCGGCCGGTTGGAAGCGAGCGGCGAGGCGCCCGCGCTCGTCGTCACGCTGAGCTTCACGCGCCCGGCGGAGCTCGCCGGCGATGAAAAGCTTGCCGCCGAAGCAAGCGTTCTGCTGCGCCATCTGCGCTGGGATTTCGAGGAAGACCTGTCGCGGCTGGTCGGCGACGTCGCCGCGCATCGCCTTGCCGAGGCGGCGCGGGCTTTTGCCGCGTGGCCGGCCGAGGCGGCGCGGCGCCTGGGCGAATCCCTCGCCGATTATGCGGTCGAGGAAAAGCGCGTGCTGGTGGCCCGCGCGGAGCTCGAGGAGTTCCGCGACGCGCTTGCGCGGCTCGGCGAAGGGCTGACGCGGCTCGAGCAGCGGGTGCGGCGCCTTGGCTAGGCTCGTGCGGCTGCTGCGCATTTTCCGCATCGGGCTGCGCTTCGGCCTGCACGAGTTCGTTCCGCGCTTTTCGCGCAGCACGCTGCTCGGGCTGCTCGCGCGGCGCACCGACGAGCCGCGCGGCCAGCGGCTGCGCCAGGCGCTCGAGGCGCTGGGACCGATCTACGTGAAGTTCGGACAGGTGCTGTCCACGCGGCGCGACCTGCTGCCGCTGGACATCGCCGACGAGCTTGCCCGGCTGCAGGACCGGGTGCCGCCGTTTCCATCGGATCTCGCGGCGGCGGAAATCGAGCGCTCGCTCGGCAGGCGCATCGACGAGCAGTTCCAGTCCTTCGAGCACACGCCGGTCGCGAGCGCCTCGATCGCGCAGGTGCACCTCGCCACGCTCAAGGACGGGCGTGAAGTCGCCGTCAAGGTGCTGCGTCCCGGGGTCGAGCGCGCGGTCGCCGGGGACCTCGAGCTCCTCGACACGGCGGCGGGCCTCGTCGAGCGCCTGTGGCCCGATGGGCGGCGGCTGCGGCCGCGTGAAGTGGTGGCCGAGTTCGCGCACCACCTCGACGAGGAGCTCGACCTCATGCGCGAGGCGGCCAACGCGAGCCAGCTGCGGCGCAATTTCGAGCGCTCGCCGCTGCTCCTCGTGCCCGAGGTGCACTGGGACCTGTGCTCGCAGCGTGTCATGGTGATGGAGCGCATGCGCGGCACGCCGATCTCGCAGGTGCAGCTGCTCCGGGACAAGGGAATCAACATCCCGGCGCTGGCGCGCGCCGGGGTCGAGGTGTTTTTCACCCAGGTGTTCCGCGACGGTTTTTTCCACGCCGACATGCACCCGGGCAATATCCTCGTGGCCGCGGACGGGCGCTACATCGCTCTCGACTTCGGCATCATGGGCACGCTCACCGAGCGCGACAAGAACTACCTCGCCCAGAACTTCCTCGCCTTCTTCAACCGCGACTACCGCCGCGTGGCGCAGGCCCACCTCGAGGCGGGGTGGGTGCCCGCCGAGACGCGCCTCGACGCCTTCGAAAGCGCGATCCGCGCGGTCTGCGAGCCGGTCTTCGCGCGCCCGCTGAAGGAGATCTACTTCGGCAAGCTGCTGCTGCGGCTGTTCCAGACCTCGCGGCGCTTCAACGTCGAGGTCCAGCCGCAGCTCGTGATGCTGCAGAAGACGCTGCTCAACATCGAAGGGCTGGGGCGGGAGCTCGATCCGGAGCTCGATCTCTGGCTTACCGCGAAGCCCTATCTGGAGCGCTGGATGCACGACCAGCTGGGCTGGCGGGGCTTCGTGAGCGCCCTGCGCCAGGAAGCGCCGTTGTGGGCGACCACGCTGCCGCAGCTGCCGAGGCTCGTGCACCGCGCGCTCGCCGAGGACCGCCTGGGCGCCCTGCGCGAGACGCTCGAGCGCCTCGCCGACGAGAACGTGCGCCGCAACGACCTGCTCGCGGCTCTGGTGGTGATCGTCTTCGCCGGCCTGCTCGGGCTCGTGATCGCGGCTCTCTGATGGCGCAGGACAGCTCGCTTCCCGGCTTCTGGGATACGCGCTACCGCGGCGGCGTCGTGCCGTGGGACGCGGCCGGGGTTCCGCCGCACCTGAAGTCCTGGCTGCAGGCGCAGAAAGCGGCATTACGCGTCCTGATCCCAGGCTGCGGCACCGGCTACGAAGTGCGCGCCTTCGCGGCGCATGGGCACGACGTGCTGGCGATCGAGTTCGCCGACGCGGCGATCGAGGCGGCACAACGCGAGCTCGGAGCGCTTTCCGAGCGCGTAGTGAAAGCCGACTTTTTCGTCTTCGAGGCCGCGCCGTTCGACGTGATCTACGAGCGCGCTTTCATGTGCGCGCTGCCGCGGCGCCTTTGGCCGCAGTGGGCCGCGCGCGTCGCCCAGCTCGTGCGCCCGGGCGGAGAGCTCGCCGGCTTCTTCTACTTCGACGACAACGAGCGCGGCCCGCCTTTCGGCATCTCGCCCGCGCGGCTCGACGAGCTGCTCGGGCCGCGCTTCGAGCGCATCGAGGACGCGGCGATCGCGCCCAACGAATCCATCGCGGTATTCCAGGGCAAGGAGCGTTGGCAGGTGTGGAGGCGGCGGCTATGATTCGCCCGCCATGCTGATCACCTCGGTCGCCGCTTATTTCCTGGTCACGATCGGCATCGGCCTGTGGGCGGCGAAGCGCGTGCACAACTCGAAGGACTACCTCGTCGCCGGGCGCAGCCTTCCGCTGTACATGAACATGGCGGTGGTGTTCGCCACATGGTTCGGCGCCGAGACGGTGCTCTCGGTATCGGCCACGTTTTCGCGCGACGGGCTGGGCGGCATCGTCGCCGACCCCTTCGGCGCGTCGTTCTGCCTTTTCTTCGTGGCGCTGTTTTTCGCGCGCGCTTTCTACCGCATGGATCTGCTCACCATCGGCGACTTCTACCGCAAGCGCTATTCCAAGCCGGTGGAGGTGATCACCTCGGTGGCGATCACCGCGTCGTACCTCGGCTGGACTTCGGCGCAGCTCACGGCGCTGGGCCTGGTGTTCTCGGTGCTCTCGGGCGGCGCGATCGACCTCAACACCGGCATCCTGATCGGGGCCGTCATCGTGCTCGGCTACACCATCTGGGGCGGGATGTGGTCGGTGGCGCTTACCGATCTTTTTCAGACGGTCATCATCCTCATCGGCCTTGCCGCCGTCGCCTTTCTCGTGGGCGGCATGGCCGGCGGCCCGGCGAAGGTCATCGCCGCGGCCGCGGAGGCGGGCAAGTTCGAGTTCTGGCCGAAGGGCGGCGCCAAGGAATGGCTGTGGTTCCTCGGCGCGTGGATGACGCTCGCCATCGGCTCCATCCCGCAGCAGGACGTGTTCCAGCGCGTCACTTCGGCCAAGGACGAGCGCACCGCCGTGCGCGGGTCGCTGTTCGGCGGCCTGGCCTACCTGGGCTTCGCCTTCGTGCCGATGTTCATCGCCTACTCGGCGCTGGTGATCGATCCCGGGTTCGCCGGGCTGTTCACGAGCGAGGACGACCGCGAGATCCAGCGCATCCTGCCGAACCTGGTTCTCGAGCGCACGCCGATGTGGGCGCAGGTGCTGTTCTTCGGCGCGCTGCTCTCGGCGATTCTGTCGACCTCGGCCGGCGCGCTGCTCGCGCCGACGGCGCTGTTCACCGAGAACATCGTGCGCCCGTTCGCGCCGAGACTCGGCGACAAGCAGTTCCTGCTCCTGCTGCGCATTGTGCTGGTGCTGTTCACGCTCGCCGCGCTGCTCTTCGCGCTCAACTCGACAAGCACCATGTACGAGATGGTCCAGAACGCCTACAAGGTGACGCTCGTATCCTGCATCGTGCCGCTTGCCGCGGGGATTTACTGGAAGCGGGCGAGCGGGACCGGCGCGATGTTTTCGGTGCTTTTCGGGCTGCTCTCCTGGGGGATCGCCGAACTCACCGCGCCGGAGGCGACCGTGCCGCCGCAGCTCGTCGGGCTCGCGTTTTCGCTCCTTGGCATGGTGCTCGGCTCGCTAGTGCCCAAGCCGAAATAGCGCGGCATGCGCACCTCTGCGCTCGCGCGGATCCTGCTTGCCGTGTACGCGGTGCTGACGGTGTACGCGACGCTCTACCCCATGGAAGGATGGCGCGACCCCGGGCTTTCACCCTTCGCCTACCTGAGCGCGCCCTGGCCGCGCTATATCACGAGCTTCGACATCGCGGTCAACGTGCTCGGCTACCTGCCGTACGGCTTTCTCGCCGTCGGCGCGCTGCACCCGCGCGTGCGCGGCGTGCCGGCCTTTGCCGTGGCGACCGCCTCCGCGCTCGCCCTCACGCTCATCCTGGAGGCGCTGCAAAGCTATCTGCCGGTCCGCTTCGCTTCGAATCTCGATGCGTTCTGCAACCTGCTCGGTGCCGCGGCGGGCGCCGCGCTCGGGCTGCGCTACGCGCCGCGGCTGCTCGTCGAGGGCCCGGTCAGCCGGGTGCGCCACGACGCATTCCTGCCGGGCAGCGATATCGACGCCGGGCTCGTCCTGATCGGGCTTTGGCTGTTCCTGCAGCTGCACCCCGGGACGCTGCTCTTCGGTGCGGGCGACTTGCGCGAGTTTCTGGGCGCGCGCGAAGCGCGCGGGCACGGCGCCGAGTTCTTCATCGGCCTCGAGGCGTTCACCGCCGCGGCGAATTTCACCGCCGTGGCGCTTCTGCTCGCGGCGCTCGCCGCCCCGCGCGCGCCGCTGCGCCCCGCGCTCATCGTGCTCCTCTGCGCCGCGATTGCGGTGAAGACCGCGGCGTTCGCAATCGTGATGCGCGCCGAGAACGTGTTCGCATGGCTCACGCCGGGAGCGCAGATTGGGCTCGCGGCCGGCGCCGCCGTGGCGCTCGCCGCGGTCGCGCTGCCGCGCTTCGCGCGCCTTCCGGCGGCGGCCATGCTCATCATGGCTGCCACGGTGCTGGTGAATCTCGCGCCGCCGAACCCGTATGTCGGCGCTTCCCTCAAGGTATGGCAGCAGGGCCACTTCCTGAATTTCAACGGCCTTACGCGGCTGCTGAGCGCGGTGTGGCCGTTCGCCGCTTTGGGCTATCTGATGGTGCTGGCGGCGCGGCGGCCGCGCGAATAAATCGCCTAAAATGCCGCGCTCCATGACCTACTACGCCAGGCACATTTTTTTCTGCTGCAACCAGCGCGACGGCGAGCGCCCCTGCTGCAACGACAAGGGCGCCTCGCAGATGCGCGACTACGCGAAGAGCCGCGTCAAGGCGCTCGGCCTGTCCGGCCCGGGCAAGGTGCGCGTGAACCAGGCGGGCTGCCTCGACCGCTGCGAGGAAGGCCCCTGCGCCGTGGTCTACCCCGAGGGGGTCTGGTACACGTATGTCGACCAGGCGGACATCGACGAAATCATCGAGGAGCACCTCAAGCACGGGCGGGTGGTCGAGCGCCTGAAGATGTAATGCGGGCGAGCACGCGTCGCGAATTCGTGCCCGGACCCGCCGGACGCATCGAATGCGCGGTGGACGCGCCTGAAGCCGCGTCCCGCGGCACGGCGCTGATCGCGCACCCGCACCCTCTCTATGGCGGTTCGCTCGACAACAAGGTGGTGCAGACTCTGGCACGCGCCTTCATCGAGCTGGGCTACGAGACCTGGAGGCCGAATTTCCGCGGCGTCGGTGCGACCGAAGGCGTCCACGACGAAGGCCGCGGCGAGCTCGAAGACCTCCATGCCATCGTCGATCATCTCCAGGCCGAGCGCCTGGTTCTCGCCGGCTTTTCTTTCGGCGCTGCGCTGCAGGCGCAGCTTTCCAGAAAGCTCTCCATAGAGCGGCTGGTCCTTGTGGGGGTCGCCGTCACCCGGCTCGAAGTGCCGCAAGTCGCGCGCGACTCGCTCGTCATTCACGGCGAGAACGACGAGACCGTGCCGCTCGCGGCAGTGCTCGACTGGGCGCGGCCGCAGGAGCTTCCGGTGGTGCTGGTGCCGGGCGCCGACCACTTCTTTCACCGCAAGCTCCACGTCCTGCGCGGCGTCGTCCAGTCGAATTGGCGATGAGCGTGCTGGCGGCGCGCGGGCTGCGCAAGTCCTATGCGGGCGTGGAGGTCGTGTGCGGCGTCGACCTCGCGGTCGCGCCGGGCGAGTGCTTCGGGCTGCTCGGCCCGAACGGCGCGGGCAAGACCACCACGCTCAGGCTGTGCCTGGGGCTCATCACCCCGGACGCGGGAGAGATCGACCTGCTGGGCGAGCCCGTGCCCCGGCGCGCGCGCGAGGCGCGCGCCCGGGTGGGCGTGGTGCCGCAGTTCGACAACCTGGACCCCGACTTCACGGTGGCCGAGAACCTGGTCGTCTTCGCGCGGTACTTCGGCATGGCGGCGCGCGACATCGAGGCGCGCATCCCGGAGCTGCTCGAATTCGCGGGGCTCGCCGGGCGCGGGGCGGCGAAGATCACCGCGCTCTCGGGCGGAATGAAGCGGCGCCTCACGCTCGCCCGCGCGCTCATCAACGATCCGCAGATCATTTTCATGGACGAGCCGACCACGGGACTCGATCCGCAGGCGCGCCACCTCATCTGGGAGCGCATGCGCAGCCTCACGCAGCGGGGCAAGACGCTGGTCCTGACCACGCACTTCATGGAGGAGGCCGAGCGGCTATGCCAGCGGCTCGCCATCATGGACCGCGGCCGCATCATCGCCGAGGGCTCGCCGCGCGCGCTGATCGCCAAGCACATCGAGCCGCAGGTGCTGGAAGTGCATGGGCCGGGCTACGCGGCGTGGATGGCGCGGGCGCGCGCGCTCGCCCCGCGCGTCGAGCGCGCCGGCGACACCGTATTCGTCTACGCGGAGGACGTCGCGCCCATCATGAAGACGCTCGCGGGCGAAAAAGAGCTCGCTTACCTGCAGCGGCAGGCGAGCCTCGAGGACGTGTTCCTCAAGCTCACCGGGCGCGACCTGCGGGACTGAAATGCGCTGGGTCTCCGTCTGGCGCCGGAACATGCTGGTGTGGCGCAAGCTCTTTGCCGCGGCCGTGCTCACCAATCTCGCCGACCCGCTCATCATGCTCTTCGGGCTGGGCTACGGCCTGGGCACGCTGCTGCCCTCCATCGAGGGCATGTCCTATATCGCGTTCTTCGCCGCGGGGCAGCTGTGCACCGCGACCATGTTCACCGCTTCTTTCGAGTCGATGTTCTCCGGGTTCTCGCGCATGCACGGCCAGAAGACCTGGGACGCGATCCTGTACGCGCCGCTCGTGATCGACGATATCGTCACCGGCGAGATCATGTGGGCGGCGAGCAAGGCGTGGCTCACGGGATCGACGATCCTCGGCGTGGTGGTGGTCTTCGGCCTTGCCGCCTCGCCGCTGGTGCTGCTCGCGCTGCCGGCGGCCTTCCTGGTCGGGCTGGCGTTCTCGGCAGTCGGGCTCATCGTGACCGTGCTTGCCCGCGGCTGGGACTTCTTCAGCTATTACATGACGCTTCTCATGACGCCGATGATGATGATTTCCGGCGTCTTCTTTCCCGTGGAGCGCCTGCCGGCGCCGCTCGTCGCGGTGGCGCAGGCGCTGCCGCTTTACCACGGCGTCGAGATCGTGCGGCCGCTCGTCGCCGGCCGCCTTCCCGAAGACGCGCTCATCCACGTGCTGGTGCTCCTGGGCTATGCTGCGGCCGGTTACGCGGCAGCGATCTACTTCGCCCGCAAGCGCTTCTCGGAGTAAGAAGCGAGCATCACGCCGGCGAGAATGGTGGCGATCCCCACGGCGTGATAGACGCCGAACGCCTCGCCCAGGAAAAGGATCGCCAGCACGGTACCGAAAGCGGGCAGCAGGTGCAGCGTGAAGCCAGCCGTGTTGGCGCCGACGATCGCAACGCCGCGGTTCCAGCAGATGAAGGCGATGACCGAAGCGGCGAGGCCGATGTAGAGCACGCCGGCCACCTCGACCGGCGTGGGCCACGCGAGCACGCTGCGCGCGGCCAGCAGCGCGTAGAAGGGGGCTAGCATGAGCACGCCCGCCGCAGCGATGACAAAAAGGAAGGTCACCGCGCCAAGCTCCAGCGGCCGCCGCTTGAGCAGCACCGAGTAGGTCCCCCACACCGGCATGGCGACGAGGATCCAGGCGTCGCCGGCGTGGAACTCCAGCTGCAGCAGGATGCCCGGATCGCCGCGCGACAGGATGACCAGGATCCCGGCGAGCGAGATGAGAATGCCCGCGACTTGGCGGGGCGAGCTGCGCTCACGCTCCAGGAACCAGGAGCAAAGCAGCATGAACAGCGGCGCAGACGAGTTGAGCAGCACCGCGTTGATGGCCGTCGTGGTGCGCAACCCGAGATACACCAGGCTCTGGAACAGAGCGACCCCGGTGAACGCGAGAAGCAGCAGGATGCCGGCGTGGCGGCCGATCAGGGCGCGCTTGCGTGCGATCTCCGGCAGGGCGAACGGCGCAAGGACGAGCGCCGCGACCGTCCATCGCCAGAAGTTGAGCGACACCGGGTCGAACGCATCGCGCAGCGCGCGGCCCGTGATCCAGTTGCCCGACCACAGCAGGCTCGCGAGCGCGAGCAGGAGAAAGGCGGAAAGCCGCGTGCCGGCCATGGGGAATTTTGTGCTTGTAAAATCGGGCAGTGTATTGGGTCAAGACACTGCACATCGTCTTCATGGTCACCTGGTTCGCCGGCCTGTTCTACCTGCCGCGGCTCTTCGTGTACCACGCGATGTCCGAAGACCGCGTCTCCATCGAGCGCTTCAAGGTCATGGAGCGCAAGCTCTACTGGGGAATCATGACGCCGGGCGGCGTGCTGACCCTCGTCTTCGGCCTCTGGCTGTGGCTCGGCTGGTTCCGCGAAGCCTCGGGCTGGCTGCACGCCAAGCTCGCGCTTGCGCTCCTGCTCGCGGGGTATCACCTGTGGTGCGGCAGCCTGCTGCGCGCCTTTGCCGCCGAGCGCAACACGAAGAGCCACGTCTGGTTCCGCTGGTTCAACGAGGCGCCGGTGCTCGTCCTTTTCGCCACGGTGGCCCTGGTTGTCTTCAAGCCGTTCTGAGCGCTTCTTCGCCAGCGCGCCGCGCGGGCTCGAGGCGCTGCTTTCCTCGGAAATCGCCTCTCTGGGAGGGAACGACGCTACGGTGGTCCCCGGCGGCGTTTCGTTCTCGGGGGACTGGCCTGCCTGCTACCGGGTGAATTTCTGGTCGCGGATCGCCTCCCGCGTTCTCTGGCGCGTCGGCGAGTTCGACTACAAGAGCGAGCACGACGTCTACGCGGCCGTGAAGGCGATCGACTGGCTCGCGCACTTCACGGTCGAGCGCACGCTGCGCGTGAACGTTACGGCCCAGAAAAGCCCGCTGAAAAGCCTGGAGTTCGCGACGCTGCGCATCAAGGACGCGGTGTGCGACCGCTTCCGCGAAAAAACCGGGCGCCGGCCGAGCGTGGATCGCGCCCGTCCCGACGTCCGGGTGCACGCCTTTCTCGAGGGCACACGCGCTACCGTCTACCTCGACACCTCGGGCGAGCCGCTTTTCAAGCGCGGCTGGCGCCACGGGGTCGCGGATGCCCCGCTGCGCGAGAACCTCGCTGCCGGAATCATCCAGCTCACCGGGTGGACGCCTGAGGACCCGCTCCTCGATCCGATGTGCGGCGGCGGCACGCTATTGGTCGAAGCGGCGGCGATGGCGCGCGGGCGGGCGCCCGGCGCGAAGCGCGCCTTCGGCTTCGAAAAGCTTGCCGCTTTCCAGCCCGCGGCGTGGGCGGCTGTGAGAGCCGAGGAGAAGAAAAAGGAGAAGCAGCCGAACCTGCGTCTTTTCGGCAGCGACACCGATCCCAAGGCGCTCAACGCGGCGCGCCGCAACCTCGCCGAAGCGGGGATCGAGCGCTGGGTACACCTCGAGCGCAGCGATATCCTGGAACGCAGCGCGCCCGCGCCCCACGGCGTGATGGTGGCGAATCCGCCGTACGGCGAGCGCCTGGGGAGCGCCGAGGAGCTCGCCGCCTTCTATCCCCGGCTGGGCGACGCGCTCAAGAAGAACTTTGCCGGCTGGCGCTGCTATTTCTTCACCGCGGATCTGCGCCTGCCCAAGCTCATCCGCCTGCAGCCTTCGCGGCGCACGCCGCTTTTCAACGGCGCGCTGGAATGCCGCCTGTACGAGTTCGTGATGGTGCCCGGCTCGCACCGCGGGCAGGGCGCCTGAAGTTCCAGCGCGGCAGACGCGGCTTATCCGCATCGGCCGGCCAGCACAGGCCCAGCTTTCGCATCAGCGTCTGGGCGTCGTAAGGCGCCCTGACCTTCACGTCGTTGTCGAAATACACATAGACGTCCGCGCGCCGGTGCCATTCCCGGATGCGCTCGGCCCATTCGTCGAGCGCTCGGCGGGTGTAGCCGCTGGTGTAGATCACCTTGTCGCCGTGCAGGCGCACGTAGACGAAGTCGGCCGTGACCTCGAACATCTTGGGCCACTTGCCGGCGGTGTCCGCCACGACCAGCCCGATGCCGTGTTTCTTCAACAGCGAAATGAAATCGTCGCTGACGAAGCTCGCGTGCCGGATCTCGACCGCATGGCGCAGCCGCCGGTTCGCATCGATGGCGAGGCGCGACCGGCCCGTCATGCGGGCGTCGCGGCACCTGGCCAGCTCGAGCGCGAGCCTTTCACCGCGAACACGAATCCCGGCGGCGTCTCGCGGTACCACGCTTCGTAGTACTCGGGCCGCTGCGCGAGGCCCGCCGGATAGAACACCCCGCGCCAGGGCGCATAGCGCCAACCCGAGATGCCGACGCGGATCAAGCGAAGCTGAGCTTCCACTGCTCGAGCTCGGCGACCGCCGCGAGCCTGCGGTGGTCGGTGAGGTCGAGGCGCAGCGGCGTCATCGACACGTAGCCCTGCTCGATCGCCCAGCGGTCGGTGCCTTCCTCGGTGGCCTCCACCGGCACGACGGTGAACCAGAAGTGCGTGCGCCCCATCGGGTCCTTGCCCGGAACCACCTTGCCGTCGTAATGCTGCATCGACTGCTTTGTCCACACCGTGCCGCGCGGCGGCCGGGACGGGAAGTTCACGTTGACGAGCGGAAGATCGGGCACCTCCAGCAGCATTTCGAGCACCTTGCCGGCCCAGGGCTTCAGCAGCTCGAACTCGGGCTGCTCGCGATCGGTCGCCGGCGCGCTGAGCGCGATGCCGCGCAGGCCGAGAAGCGCGGCCTGCTTCGCGCCGGCGAGCGTGCCCGAATGCCACATCGCGTTGCCGAGGTTGGCGCCGATATTGATCCCCGAGAGCACCACATCCACGCTCTCCCACAGCGTGGTGCCGAGCATCACGCAGTCACCGGGCGTGCCGTTGACGCGGTAAGCGTCGAATCCGGGGAGCGGCGTGTGCTTGTAGGTCACGGGGCGCGAAGCGGTGACCGAATGGCTGGCCGAGGACATCTCGACGTCGGGGGCGACGACGCGAACCTCGCCGAAGCGCGAAGCCACCTGCGCCAATGCGGCTATGCCCGGGCTGTAGACGCCGTCGTCGTTGGTGATCAGGATGCGCATATGCCGTTCCGCAGCAATTAACGTGCGCGTCACGCTGATCCACAATCCCGGCGCCGGACGGCGGGCAATGACGGCGGCGGGGCTGAAGAAGCTGCTCACCGAGCACGGCCACGAGGTGCGCTACCAGTCGGCGAAGGAGCACGGCTGGAAGAGGGTGCTGAAGGAGGCGGCTGATCTCGTGGTGGTCGCCGGGGGCGACGGGACCGTGGGGCGCGTGACGCGCCGCATGGTCGGCCGCGGCGTACCGATGGCGCTGCTCCCGTCGGGGACGGCGAACAATATCGCGCGCACGCTCGGCCAGCTCGAGCGGCCGTTCGAAGAGCTGGTGCGCGGCTGGGAAAACGCGCGCCGCGTCAACCTCGACGTCGCAGTCGCGAGCGGCCCGTGGGGCGAGCGCTACTTCGTGGAGGGCCTGGGACTGGGCCTTTTCGCTGCGCTGCTCGCGCGCTCAGAGGCCGCGCAGCCGAAGAGCGGCAAGCATCCGGTGGAAGACGCGCTGCGCCTGCTGCAGCGCGAGGCGGCAAGCTGCGAGGCGATCGAGATCGCCGCCCGGCTCGACGGCGAGGACATCTCCGGGCGCTACGTGATGCTCGAGGCGCTCAACCTGCGCTACGTCGGCCCCAATCTGCACTTGGCGCCGGCAAGCCGGCCGGGCGACGGTCAGCTCGACGTGGTGCTGGTCACCGAGGCGGAGCGCCCGCGCCTGGTTCACTACCTCGAGCAGTGGCAGGAGAACCGCGAGCGGCTTTCGCTGCTGCCGACGCGCACCGGCAGGCGGCTTCAGTTCGAGTGGAGCGGCGTCGAGCTGCACATCGACGACAAGCTGCGGCCGAAAAAGAGCGCGCAGCCGGACGAGATGGCAGGGCTCGTCGAGGCGCGCATCGGCGGCGAGACGGTGGAGTTCCTGGTGTCGCAGCCGAAGGAACGGAATTATTAATAGCCGCAGCTAAGCTTCGTCCACCCGTTAGGCCGAGGTGTCAATCAAATCGGGGGAAGATTGGCGTCGGTCACAACGCGATCTTCCAGTAGGAGTCCCATATACGCTGTTAGGCATGGCGTGGCGCGAACATGATGATGCCCATGCCAAGAATGGCTACCGTAGCGCCAACCAAGTCCCATACGCT
>Ga0156283_1232_pt1 | contig 21132 bp, 18 predicted proteins | sample RifCSPlowO2_12_FD_107932 | JGI IMG/M metagenome (GOLD analysis project Ga0156283, IMG submission 107932) | Betaproteobacteria bacterium RIFCSPLOWO2_12_FULL_65_14 | reverse complement strand
GCCCTTTCGGCGCGACATCAGACTCGATGTCGGTGACGAAACCGTGTTTGTAGGGCTGGTTGACCAGGTTTTGAAGTACGGCACTCATTCCGATTCCTTCGCGTCGTTTGCGGTTAGGTTTTAGTGGTTTCTTTCGGGTTGAAGCTCTCACCACAGCCGCACATTGTGTCGACGTTGGGATTGTCGAGCTTGAATGTCTCCTTGAACCCCTCCTTGACGAAATCAATGCGCGAACCGTCGAGGAACGACAGGCTGTAGGCGTCGACCACCACGTTGACGTTATGCGACTCGAACAATTGATCGCCCGCACGCACTTCGTCGGCGTAGTCGAACGTATAGGCAAAGCCGTTACAGCCAACTTCTTTCACGCCGACGCGCAAGCCCAGTCCCTTGCCGTGTTTCGCGAGCTGCGTCTGGACTTGTCTTGCCGCGCGTTCAGTCAATGCAATCGCCATCACTATTCTCCAAGCGGTGTCGTCGCGTCGTGATCGAAATAGACGTGCATCGTTGCCAGCGAATCAAACCGCCACCGTGGTGCGGTCGCGATTGAGCGAGGGCTCGCGCATGTCCTGCACTTGCGCAACACCGTTCTGCTTCGCTTGCTGGTCGTCAACCAGTTGCTTCAGCGTCACCGCGCCGAGGTAATCGAAAATGTGCTCATTTAGTCTTGCCCACAGGTCGTGGGTGATGCACTTTTTCTCGTCGTTGCAGTTTTCTTTACCGCCGCATTGCGTCGAGTCGATCGGCTCGTCAACGGCAACAATGATATCGGCCACGGATATCTGGTGCGTTGCACGTGCTAGGTTGTAGCCGCCACCCGGACCGCGCACGCTGTTGACCAGTGCGCGGCGGCGCATTTTGCTGAACAACTGCTCAAGATAAGACTGCGAGATGTTCTGACGCCGGCTGATTTCGGCGAGCGTCACCGGGTCGCTGCTATGCTGCATCGCGAGGTCCAACATTGCGGTAACTGCAAACCGCCCTTTAGTCGTCAGTTCCATGGGTCACCTCGAAAACATTATTTAGAACAAACACATCCTTAGGTCAATACCATACCATTTTGCTCAAGTATAGATTTCCCGACTGATTTAGTCAAGAATGTTGTTGAGTTCGGTTCGCGTCCAGCGTGGGCCCTAATCCGCAAGATAGGGCGGCAACGTGGTCAGGCGAGGATCCTCGACAGGGCCCCCGATGGTAAAGTGATACAGCGACTGAAACGTCGTGTCGTTGAACCCAAGTACCCGGTGGACCGGGTCATCGAAAAAACAGCCGATTCCGGTCGCACGGACGCCAGCCGCCTCCGCTTCCAGGTAAAGCACCTGGCCGATCACGCCGGTCTCCCAGAAAAGCCTGCGGTAGAACCAGGGTCCATGCCGCCGCAGGCTCGGTTCGAATTCCGCGATCATCCCCAGGGAAAATGCACTGTCACCGGCGATCTCCTGACCGCAACTGACCTGGACCGCCATTCGCCGCGCATCACCCTCTTCGAGGAGAAACAGCGGTAAGTCTTCCGGGCAGCCCGGTGCTGAGGTCCAGGCGAATTGCTGACGCATCGATTGCCTGAGCAAGCCCGCCATCGCGGGATCGCGCGCCAGCAGGTAGATGCCCGGAGCAAGGCCGTCCACCCGATGGACCAACAGGGCAAGATGAATGGCCGGTTCCCAGGGAAGCAGGTCCCAGGGCACCGGACGCGAGCACAGGGCTCGCTCAATCCGTGGCATGACGCGGCCCAGCATCTTGAAGAAGCCGTCGACTGGGATCGAGGTCTCGCCATCGAACGCAACCGCGCTTCGCCGCTGGCGGATCACTTGCCCGGCAGCTGACTGACCGGGGTCGATACCCGGTGCCTTTGCGGTGTGACCGCAGCGATTCAGCGCGACGACTCGGTGCTCGGTATTCGACTTCCACGACGCGACCTCCACCTGGTTGAGGAACGGCCACTGCACCGGATCGTCCCGGCTCAGTCGGTTGGCCTTGCCGTACCAGATGGTTCGTGTCGAGTCGCGCACCGCGTCGGGCGCAAGGAACAGCGGCAACGAGTTCGCCTCCCCGGCGGAAATGGCGAGCGCTCGATCGGCAGGCCATACGACGGCCAGGCAATCCGGATGCTCGCGCTCCGCGTGATTGAAATCCTGGATTCGATCGACCCCCAACAACGCGCCCAGCGTGTCGTCGCCCAAGCCGTCCAGCAACAGCATGCGCCAACCCAGCGTCTGGGCCGCGATGCGAGTACTGCCGATCGCGTGCCCCACGTCATGTTGACAGTAGCGAAAGGCTCGCTCTCCGTACTTCCATGTCTCCCGCCAGTTCACTGACGTGAAACCTACAAGAAAGGCATTGGGCGGGAATCCTTGCAGGAGCGCAGTGAAGTTTTCCTGCGCCAACTCTGCTCGCAGTTCCAGCGCATGCTCCTTGGCCGCGTAGTGATAGAGACCCGGGAATGGCGAAAGGCCCGCCACTTCGTCAATGAGCAGATAGCCCTCGGTAGGATGCAGGTTGCCGCTGGAGGGATTGCTTCGAAGCGCCCAGCGGACCTCTCCGGCCTGCTTCCAGGCCGAGATCGCCAGTGCATATTCGAGAAAGCGCGAAAGGGCACGCACCGAGAATGGAGCGCTCGTGATCGCGCCAGGGCGATACAGGTCTTCATAGAGTGGGGAGCGCGGAGCATCATCGCGTTTCAGGATCGGTAAGGGAATGAGAGGAGAACCCTCGAATCGTCGAAACGGATCCGGCTGATTCGCCCAGTCCATGCGGCCGGGCGCGCGCGCATAGCGTGAAAAATGGTGTTTCGTCTCCTGGTGATAGCGCATGACCAGGTCCAGGGGATCGAGTGCGCCCGCTGCCTTATTCATCGCCCCACAACGGCTTGCTCAAGGCAGCAGTTGAAAACATCAAGTTGAAGCTCAGGCTTACCCGCGTCTCGCCGCTGGCGTTGGCATCGACCGAGTGATACAGATACGAAGGGAAGACGAGCAGAGTGCCGTCTTTCACCCGCACCACGACCTGATCGGTGTTAGCGGCGGTGAGTCCCGTGACGGGCGGTCTGATGACGCCGGCCTGGCTGCGCGGGTCGTGGAAATTGATGCTGTCGGCGCCGGGTCCGGTGCGCGCGTAGTACACCGCGCTCAGGAAATTGTTGGGGTGGCTGTGTGCGCGGTGCGCGGCGCCCGGCGCATACAGGTTCACCCAGCAGCCGGTGATTTCAATCCCCGGTTCGCCAATTTTCAGGAACTGCAGCACGCTCGCGGCCGCCCGGCTGACACAGTCGCAAAGCGCGTGCAACTCCTCCCGCCGGTGCATGGCATGGCCCGACTGCCAGGCTTCGCTGAATTTCAGCTCCGGCTGTCCCTGCCGCAGCGACTGCAGCAGTGCGAGTGCGCTCGCATTAATCGGTTCGTGCACTTCGGCGCGAAGCTGGATTTTCCAGACCAGGGTGGGAAAAAGCGAAACGACGTCCGAGTTTTCGATCCACGAGTGCATGCCCGATATCGCCATGGAGCCCCCCCGCGCACGAGTTTGGCCCGGCCCGCGTTCACGGGGCCGAGGCAGTCATTCAGCGGTCTTCCGCGTCCCGCATGTCTTGTTCCAACAACTCTCCGCGTCCTGGGTCTGTAATTACAAGACCGCCGGGACCGTTTGGCATTACCAAGCCACACGAGCGAAAAGAGGAATCCGACGATCCTGCCTTCTTCCACGACCGGGAGCGCGCCGATATTCTTGCCGGCCATCAGTCGCAACGGGTCGTAGGCGGAAACCCCCTGGCGATCTTGTACACCGCCTGATCGGGCTTCGACCTGAAGATTTCAGCCACAGCGTGAATAGGGTTATCCTCCGGCGGCGGGTTTATCTCCTAAGATTAGCAGCCGAACCCCGTTGCGGGAAGGATCGCAGTCCACGCGGATCTTCCCGTGGGCTGACGCGTTGCTACACTAAGAGTGATCTGATTAAGCAAGGTCATGCCGTTCCCCAGTACCGGTACCCTGCTTTCGCGCGGGACAGGTTTCGCGGGATGACTTGATCAGAGTTACCCTGGGCAAAAGGTTCGTCGCGCGCGAGGTCGTTCTGCCTGCGACAGCCGTCATAGGGAGTTCGTTTTATGGCACGAATGGTCAAATGCATCAAGCTCGGGCGCGAGGCCGAGGCGCTCGATGTTCCGCCCTATCCCGGCGAGCTCGGCAAGCGCATCTACGAGAGCGTGTCGAAGGAGGCGTGGAGGCAGTGGCTCGAGCACCAGAAGATGCTGGTGAACGAAAACCGGCTCAGCCTTGCCGACAAGAAGGCGCGCGACTATCTCGTGCAGCAGATGGATAATTACTTTTTCGGCAGCGGCGCCGATGCTGCCGCCGGCTATACACCGCCGATGCAGAAGTAGGCCGCAGCTGCGCGCGAATCGGATCGCCGCCATGGACGCCAACGCGCCGCAGCCCACCGAAATCAAACTGCAGCAGAAGTCACGGGTGCTGGAGTGGGTAATGGGGGACCACGGTCTTACCGCTCCTCATGCTTCAGGCTCATACCCCGTTGGAAATACGGGCTCCCGTTCAGGCTCATACCATATTGGAATAGACTGCCGGAGGGCGAAATTCACATGAGCCCGATTGCGCGCAGTTTGGGCTGGACCAGGTATCGGAAGAAGACGCATCGCCGGGCCCCCGCGGCTTCGGCACCGGATTGATTCACTTTCCCTTGGCGTCGAGACCGCGGTCGAGTACATTTCGTATCGCATCTGCAGCGCGAAGACGGTGCTGCACAAGATCTACCACAACGAAGCCTATCCGTCGCGTTTGCTGCCTTAGGTGATACTGGCAGCCAAGTGACGGTGATTCCGGGAGCGCTGCCATGGCGACGGAATTCGACTACATCGTGATCGGCTCGGGATCGGCCGGCGCGGTTCTCGCGGCTCGCCTCACCGAGGACCGCGACATCTCGGTGCTGCTGCTCGAGGCGGGCGGCATGGACCGCCACCCGTTCCAGTTGATGCCGCTCGTGTTCCTTCAGGTCGGGGCGACGCCAGGCTACAACTGGAATTACCAGACCGAGCCGGAACCCGGCTTGAATGGACGGCGCATTCCCATCGCCCGCGGCAGGACGCTGGGCGGGTCGAGTTCCATCAACGCGCTGATCTACAGCCGCGGCAATCCACGCGATTACGACTTGTGGCGCGACCAGGGCCTGGAGGGATGGGGCTACGCCGACGTGCTGCCGTATTTCCGCAAGCTCGAAAGCCACTGGCGCGGCGCGGGCCCGTACCACGGCGGCGACGGCCCGATCCAGGTGACGCCGATCGAGTTTCCCGACATGCTGTTCGAGCCGCTGCTCAAGGCCGCGTGCGCCGCGGGGATCCCGTACAACGAGGATCCCTACGGCGCGGTCCAGGAGGGCCTCGCGCGCATGGAGACGACCATCGGCCGCGGCCGGCGCTCCAGCACGGCGCGCGCCTACCTGTACCCCGCGCGCGGCCGGCCGAACCTGTTCATCCTGACGGGCGCGCTGACGCGGCGCATCCTGCTCGAGCGGGGCCGTGCGATCGGCGCCGAATTCATCATGCGCAGCCGGACCCGGCAGGTTCGCGCCCGGCGCGAGGTGCTGCTCGCCGCCGGGAGCTACAACTCGCCCCAGCTCTTGATGCTCTCGGGCATCGGCGCGCCCGACGAATTGAAATTGCACGGCATCGAACCGCTGCACGCTCTGCCGGGCGTCGGCAGGAACCTGTCCGAGCACCCCAACTACCTGTCGGTCTATCCGCTGCGCGAGCCGGTGGGCATCACCCGGCACCTTCGCGTGGACCGCGCCACGGGCGGCGTCGCGCGCTGGTTCCTGCGCCACGACGGCGCATTCGCCACCAACGGCGCGGCGGCCAACATCTTCCTGCGCACCGTGCCGGGCCTGGATCGGCCCGATGTCCAGCTTACGCCGATGCCGGTGCACAACAACGGGCGGCTGTGGTTTCCGGGACTGACCGCGCAGCCGGTATTCTGCTACTCGATACGGATCGGCGTCATTCACCCGCGCTCGCGCGGCTGGGTGCGGCTCGCTTCGGGCGACCCACGCGCGAAACCCCGCATCCGCTTCAACATGTACTCAGAAAAGGAAGACCTCGACGCCATGATCCGCGGCGTGCGTGCCTGCCGCGACCTGTTCGCCCACAGCCCGCTGTCGGAGATGATCGAGCGCGAGATGGCGCCCGGTTCGGCGCTGACGACCCATTCAGAACTCGCCGAAACGATACGCGCGAACAGCAACCACCGCTCGCATCCGGTGGGCACCTGCCGTATGGGCGTGGACGCCGACGCAGTGGTCGACGCCGAACTGCGGGTGCGCGGCATCGAGGGCCTTCGGGTGGTCGACGCGTCGATCATGCCCGAGGCGATCGGCGGCAACACTAACGTGCCGACCGTCATGATCGGCGAGAAGGCCGCCGACATGATCCGCGGCCGCCGGCTGCCGCCGGCCGAACTGCCGCATCAAACCGCGCGTGAACCGGTCGCAACCGGCTGAGCGCAGAAGGGATTTGAGTCGGTTCTGCCGGACGGGGGTCTGTTGCGGCCGCGAAGCAGGCACCTGAACCGGATGACGGACCCTCGTCGCGGGCGGCCCGCTCGCTATACTTATACTGATGGGGTGGACGCTACGCTCATCTACATTCGCCTTCGACGCAGGCGGCGATTGGCCGCGGTCAATAATTGACGCGCACTGACGATCATGATCAAGGCAGTCCGGATGCACCGGAACGGCGGTCCCGAAGTGCTCGAATGGGAGGACATCGAGCTACCGCCGCCAACCGCCGGAGAGGCGCAGGTTCGACACACGGCGATCGCGCTCAACTTCTCCGACGTCAACCTGAGGCGCGGCGGTTTCTATCTCGCACAGCCGCTTCGGTTTCCGGTAATCCCGGGCAACGAGGCAGCGGGGATCGTGGCGAGCGTCGGATCGGGTGTCACCCAGGTTCGACCCGGCGATCGTGTCGCTTATGTGGGCTCCGGCGGGGCGTTTTACGAGAATACCGGGTCATACGCGCAGGCGCGCAATCTGCCGGCCGCGTGCCTGATCAAGATGCCGGATTCCATCTCCGAGGAGCAGGCGGCGGCGCTGCTGCTCAAGGGTCTGACGGCGTCGATGATCATCAATCGTGTCTTTCGGCCAAAGCAGGGTGACGCCATCCTGATCCACGGCGCGGCGAGCGGAGTGGGGCTCCTGCTGTGTCAATGGTCGAAACACCTGGGCGCGACGGTGCTCGGCACGGTGGGCTCCCGGGAAAAAGCGCAGGTCGCCGCGGCCCACGGCTGCGATCATCCTATCCTCTACCGCGATGTTGACTTCGTGGACGCCATCCGACAATGGTTCCGGGACGGCGTTTCCGCGGTTTTCGACGGAGTCGGCAAGGACACCTTCGAAAAATCCCTTGATTGCGTCCGACCCTTCGGAATGATCGTGAATTACGGCAACGCATCCGGCCATCCGGCACCGCTCGACCTGATCTTGCTGAGCAAGAAGGGCTCGATCTCGGTCAACCGCCCGGGCATCAGCAGCTATCTGGCCGACCACCATGTCACGGCCGCCGCGTGCGCCGAACTGTTCGACATGGCCGGGCGCGGCATCCTGAAGGTCGTGGTCAACAAGACCTATGCGCTTCGGGATGCCGCCCGGGCACACCGCGATCTCGAGGAAGGAAAGAACATCGGGTCGGCAGTGCTGCTGCCCTGAGACTCGCGTGCCGGTGGGCGCAGGAGAGCGACTCAGATAGGCCCGATTGCGCGCAGCTTGGGCTGGCTCATGCACCGGAAGATGACGCGTCGCCGGGCCCCCGCGGCTTCGGCATTGAATTGATTCTCTATCCCTTCAGGTCGGCGAAGTCGCGCAAAAACGCTACGCGTGGCGCACACGCGCTTCGCTGTGTTTCATCAAGAGGGGTACGAGGCTCACCACGTCTTTCGCCGCCTCCAACCGGGCGACGGTGCCAAGGACTCTTTCCAGGTTGTCCCGCGGCGGCGTGGCGCCAGCGTATTCGACGCAGTCCCAAAACCGCTGCAGGTGTTCTTCCTGGCTTAGCGGATTTTCCGGATGGCCACGCGGGAGATCGGCCGAGCGTTCAAATACGCTGCCGTTCCTCGTGGTTACCTTTACCACGGTGCCGATCGAGAACTTGCCGCTTGCCGGGTCGTCCCGGCACTGCTCCGGCTCTACGTGGACCTTTTGCGCAAGCGCCGTGATCCTGGAGTCCCTGATCTGATCGTCGTCGAAATGGCGCAGCCTCGAACTCTTCCTGAGCAGAGCATTGGCGATGCAATAGCGGATATTGAACTGTGCGGCGACTTTCGGATTCTCGCCAGGTTCGAAGGGATGTCCGACGAGCTTGAAGACGTGCGGGGACACCCTAACGTCGACCCGCGCCACGTCTTCTGCTGCGAGCTTCCGCTCTTCAATCAAGCCGAGCATCGCGTCGGTGGGGCCGAGGGTCCCGCCGCAGCTCGGATGCTTCTTGAAGAGGATCGCGTTCATCTCGAATCGCGTGCCCATATCTCCGGCTACGCGTTCGATATCGCGCTTGTCCTTTGCATAGAGATGGAAATAGCCGTAGAGGCCCGCGAGAAAATTCCTGGGTCCGGTGATACCGTCTTTCGCGAGCTGCGCGCAGGTGACGGCGGACTCTGAAGCGAAGCCTTGGATCACCCTCACCGCAAGCGATCCGTCGATGTTGCTCTGCATGCTTCCGCCTGCGCGGTTGAAGGCGAGCGCCAGGGCATGGAGCATCTGTTTCGCGTCGAGGCCCAGAATCCTGCCGGCAATGGCGGTCGCTCCCAATATGCCGCACACCCCCGTCGGGTCGAAGCCGTCATACACCGAAACCGCGTTGAGCCGCGAGGCAATTTCGCTTCCTGCAACGAGGGCGGCGAGAAACTCCTTGCCGCTGCACCCTCCCGCAAGCTCCGCGGCGGCGAGGGCGGTGGGCACCGCGGATGAGCCGATGTGCAGGCCGGGCACCATGCCGTCGCAGAAGTCGAGCGCACGCGCCATGGCGCTGTTCACGAGCGCGGCGTTGTGTGCCGGAACCATCCCGCCGTGAACCAGGACGGTGGCTTCCTTTCTCCCGCCCCAGTGGCGTATCCGGCGCGCCAGCGCCTCGCAGCCTTCGGCGCGTGCGCCCGCGATCGTGGTGCCCAGTACCGTGAGAATCACGTTCTTTGCGACCCCAACCGGCTCCGCGGGCAGATGGTCGAACGAGCAATCGACCGCGTAGCGCGCCAGCGTCTCTTCAGCGTTCATGGCTCACCACCGCAGGGTGCAGCCGTCCTCGTCCTGAGGACCGCCTTCTTCATCCCGCGCAACACCCGGCCGCTCGTCCAAATTGCGCTTGGGCATTGTTCCGGTGCTGTGGCAGTACTCGAAGTTCTGCCGCGAATTGAGGTGGTAGGTGTACCGGGATTGCGCCGCCGCGGGAAAGGGCGGGTCGAGTGCGTCGATACCCATCGCGATGTCTCCTCCAATGCCTGCTCGGTGACTAGTGCACACACTTTAGTCGAAATCAAGACTGGAGGAAAACACAAAGCTAATGTTCCATTCTTGATAGCGATGGAATGATTCCCCGCGGCAGGCTCCAATTGGGCGGCTCCCCCGTTACTCCGGCCTGTGCCCCCGGGACGCCGACGGAGGCTTAGCCAACGCGAGGCCCTTTTCACCTTCGTCTAAAAACTGCTGACGCGTCGGGCGGCGCTCAAGGACTCGGCGGCGCGATCCCGCTCCAAGCCGCGTTCCAGCCCGGACCCTTGGAACGCGGATCATTTCCTGACTGGTTGCGCAATCGGGCAAATGTCGGCACCATTCGACAACCAAACTTGGTCGTGCGAAAAGCTTCGTCGCCGTTCCCATGCCGATTATCACAAATGCCGAGTGGTGCAGGCTGAGATTGGTCAATATTTCGAGGAGGATGAGATGAGAGCATTGCGCGCACTTTTCTTCGCCGCCGTAGGCGCGGCGGCAGCCGTCTTGGCGTCCGCCCCGGCCGTCGCCCAGGTCGGCATGGCCGTAGCCAAGCAGGGCAGCTACACGTACTCGGCCGGTGCGGCCATTTCCAAGGTCGCTTCCGACAGCGGCCTGCAGATGCGTATCCAACCCTTCAGCGGAAGCTCTGCGTATCTCCCGGCAATCAACGCCGGTGAGATTGATTTCGGCCTGGCGAACGAGTTGGAGACGTCCCAGGCGGTCCACGGCATCGCCATGTACAAGGGTAAACCCAACCCGAAGGTCCGCGCGATCTCGATCATGGTGCCGTTTTACGCGGCGATGTTTGTGCGCAAGGACTCTCCCATCAGGACGGTCGCCGATCTGAAGGGCAAGCGGGTGACGAGCGAATACACCAGCGCGAAAACGCTGGTTCAGCTCATTTCCGGCTACCTCGCCAACGGAGGGCTGAGCTACGACGACGTGCAGAAGGTTCCGGTGCCCAGCGTGCCGAGCGGCGCCGACATGTTCGCCGAAGGCAAGGCCGACACGTTCATGTTCGCCCTCGGCGCCGGCAAAGTCGCCGAAACGGCGGCGAAAGTGAACGGGCTCCGCGCTATTCCGATCAGCGATGCGCCGGACGCAGTGGCGCGGCTGCAGAAAGTCGTTCCCGTCGCCTATCCGGTTCTGGTCAAGCCCGGCAAGGGGCGCGTCGGCGTGGACGTGCCGACCATGCTGTACGCCTACGACTATCTCGTGCTCGCCGGGACGGGCGTGCCGGACGATGCGGCCTACAAGCTCGCCAAGGCCATGCACGACAACAAGAAAGCGATGGCCGCCAGCTTCGGTCCGCTCAACGGATTCGACCCGAACCGCATGGTGAAGCAGCTTCGCGGCATCGACTGGCATACCGGCGCGATCAGGTTCTACAAGGAAATCGGCGCCTGGCCACCCAAATCCGGCAAATGATGCAGCTCCCACGGGTTCCCGAAGGATCGAGAGCCCGTGACTGACGAATTCGGCAGCCGGCCGGCGGGGCCCACGCAAGCGGGCGCCCGCCGGGTCATTACATTCTTCTGCGTCCTGATCACCCTGGCCTCGATGGCCTGGGCGATGGAGGTCTACCGTTCGGTCGGCCTGCTGCTGTTCAACGAACAGTTGCTGGCCGTATTTCTCGGCATCGCCCTGGCGCTCGTGTTCCTGAATCAGCCTGCGGTGCGCGGAAAGCCCCGCGGGAAGGTTCCCTGGTACGACTGGATCCTGGCCACGGCGGGCCTCTTCGCTTGCGGATACCTTTCGTTCGCCTTCCCGCGCCTGACCGACCTGATCACCGAGCGCCCGGCGGACGGACTCGTCGTCGCCTTCGTCGTGATTCCGCTGGTGATCGAGGGCCTGCGGCGAACGACCGGCTGGGCGCTGACCAGCGTCGCGCTCGTGTTCCTCGCGTATGCGCTCGTCGGCGATCTCGTGCCCGGCGCGCTGCGGGGCCGCCCTGTCACCGTTCCGCGGCTGGCCTATTACCTGGTCTGGGACTCGGGCAGCATGCTCGGCACGCCGGTGCTGGTCGCGGCCACCATCGTGATCGCCTTCATTTTCTTCGGCCAACTGCTGTTCGCCTCGGGCGGTTCGGCCTTTTTCACCGACATTTCGCTGGCGTTGATGGGCCGATTCCGCGGCGGCTCCGCGAAAATCGCGGTGACCGCGTCTTCGCTGTTCGGAATGATTTCCGGCAGCGCCGTAAGCAACGTCACCTCGACCGGAGTGATCACCATACCGCTGATGCGCCGCGGCGGCTATCCCGCCCATGCCGCCGCAGCCATCGAAGCCGTTGCGTCGACCGGCGGACAGTTGATGCCGCCGGTGATGGGCGCGGCCGCGTTCCTGATGGCGGAGTTCTTGCAGGTGCCATACCGCGACGTGGCGATCGCCGCCGTCGTCCCGTCGGTTCTGTACTACTTCGCCTTGTTCGTACAGGCCGACCTGCTCGCGGGCCGGCTCGGGATCAAGCGGGTCGACGCGTCCGATATTCCCAAACTTGCCGGCGTGCTAAAGCGCGGCTGGCACTTTCTGCTGCCGTTCGCTGTGCTGGTCCACACGCTGTTCTGGATGAACTGGCCGCCGGATCGTGCCGCTCTCGCCGCGTCGGCGGTTCTGGTCGTGACCGGCTCGACGCTCGGCTACGGAACCAAACGGCTGGGGCTCGCCGATATCGGCGCCGCCCTGCGGGGCACGGGGCTCGCTTCGCTCGACCTGTTCATGATCACCGCCGCGGCCGGTTTCATCATCGGCGTCCTGAACATCTCGGCGCTGGGCTTCTCGCTCACGCTCCTGCTGGTGAAGATCGGCGGCGGCCACCTGATGCTGCTGCTGCTTCTGTCGGCGCTGGTCTCCATCGTGCTCGGCATGGGCATGCCGACCGTCGGCGTCTATGTGCTGCTCGCGACGCTTGTCGCTCCAGCGCTGGTCCAGGTCGGCGTGACGCCGATGGCGGCGCACCTGTTCGTCCTGTACTTCGGCATGATGTCCATGATCACGCCGCCGGTGGCCATTGCGGCCTATGCGGCAGCGTCGCTGACGCAGACCGACCCGATGAAAACCGGATGGACGGCAATGCGCTTCGGCTGGGTCGCCTACATCGTCCCGTTCCTGTTCGTCGGCGCGCCGTCGTTGCTGCTGGACGCCCCCTTGCCGACGATCCTGGTTGCGCTGGCGACCGCCTTCGTCGGCGTGTGGATGGTCTCGGCGGCGTTTGTCGGCTACTGGATGCGCCCGATCAGGACGCCGATGCGCCTGGGCCTCGGCGTTGCGGGCCTGCTGCTGTTCATCCCCGCCGGTGCCATCCCCTACGGCGCGTATACCGACTCGCTGGGCCTTGCGATCGGCGTGATCGTGATCGCGCGCGAGTTCCTCGCGGTGCGCCTGAAGCGGCGCACCGCGGCCGAGCCTTCGGCCTGATCAGATTCCGCGCACTGTCATCAGTGATTGGCGGGAACAGCCTGCAACGGGGCGCTAGTCTCCCCCGTTAGCGGCCCACTCGCGCAATAAGGCGTCGAGCAGCAGTTCAGCTGCCGAGCGCGGATCCTGACGGCGCCCCGCGACCTCGGCCACCAGGGTGTCCAACATCTGACTGCCTGAGGCCGTCTCACTCGCCAGACGATACAGCTCCGCCCGCGTGAGCGCGATGATCTGCTTGCGCGTCAGCTCCCGCCGCTCGCTGTCCGCATGCTCCGAGTGGCGCGTATGCGCCTGGTGAGCGTCGATCGCATCGACCAGGTCCGCGATGCCCTCGCCGGTCGTGGCCACGGCTTTGAGGATGGGTGGGGTCCAGGCGCGTATGCCGGAGATGGTGCGCAGCGCCTCGAGCTGCGCGACGGCGGTATCGGCCCCGTCCAGGTCCGCCTTGTTGACGACGAGGATCTGGGCGACCTCCATCAGCCCGGCCTTCATCGACTGGATCTCGTCGCCGCCGCCGGGGTTGCTCACCAGCACCGTGGTCTGCGCCGCCGTCGCGACCTCCACTTCGTCCTGGCCGGCCCCCACGGTCTCGATCAGCACCACGTCGTAGCCGGCGGCGTCGAGCACGTCGACGACGCCCGTCGCCATCTCGGAGAGCCCGCCTGGATTGCCGCGCGAGGCCATCGAGCGCACGAATATGCCCGGATAGGAGGTCAGTTCCTGCATGCGGATGCGGTCGCCGAGTATCGCGCCGCGCGAGAATGGCGAAGAGGGGTCGACGGCGACAATGCCCATGGTACGCCCCCGCCGGTGCTCCTCGCGCGCAATTTGTCCGACGAGCGTGCTCTTGCCCGCGCCAGCCGAGCCGGTGATGCCCACCGTCTGCGAACGTCCGGTGCGCGGGTAGAGCTGCCGGCGCACCTCGCGGCCTACCGGGGAGTCCGCTTCGATGTGTGAGATGGCGCGCGCCAGAGCCCGGCGGTCGCCGGACAGAATTCTTTCGACGAACTCCGCCGTGTCCACGCCCGCTAAGCCCACCTGGGGACGTGCTTGCCTACGAACTCGACGATGCGGTTCGTATCGGTGCCGGGGCCGAAGACTTCTGCGAACCCCAGCGATTTGAGCGCCGGCACGTCTTCCGTCGGAATGATTCCCCCGGCGAACAGCAGCACATCGTTCACGCCGCGCTGCTTCAACTCGTCGACGACCCGGGGACACAGCTCGAGATGCGCGCCCGAGAGGATAGACAGGCCCACGACATCGACGTCCTCCTGCAGCGCCGCCTCGGCGATCATCTTCGGGGTCTGGCGGATGCCGGTGTAGATGACCTCCATGCCGGCGTCGCGCAGGGCCCACGCCACCACCTTCGCCCCGCGGTCATGGCCGTCGAGGCCCGGCTTGGCGATGAGCACGCGTATCGTGCGTCCGTCTTTCATCGGTCGTATTCCCTTGCTCAGTCGATGCGATGCCGTCCGCGACGGCCGGATTCCGTTCGTGAAAGCCCTGAACCGGCATCGCATGGAGCGCGCCCCGTCGCACTCCAGTGCAGATCGAAACCGTCTGTCAGAATACCGCAACCTGGCGTTGCGTACCCCAGACCGAGCGCAGAACTTCGCTGATCTCGCCGACGGTGCAGTCTGCTTCCAGTGCATCCACGAGGGGATAGACGGTGTTCCCGCCTTTGCGGGCGGTTGCCTCGACGCGGCCCAGCGCTTCGCCGACTCGTTGCGGGTCGCGCCGCGCTTTCAGGTCGTGCAAGCGCTCCACCACTTTGCGTTCAACGGCAGGATCCGCACGGAAGACTTTTGCGGGGGGCGTCGGGTCCGAGGCATACTTGGTCACTCCCACCACCACCTGTTCCCCGGACTCGATCGAGCGTTGACGGCGCTGCTCGGTGTCGGACAGCTGGCGGTGATACCAGCCGGACTCGACGCAGGCCACGGCACCGCCTCTCGCCTCGATTTTCTGCATGATGTCGGCGACCCGGCGTTCCACCTCCGTGGTCAGCGTCTCCACGGCCCATGAGCCGCCCGCCGGGTCCACGACGTCGCCCAGACCGGACTCGTTGGCCACGATCTGCTGGATGCGCAGGGCGAGGGTGGCTGCCTCCTGGGTGGGAATGCTGTGCGCCTCGTCGAAGCTGCTGGTGTGCATGGTGTTGGCGCCGCCCAGAGCGGCACCCACGGTCATGATCGCAACGCGGGCGAGGTTGTTGAGCGGTTGCTGCGCCGTCAGGCGGCTGCCCAGAGTGAAAGCGAAGATCTTGAGCGCAAGGGCTTCGGGATCGGTGACTCCATAGCGTTCGCGCAGAAGGCGTGCCCAGAAACGGCGGGCAGCCCGGAATTTGGCCACCTCCTCCAGCACATAGATATCCGCGGCCGAGTGTATCCATACGTTGCGCGCAAAACGGTTGATATCCAGGCCTCGACGCACCGCCTCGTCGAAGTACGCAACGCCGCAACTGAATGCGAAGGCCAGCTCCTGGACCGCGTCGGCGCCCGCATCCCGGATCGTGTACCCGTTGAGGCAGAGCGGGGTCCACGTATCCAGCCCCTCCCGGATGCAATACTCGATCAGGTCGACGCTGTGTCTTAACGAGGGCCCGGGGGGAAAAACGTAAGTGCCCCTGGCGAAGTGTTCCTTGAGAGATTCATTGCCGACGAACAGTTTGATCTCCCGTGGATCGACCTCTTGCCGGCGGGCCATGGCAATAACCATCGCGGCAAAGAGCGGACCGTTGGCGGCGCCGGGGGTGCGGATCTGCCGGACTTGCCGCAACGGGATGCCATCGAACAGGCGCTCCATGTCCTGGAGCGAAGACAGGGAAACGCCGACTTTGCCTACCTCGCCAGCCGCCAGGGGATCGTCCGGATCCAAGAGCATCTGCGAGGGCAGGTCCAGGGCTACGGAGAATCCCGTCCCCCCTTGCTCCAGGAGATGCCGGTAACGCTGGTTGGCGTCCTCGCCGGAGCCGTAGCCCGCGTACTGGCCGGTAATCCAGAGGTTCTGCCGGTACATGGCCGGATAGGCACCCCGCGTGTAGGGAAAGTCGCCGGGAAATCCGACCTGCTCCTCATAGTCCTTGTCGCTGACATCAAGCGGCGTGTAGATCCGGTGTATCGGAATACGTGAAGGGGAACGAAATTCGGCCTTTCGTTCCGGCACCTGCTCCAGGGAAGGCAGCAAATTTTCCCTTTCCCATGCAGCCTTGGCCTCTGTGAGTCCGTGGCGAATTTCGAGATCCATGTCGATTATGTCCTCAATTTGCCGGAAATTGCGGGTGAGATGCATCCTCCGGTCTGAACGGCTAGCGGCGTTCTGATCACGAACCGAATAGGAGCACCCCGATGGCGATGGTACCGGCGTCCAAGAGGACGCGCAACGAGCTGAAGCAGATGTTGTCGGGCGAGACGGATGTCGATCGAAGCCGGCTGGCGCGCCGGGCGGCACGGGCGCGCACGCTGCACTTCTTGTCTACCATTAACTCAAGTCCGATCGCCTCGGCTCCGGAAACGGTACGCCGTCGCCATGCGGGGATACGACAGGAAATATCAGGCCCGTGGCACGCGCAAACGCGCGGCACGCGGACGGAAGTCAAACACGCAACGCGGATTTCCCCGTTGCTTCCGCATTGTTGCCGCCGCGCGCTCCAGTGCATGTCGTGCCGCCCATGGGTGCGGCGCCCCCGTATCACGACGCTGCCTTGCCCCATGAGTCGCGCAGCGTCACGGCACGATTGAATACCGGAGCCCCCGGACGCGAGTCCCTGAGATCGGCGACGAAATAGCCGTGCCGCTCGAACTGAAACCGGTCCTCGGGACTGGCCTCGCTCAGTCCGGGCTCGATCATGGCGGTGATCAACCGCTTGGAATCCGGGTTCAGGTCTTGCAGGAAATCGGTGCCGCCCGCGCCGGGATTCGGCACCTTGAACAGCCGGTCGTACAGTCGCACTTCGGCCGCACGCGCATGCCGCGCGCTGAGCCAGTGGATGTTGCCCTTGACCTTGTAGGCGTCGGCGCCGGGAGTGCCCGACTTGGAATCCGGGAGGTAGTTGCAGCGCACCGCGGTTACGCGTCCCTCGCTGTCCTTGTCGCAGCCGGTGCACTCGACGACAAAGCCGTAGCGCAGCCGCACCTTGTTTCCGGGATAGAGGCGGAAATAGCCTTTTGACGGTGTTTCCATGAAGTCCTCGCGCTCGATCCAGAGCTCGCGCGAAAAGGGCACGCTGCGCCTGCCCCATTCGGGTTTCTGCGGATGGTTGGGCGCGAAGCAGGCCTGCTCCTGATCTTCGGGATAATTTTCGACGATCAGTCTTAGCGGGTCGAGCACGGCGATCCGCCGTGGCGCGACTTCGTTCAGGTGTTCGCGCATGCAGTCTTCGAGCACCGAATAATCGATCCACGAATCCGCCTTGGAGACACCGATACGCTCGGCGAACAGGCGCAGCCCCTCGGGCGTGTAGCCGCGGCGGCGCGCGCCGACCAGGGTCGGCAGGCGCGGATCGTCCCAGCCATCGACATGTTTTTCGTCGACCAGCTGTATCAGCTTGCGCTTGGACAGCACCACGTAGGTGAGGTTGAGTCGGGCGAACTCGATTTGCTGCGGCAGGGGTCGCTGCAGCAGTTCTCCGACTATCCGACCATCGGCTAGCGTGGTCGCCTCGGCGAGCCGCTCCAGCAGCCAGTCGTAGAACGGGCGCTGGTCCTCGAACTCCAACGTGCAGATCGAATGCGTGATGCACTCGAGCGCGTCTTCGATCGGGTGCGCATAGGTGTACATCGGGTAAATGCACCACTTGTCACCGGTGCGGTGGTGCGATGTCCGGCGAATGCGGTAGATGACCGGATCGCGCAGGTTGATGTTGGGCGAGCCCATGTCGATCTTCGCACGCAGCACCATGCTGCCTTCGGCGTGCTTGCCGTCACGCATTTCGGCGAGCAGGCGCAGCGATTCCTCGGCCGGGCGTGCGCGGAACGGCGAATCGCGCCCGCGCTCGGTGAGGCTTCCGCGGCGCTCGCGCATCTGCTCGGCGCTTTGTTCATCGACGTATGCGTGGCCCGCGGCGATAAGCGTTCGGGCCGCCTCGTACATGAAATCGAAGTAGTCACTGGCGAAGTACAGGTTTGTCGACCCGGCCCCATCCCAGCGATAGCCCAGCCATTTCACCGCGTCGATGATGGCCTCGACGTATTCCTGTTCCTCCTTCTCCGGGTTGGTGTCGTCGAAGCGCAGGTGACAGACCCCGTCGTAGTCGCTCGCCAGACCGAAATTGAGACAGATCGACTTGGCATGGCCGAAATGCAGGTAGCCGTTGGGCTCCGGGGGAAAACGGGTGCGGATGCGTGCCGGGTCGGCAGGCGCGTTTGCGTGCGCCGCGGCGGGCCCTGGACGGCCGCCCCAGCGGCGTTCTCCGAATTTGGCGTCTTCGAGGTCGGCTTCGATTATCGTGCGTATGAAATTGCCGACCGTCGTTGCCTCGGCGGGCTTCTTCTTCGGGGGAAGGGTCATTAGATTCCGTGGGAAAAATTGAGGCTCTGGCGAGCCGCAATATTAGCGCACTGGGCTCCACGACTGCGGGGCACGCGCCCGAATCGGCCCCGCAGTTGGCTGCAACGCGGATTCCAGTGCCCGGCGCGAATTTGGGCCGCGAGCGATATTTCCTCGTCTTGCGTAATCTGTATCACGCATGAAAACATCCTGATGACGGAGGATATATACGGTTGCGTTTAGGTAGGTTGTATGGCGACTCCCAAACTCAAGAAACCTCGCAAGTCGGCCCGCGGCCGGGGTGCGGGACCGGCCCGAAATGAGCAGCGCTTCGGCGCCGTGGAGATGTTCTACGCACAGGCGATCGCGATTGAGCGGGAGGCGGCCGCACGCTATCGCGAGTTCGCGCACCAAATGGCCGGGTACGGCAATGCCGCGACGGCCGAGTTATTCACGCGCCTAGCACGTTACGAGAGCGAACATGCAGAACGCTTGCTGGAGGCGGCTGACGGTATGACGCTCCCGTCGATCGAGCGTGTACGGCGCGACCTGGCTGTGAATGACCGTTCCGAGGTCGCCACTTATGAGTTCCTTTACCGGCAAGTACTGCCGCACCACGCGCTGTTGATGGCGCTCTCCAGTGAGCGGCGGGCAAAAGCGTACTTCGAGGGCATTACCAAATCGTCCAAGGATCCCGGAATCAGGAAACTCGCGAGGGCGTTCGCGCGCGAGGAGAAGGAGCACATCGCTTGGATCGAGAAAGCGCTCGCCGCCGAACCGCAGACCGTACATCGGTTCAACGACCTGGAAGACTAGTCAGCGGCGCCGTGGCGCCGGGATTCATGTTCTTCATCATTATCGGTATCCGATACAATTGATGGCACAAGTTCACGCTGCGAACCGGAGTGTCGCGGACAAGACCCGCCCCGCTCCGTCGCGACACGAGATATTGGTGAAGGGATGCGACCCAATACTGCTGGCCAGCCCAGCCGGGATATTCGCCCGGTAGCCGTCTTTTGGGCTTTTCTCAAGCTTGGATGCACTTCGTTCGGCGGGCCGATCGCTCACATCGGTTACTTTCGGCACGAATTCGTGGCCAAGCGCAAGTGGCTGGATGACAGTGCTTACGCGGATCTGGTAGCGCTCTGCAATTTTCTGCCGGGGCCGGCAAGCAGCCAGATTGGAATCGCTCTGGGCGTGCTCAAGGCGGGACTTCCCGGGGGCTTGGCCGCCTGGCTGGGATTCACCATGCCCTCCGCTTTGGGGTTGCTGCTTTTCGCCTACGGATTCACGGCTCTCGGGCTTTCGGCCGATGCCGGCTGGATACACGGTCTGAAAATCGTGGCGGTTGCCGTGGTCGCGCAAGCGGTGTGGGGAATGGGAAAGACGCTGTGTCCCGACCGCCTGCGGGCGACGCTCGCCATCGCGGCGACACTCATCGTGTTCGCATGGCCTACCGGGTGGGGTCAGATATCGGCGATCGCCCTCGGCGCATTGGTCGGCCTGCGTTACCTGCAGCCGGTGACACTGCACCAGCCTGAAAATACGCGTTTCATGGTGTCGAAAGCCGCCGGCGTCGCCGCCTGGGTGCTCTTCTTCGGGCTGCTGTTCACCCTCCCTGCATTGGCGCATCTGACGGGAATCCAGGCACTCGCCATATCCGACAGTTTCTATCGCACCGGTTCATTGGTATTCGGTGGCGGGCATGTCGTGTTGCCGCTGCTGCGAAACGAGGTCGTGCCGTCGGGTTGGGTCGACGATGGCGTGTTCCTGGCTGGTTATGGCGCCGCGCAGGCGGTCCCCGGACCGCTGTTCACCTTCGCTGCCTATCTGGGCAGCGTCATGTCGGTCACCCCGAATGGCTACGCCGGCGGATTGCTCGCGCTCGTCGCCATCTTTCTTCCCGCGTTCCTTGTGGTCGTCGGAGCGCTGCCATTCTGGGAAGCGCTGCGACAAAAGACGCATGTGCAGTCGGCGTTGCGAGGCGTCAGCGCGGCGGTAGTCGGATTGTTGTTGGCCGCGCTCTACGATCCGGTGTGGACCGGTTCCATCAAGTCGACCGGCGACATGGCCTTGGCCCTGACGTCGTTCGGGCTGCTGATGTTCTGGAAATGGTCACCGCTCAGCGTCGTGGTGTTTGCGGCGATAGGCGGCGCGCTGAAGACTATGCTCTAGCCGCCCTTCCCGGACATCCTCGCGGTTTCCGCGCGGAGTCCTTGATCGCGTCCCACATGAACTTGGGCGCCTTGGTCTTCGCGTCGGAGTTGCCGCTGAACATGTTCTTGCTCGCATCGAACAGCCGCCACTCGAGCACATAGCCGTCGTCGGCGATGCCGACCGGGTTCGAACGGTGGGCGCGCCACTGAATCAGATCGACAATTCCGCCGGCGGCCTTGATCTTGGCGATTTCCTCGACCGATTTGCCGGTCTTCCAGTCCGAGGGGTTGTTGCGGCTCGCCTAATCCTCAAGGACTTCATCGCTCAGCTCGTCCATCATCTCGATGCCGAAAACCGGCGCTTTGGCTGCGTGGTACAGAATATGCACCCGCACGAACGCCAGGAACAGGTCGCGTGTAATAGAATTGTTTACCGATATCGACAACCGATAGGATGCAAACACCGCGGCCATCATGATTTCCGCTCGTCGTTTGAGTTTGATATAGGTCAAACTTCCCCTTGAATCCTTCCTCCGTCATTCCGCGCAGCATCTGGGTACTCGGTTTCGTGAGTCTGTTCATGGACGTGTCGTCC
>Ga0156283_1230_pt1 | contig 21553 bp, 22 predicted proteins | sample RifCSPlowO2_12_FD_107932 | JGI IMG/M metagenome (GOLD analysis project Ga0156283, IMG submission 107932) | Betaproteobacteria bacterium RIFCSPLOWO2_12_FULL_65_14 | reverse complement strand
CAGGCAGCAAATGACCTCGTCCCGGTGCGCGAGAGCCTGCACGCCGGGCGCCGGCAAGCAATCGAGCTCCTCACCAGCGAGCGCGTCGATGCGGCGGCGCTCGAGACGCTGCGCGCGAAGCAGATCGGGCTCGCCGACGAAGCTTCGCGCCGACTCACGCGCGCGCTCGCCGACGCCGCCGAGGTGCTGACGCCGGCGCAGCGCAAGGAGCTCGCCGCCCACTTTGCCCGCCAGCACGGGCGCTGGGGACACGGCTAGGCGCCATGACGCTGCCACCCTTGAACAGGGCGGCGACCACCGTGCTGCTCTCGGCTGCCTGCACCGGCTGCCAGTGGACCGGGTTCGGCTTTCGTGCCGACGGCCCCGAAATGCCGCGCCTCAGGCAGGTGCTGGCGCTCGAGGCGGGGAGCGTGGTGGCCGACGTCGGCGCCGGCAGGGGCCAGCTGACCGTCGCCCTTGCGCGCGAGGTGAGGTCGAACGGGCGAGTCTTTTCCACCGAAATCGACGCAGGGCGCCTGAAGAAGCTTCGCGAGGCGGTCGCCGACGCTAAGCTCGACAACATAACGGTCGTCGAAGCGCGCAGCCGCGAGACCGGATTGCCGCCGAACTGCTGCGACGCAATCGTGCTGCGCCGCGTGTACCACCATTTGACCGACCCTGCGAGCATCAACGCGAGCTTGTTGCGGTCACTGCGCCCGGGCGGCGTGCTCGCCGTGATCGACTTCCCGCCGCCTTTCTTCTGGAGTCGCGGCTCGCTCGGTGTTCCGGCGCAAGCGGTCATCGATGAAGTCACCGCCAGCGGCTTCGAGCCGCTGGCGGTGATCGACGATTGGCCGGGCCGCGGCCCGCTCGCGAGCTACTGCGCGCTGTTCCGCAAGCCGCTCGCCGATCCGCGCGCCCTGTGAGCATTCTGCCGCCCGCGGGGTTCCTCGCCGCGCTGGGCGCGGTGGCGGCTGTAGCGGCGCTGCTCCCGGGCGAGTGGCCGGCGCGGCCGTGGAACTTTCTCGGGCTGGTGCCGCTCGGCCTCGGTCTGGCGCTGGCGATGGCGGCGGAGCGCCAGTTCGTCGGGGCGCGGACTCCGGTACGGCCGTTCATGGAGCCCGTGGCCCTCGTGAGCGATGGGCTGTTTCGCTGGTCGCGCAATCCCATGTACCTGGGGCTCATCCTGGCTCTCGTGGGCGCAGCGCTCCTTCTCTCGAACCCGCTCGCGCTGCTCGCCGCGCCTGCATACGGCTGGTGGGTGCAGCGGCGGTTCATCGCGCGCGAAGAGCGCCTGCTCGAAGAGCGCTTCGGCGACGCGTACCGCGCGTACTGCCTGCGCGTACGCAGGTGGGTATAGTCCGGGCGTGGCCGGACGCGTCCTTCTTATCGAAGACGACTCGCGCCTCGCCGCGATGGTCTCGGAATACCTGAGCGAGGCGGGCTACCGGGTCACGACGGCGGCGAGCGGGGCAGGCGGGCTCGAGCGGCTTGGAAAAGAGCCGTACGACGCCCTGGTGCTCGACCTCACGCTGCCCGACATGGACGGGCTCGAGGTCTGCCGGCAACTACGCACGCGCTGGGACCTGCCGGTGCTGATGCTGACCGCGCGCGGCGACGCGATGGATCGGGTCGTGGGCCTCGAGATCGGCGCCGACGACTACCTGCCGAAGCCCTTCGAGCCGCGCGAGCTGCTCGCACGTTTGAAAGCCATCCTGCGACGGGGCCAGGCTTCCTCCCGGTCAAAACTCCTTCGTTTCGGCCGGCTGGAAATCGACCGCGACGCGCGCGCGGTGCGCCTGGACGGAGTCGAGAAGCCGCTCACCTCGTTCCAGTTCGCGCTGCTCGCGGCGCTCGCCGAGAACGCCGGGCGCGTGCTTTCGCGCGACGCGCTCATGGACCTCGTGCGCGGCGAGAAGATGGACGCCTTCGACCGCTCGATCGACGTGCACGTCTCGCGCATCCGCGCCGCGATCGAGGACGATCCGAAGAAGCCGCGCCGCATCATCACCGTGCGCGGTGCGGGCTACGTTTTCGCCAAGCAGCAAAGCTGATGCGCAGGCTCTACCTGCGCATCTACCTCGCGGTGCTCGCGAGCCTCACGGTATTCGCACTTGCGGCGGGCGCGCTCTGGCACACGCTTGCCGACCCGCACGGCGGGGACGAGCTCGCGGCGCTCATCGCGCGCAACGTCCTGCCGCCGGCGGCGGCAAGCCCCGCGGAGCAGCAGGCGGCGCTCGAGCGCCTCGCGCGCGACGTGCGCGCGGACCTGGCGCTGTATTCCGACGATGGACGTTCCCTGGCGTCGGTCGGAAGAGCGCTGCCGGCACCCGAGCGCGCCGGCTGGCAGCGCGGACCCGACGGGCTGCATTGGGCGGTGCGCCTCGCCGACGGCCGCTGGCTCGCGGCGCGCCTGCCGCAGGAGCGCCGCGGGCCGGTATTCGGCCTTTTTGTGCTCGCGCTCATCCTGCTCGCCGTCGGCGTCGGCGCCTACCCGGTCGTGCGCCGGCTGACGCAGCGCCTCGAGCGGCTACAGCGCGGCGTCGAGGCACTCGGCGCCGGAGACCTTTCCGCGCGCATTAAGGTCGAGGGCAAGGACGAGGTGGCGCGGCTCGCCGAGAGCTTCAACCGCGCCGCGGCCCGCATCGAGGAGCTCGTCGGCGCGCACAAGTCGCTGCTCGCGAATACCTCCCATGAATTGCGCACGCCGCTTGCGCGCATCCGCATGGCGCTCGAGCTGGGTAAGGATAAACGCGAGATCGAACGCGACATCGCCGAGCTCGACGCTCTGATCGAGGAGGTGCTGCTCGCAAGCCGGCTCGATGCCGTGCGCGCGCTGGAGAGCGTGGAGGAGGTCGACGTGCTCGCCCTGGCGGCCGAGGAAGCTGCGCGCTACGAGCTCGAAGCGCAGGGCGAATCGCTCGTCGTCCGCGGCGATCCGCGCCTGTTGCGGCGAATGGTGCGTAACCTGCTCGAGAATGCCCGGCGCCACGGCGCGCCGCCGATCGAGGTCAGGGTCAGCGGCCGCGAGCTGCGCGTCTGCGACGGCGGGCCAGGCGTGCCGCAGGCGGAGCGCGAGCGGGTCTTCGAGCCTTTCTATTCCCGGCACGGAATCGGCCTCGGCCTTACGCTGGTGCGCCAGATCGCCCGGCAGCACGGTGGCGAGGCGTACTGCGAGGGGAACTGCTTCGCCGTGCGCTTTGCTTCAGGGTAGCCGGGTTTGCTTACTTCCCTTCTTTGAGCATGTTCTGCAACTTGCCGATCCTGGGATAGACGTCGGCCACGGCTTTGGCGAATTCCTTGCTGGTCACCGGTTCGAGCACCATCTTTCTCTTTTTCGCCACTGCGATGAAGTCCGGCTCGGCGGCGGCCTTGCGGAACGCGTCCTCGAGGACCTTCACGATCGCCGGCGGCGTGTTCGGCGGCGCCTCGACGCCGCGCAGCGTCGGGATGAAGCTCATGTCGTAGCCGAGCTCCTTGGGAGTGGGCACATCGGCCATGTACGGATCGCGCTTGTCGCTGAACAGCAGCAGCGGCCGCAGCTTTCCGGCCTGGATGAGCGAGACGGCCGAGGTGGCCAGGCAGATGGTGAAATCGAGGTGCTTGCCTGCCAGGGCGGCGACGCTCCCGGCCGACCCCTCATAGGGTACCCAGTTGGCGTCGATTCCCAGCTCGTCCAGGGCAATCAGGCCCATCAGGTGCGTCGTGCTGCCCCGGCCGGACAGTCCGCCGGACAGTTTCTTCGTCTTGGCGGCCTTCAGGAATTCACCGAAGGTCTTCCATGTTTCGGCGTTCACCACGAGAAGCTGGCTGGAACGGGACCAGGCGAAGATCGGCGTGAAATCCTTGGTCCTGTAGTTGGTCTTGCCCTGGTATTCGATGATCACGCTCTTGGGAAACGTATAGGTGATCAGGGTATAGCCGTCGGGTTCGGCCTTCTGGAATTTCTCGAAGGCGATCTTGCCGCCGGCGCCCGGCTGATTTTCTATGACGATCGTCGTGCCGAGATGCTTTTCCACGAACGGGGCGATCGCCCGCGCCTCCGTATCCTCCCCGCCGCCGGGTGCGGCCGTCACGATCAGCTTGACCGGCTTGCTCGGATAATCGGCGGCAAGCGCGGGTGCCGTCAGGAACACGGCGGCTGCCGCGGCCAGCACTTTCAGCGTCTTCATCATGTGCTTCTCCCTTTACTTTTCGCCCTGAGTCAGCGTTCTCCAGTAGGACCCGAGGTACGGACCGGCCAGCGACAGGACGGTCAGCGCGATCAGGACCTGGCTGATGACCGAGGCATGGAATATGGTATAGGAACCTCCGGAAATCAGCAGCGCCCGGTGGTAATTGGTTTCCACCATTTCGCCCAGCACCAGCCCCAGCAGCAGCGGGATCGGGGTAAAACCGCCCTTCAGCATGACGTACCCCAAGGCGCCGAAGACGACGCTGATGATGACGTCGGACATCTCGTTGCGGATGGCGAAGCTTCCGAGCAGGCTTATCACGAGAATCAGCGGCACGATGATGTCGTTCGGCAGCAGCGTGATGACCGCGAGCCGGCGCGCGACCGTCATGCCGATGACGAAAATAACGAACGATGTCAGGATAAGGGCGACAAACAGGCTGTAGATGACGTCGGCCTTTTCGGTGAACGCGAGCGGCCCCGGGGCCACGCCGAAAACGATCATCACCCCGAGAAAGATGGCGGCCCCCAGGCTGCCGGGGATCCCCAGGGCGATGGTGCAGACCAGGTCTCCCGGCATGCAGGCACTGGTGGCCGTTTCCGAGGCCAGCACACCCTCGGGGCTGCCGTCGCCGAACTTCTCGGGATGCTTCGATGAGCGCTTGGCGTCCGCCCAGGCGAGGAGCCCTGCGGAACTCTGCCCCACCGCGGGAAGGACGCCCACGAACAGGCCGATCGCCGCCGCGCGCAGGAAGACCACCGGGTGCCGGAAATAGATCGCCACGCCTTCCCAGAATCCGCCGGCGAGCCGCGCGAGACGCGAGATCGATGCCGCGCTCTCCGCGAGGACCAGCGCCTGCGTCACGGCGAACAGCCCCACCAGCGCCTGGATGAGGGGCACGCCGTCCTCGAGCGGCGTCCAGTCGAAGGTGTAGCGCAGGTGCCCGGTGATGACGTCGAATCCCACGGTCGAGAGCAGCAGCCCCAGGCCCGCGGCAATGAGGCCCTTGATGGTGGCGCCCTGCACGACCGCGGAGATGATCGACAGCGCGAGCATCGCGGTGAGGAAGTATTCGGCGGGTCCGAATTTCAGCGCGAACTCGGCAAGCATGGGTGCGGCGAAGATCAGGCAGATCATGCCGATCGTGCCCCCGACCATCGCCGAGGTGGCGCTCAGGCCGAGCGCCACGCCGCCCCTGCCTTGCTGGCACATGGGATGGCCGTCTAGGACCGTTGCCGCGTTGGAGGCGTCGCCGGGGGTGTTGACCAGAATGGCAGTGATCGAGCCGCCGTAAGTGCTGCACTTGTAGAGGGAGCCCATGAAGATCAGCGCCATGGCAGGATCCCACTTGATGACCAGCGGCAGCGCGAGCGCCATGCCGGCCGAGGGTCCCAGGCCGGGGAGCAGCCCGATGATGATGCCGTAGACGGTGCCGGCCGCCAGGGCCGCGAGGGTCTGCCACTGGAACACGAAGCCGATGGCCTGCAGAACGACGTCCATGATGGCTGATTTCCTCGCCGCGGGATGACTACCAGAGCAGGCCGCTCAAGAGCGGAACGCCCATGAGCTTTCCAAAGACGATGTAGACACCCAGCATGATGGCAGCGCCGGCGAGCGTGTTCCTCTTGACGTTCTCCCTGTTGCCGAACAGGACGGAAAAGCCGCCGATCAGGAAGAGCGCGCTGAAAAAGAAGCCGCCCAGGATGCCGACTCCCGTGGAGACGATGACGATGGCCCACGCCCTGTAGTAGCGCTTGCGTCGCACCCGCTTGGTCGCGCCGTCAAGTACCGCAAGCTCGGTGTTGTCGACGTCCGAGAACTCCGCCTGCACCGCGCTCCTTCGGGTGAAGTCCAGAACGAGCGCTATCGCGGTCAAGGCGAAGCTCACGAGCGCGAGAAGCTGCGGGAACTGCCTGGACTTTTCGGGAAAGGGAAGGGCGAGAACGTAAAAGGCGCTGAAAAGGAAAAGCAGCGCGATCTTGCACCATACCTCGGTCAGTCTGAACTTTTCTCTCATCGTATCGCTCTGCTCGAGGGTATAAGCGCAAGGCCGCCGGCGCGTCAAGGTCACATCCACAACGGTCTGATCGGCAGCTGTACGCCGAGAATGCTCACGAAAAGGCCCCAGCTGACGAGCAGCGATGCGGCCGCGGTGCCGAGCGACAGCCGCCACGAGAAGCCGCTTCCCCTCAGGCAGACGAGCAAGTACAGCGCGGCTCCGAATACGAATCCGAACGCGTACAGAAAAGGAGCAAGCGCGAACAGCCATGCCAGGGCGGCGAGCGACAGCGGCGTCGTGTCGGCGGCGCGCGGCGCCGTGGCGCCCCGCCGGCGCAGAATGGCGGCGATCTCGAAGAGGCAAAGCAGGCAAACCACGAGGCCGGCGGCGAGCGGAAAGGCGAGCGAGGTCCAGGAATAGTTGTAGTGGAAGTAGCCGAGCGCCAGCATCGCCCCGGTGAACGCCAGAGCCAGAGCCGGAAAGGCCGCCTCGCTGCGGTTCAGCGGTACCTCCAGTACCTCAACAGCCGCGCGCGGTTCGGCCACAGCAGGCACACCAGCGCCGCTGCAATGATCGCCATCGAGATGGGCCGCAGGAGGAAATAAGCCCCGTAGGCGCTCACCGATACCTGGTAGTAGCGCTCGATCATTTCCCCCAGGACGAAGCCGAGCAGAAGCGCGGGCCGGTTGTAGCCGAGGCGCTCCATCGCCACGCCGAGCGCGCCGAAGATGAAAACGAACAGCACGTCGATCGGGTTGTTCTCGGCGGAGTAGGTGCCGATCATCACGAGCACCAGCAGGATGGGCGCCAAAGCACGCCCGGGCACGCGGGTGACGTGGATGAGCAGCTTCGACAGCAGGAACATCAGGACACTCGACGCGACGTTGCCGAATGCCAGAATCATCGCCAATGCGATAGCCAGGTCCAGATGCTTGGCCAGGAATTCGGGCCCGGGCTGCAGGCCGAGGATGATGAAGGCTCCAAGCAGCAGCGCCATCGATGCGCTGCCCGGGATCCCGAGGGCGAGCGTCGGGACCAGCGCGCCGCCTTCCTTGGCGTTGCTGCTCGCCTCCGGCGCGATGACGCCTTCAATCCGGCCGGTGCCGAAGCTGTCCGGATCGCCTGCGGTCTGCTTGGCCGCGGCGTAGGCGACGAAAGGCGCCGTGGCGCCACCCACGCCGGGCATCATGCCGATCACCGATCCGAGCGTACACGAGCGGAAGAAAACACCCGGGTACTTGAACACCGCTAAGGCGCCTTTCACCACTTGCCGCAGCGAAATCGGCTCCAGGCCCTCGGGGCGCGCGATCGAGCTGCCGGTCGTCATCAGCGCAAGGATCTCGGGCATGGCGAACAGCCCCATCGCGAGCGGCACCAGGCGTAAGCCGTCCAGCAGGTAATCGATGCCCATCCAGAATCGCGGCACGCCCTCGGTCGGCGCGTAACCGAACAGCGAAAGGAAGATCCCGAGCGCGCCGGCGATCAGGCCTCTGTTCGGCGCGCCCGAACTCAGCACGGCGATGAAGGCGACGCCGGCCACGGCGAGAATGAAGTTCTCCGGCGACGCGAACGACAGCACGATGGGCTGCATGACCGGCAGCAGAACCGCGAGCAGCACGCAGCCGAACAGCCCGCCGAGCGCCGAGGCCATGAGCGCGGCGCCAACTGCCTCCCCGGCACGGCCGGCTTTGGTCATCGGGTAGCCGTCGATCACGGTCGCCGCGTTGGGCACCTCGCCGGGCACGCCGAGGATGATCGCGGTCATCGAGCCGCCCTGCGACACCGCGGCATACGAAGCGAGAAGAAAGGCAAGCGCCACCAGGGGCGGCATGCCGAAGGTGAACGGGATCAGGAAGGCGAGAGCGGTGATGCCGCTCAGGCCGGGCAACAGCCCGATGACGACGCCGAGCGGCAGGCCCAGCAGCATGGCGCCGAGCACCACCGGGTTGAGAAGCTGGGCGGCTGCCGAGAGGAATGCGTCAAGCATCTACCGGGCATCCAGCCGCGCTGACGCGCCGCCCGGCGCGCACGGCGCAGCGCATCCCTCAGGAAAAGCTTCTCAGCAAGACTTCGTTGACTTCCTTCAGCTTGTCCGCCGGCAATCGCTCCAGCAGCTCCTCCAGCACGGGCTTGAGCTTGTCGGGCGCTTCATAATCCACGGCATACCTGGCCTTCGCGCCTTCGGCGATCACCGCCGGGTCGGTCAGGATCTCGCGCCACACTTTCTGCAGATATTGAAGGCGGTCTTGCGCAATCCCCGGGGTGCCGACCACCACCCGGCCGAATGCCTTGATCCCGAGGCGGAAGTCGAACCACCATTTGCGCTCGGGCGAAAGCTGGAACATCTCGTAGACCGTGGGGACATTCGGCCGCTGCACCGAGCGCTTGCGCCCGATGGTGACCACCATCTTGGTGCGGCCGCCTTCGGAGTAGTTGATCGCCGAGGATTCCGAGATGGTCAGCGCGTCGGCCTCGCCGTTCATCACCGCCAGCGCGGCCTCCTTGCTGCCTTTGTAGCCGGTGATGATCTGGCAATTCATCTGCAGGGCCTGGCACGTCACGGCCGCATAGTCGCCCAGATTGTCGGTACGGCTGCCGGCGGAAAACTTGATCTTGGTTCCCGAGGCGATGATTTCCTTGAGGCTATCGGGCAATTTCGGGTTGACGATCATGAAGTGCGGCTCCTCCAGCACCCGGCCGTAGATGCTGACCTTGCTCATGTCATAGGCAACGCCGGGCTGCTTCGTGAGCTGGGAGATGATCGCCGATTCGCCGTTCAGCATCTGCATGCTCAGGCCGTCCGGCTTCGATCGGAACAACTGGTTGAGGGAGGTGATTCCGCCGCCTCCGGGCCGGTTCTCGACCACCACGGTGGCGCCGGTGCGCTTCTCGAAATGCGGCGCCAGCATGCGCGCATAGGTGTCGTACCCGCCGCCGGGGGAGTAGCCCACGATGAAGCGAACGGTCTGGCCCTTGAGAAAATCGCCCTCGGCCGCGCTCGCGGGCTGCAGCACCGTCGCAATGCCGACAAGCAGTCCCGCGGAAAGCGTTCGAATCATGGTCGTCCTCCCCTGGATCGTGCTGCGGTTCGCGAAAAGTATACCCGTCCCATTGCCGTCACTGATCGAGAGTGCTTGCGGCGAAAAGCTCTTCCAGTTTCACCAGCCGCGCCGTAAGACCCTGCTCATGCGAGTAGCGGGCCGCGGTTCCGAGCACCACGCGGTTCGACTGCACGCCATGCCTGAGGAGCCGGGTCTGGAGCGCCGCCCTGGCCTCGGGCGGAAGCACGCCGGCGGCCAGGTGATACTCGGCGTGCTGCAGGCGCTCCTGATCGGCGATTTCGTTCGCCCGGTCGAAGGCTTTCAGCAGATTGAGCAGAATCCAGGGATGCTTCTCGGCGATCTCCCGCCTGGCGATCATGCCGTGGTTTATGGGGAAAAGTCCGGTCTTGCGGTAGTAGCGCGCGCCTTCGGCGGCGGGATCCGGAAACAGCGGCTTGATATCCGGGTGGTTCCAGAGATCGGCCGTGCTGCGGTCGACCAAATTCGGGTTCACGATGTAATGGATGGCCGCGTGCAGCTCGCCCGAGAGCATCATGCTGCCGAGGCTTTTTTCGGGCGGGACCTGCCGGATCACGACGCCGGGCGGAGCCGTGAAGCCGACCGCCGCGCGGTGGCTATGCGAAGCAACGCGCTCCATCCAGAATTCCATGTCCTGCGAGCGCACGCCGAATTCGTGCTGCAGCGCGCCCCGGGTCCATAGCGCTGCAGTCTGCTGGTATTCGGGGACGCCGACGCGCTTGCCCTTCAAGTCGGCCGGCGCATCGATGCCGGCGTCGCGCCTCACCAGTATTGCGGCGTGAAAGAAGCGCCGGGTGGTGAACACCGGAAGCCCGATCCAGCGCTCGTCGCCCTGCGACTTCGCCATCATGAGCGAGGACAGCGACATCTCGGACACGTCGAAGTCGCCGAATTTCAACTGGCGCCAGAAGAGCTCCGAAGGGAACACCACGCTCGGGATGAGATCGATGCCGTCGGCCTTCACCCGGCCGTCGAGAATCGGCCAGGTCCTCGGGTTGGAGGCCATGCCGATGCTGAGCTGAAGGTTCACGCGTATGCGCCGAAGAATGAATCGGCGTGATCATAGCTTGTTTGATTCCGGGCTCGAGAATTGCAATGGCCGAGCGCATTGGACCGCACACGCCACCGCCGCCGGCCCGCCTGGGGCAAGATCCTGACCGCCGCGCTGGTGGTTGCGGCGCTGGCGCCCGCCGGGCGCTACACGCCGCTTTCCGAGCTCGTCACGGCGGCAGGCATAACCGCGTGGGCGCGCACGGTGCGCGAGCTGCAGTCAAGGCGCTGCGCCGGCACGGATTGCTGGCCATGTTCGCGGTGCGCATCGTCCCGGCGGCGCCGTTCGCGTGCGCCGCTGGTTCGCGCGGCAGGAGTCTTAGTCGCGACTCGCGCTTTCGAGCAGGGCGAGCAAGCCCCTGAGCAGCGCCACAGGAGGCGGCGGGCAGCCGGGAATGTGCAGGTCCACCGGCAGGACGTGATGGACACCGCCGACGCAGGCGGGGCTGCCGGCGAATACGCCCCCGTTGCGCGCGCAGTCTCCGACGGCGACGACCCACTTGGGGTCCGGGGTCGCCGCGTAGGTCCGCTCTAGCGCCTCGCGCATGTTCACCGTGACCGGCCCGGTGACCAGCAGCACGTCGGCATGCCGCGGCGAGGCGACGAAGCGCAGCCCGAACCGCTCCAGGTCGTAGAACACGTTGTTCAGCGCGTGGATCTCGAGCTCGCAGCCGTTGCAGGACCCCGCGTCGACTTGCCGGATGGCGAGCGTCCTCCCCAATTGCTTGCGCGCCGAACGATTCACGCTCGCGGCGAGCTCGACAATTGCCGCATCGTCCGCAGTCGGCGCCGGCTCCGTCAGCGGTCCCTGCACGAGGCTCTTGAACAGCAGTCTACGCATCAGAGGTCATGGCCCGAGTAGGAGCAATTGAAGGATTTGTTGCAAAGAGGGAAATCCGCAACGATGTTGCCTTCTATCGCCGCCTCGAGCAGCGGCCACTGGAACCAGGAAGGGTCGCGCAGATGGCAGCGCTCGACCTGACCGTCGGCGCCGATGCGCACCCAGGCGAGGACATCTCCGCGGAAGCCTTCCACGAGCGCGATGCCGCTACGCGGACCGGTTGCCGCGCGCGAATCCACCGGTTCGAATACCGGCCCGGAGGGCAGCTGCCCCAAGATCTGCTCGATAAGCGCGGCGCTTTGGGTGACCTCCTGGATGCGTATCCACACGCGCGCATTGACGTCGCCTGCCTGCACCACCGGGACATCGAAGTGCAGCCTGTCGTACGGAGCGTAGCCGGGCGTGCGGCGCGCATCGAACTTGCGGCCTGACGCTCGGCCGACGTAGCCGCCGGCCGCGAACTGCCGTGCGAGCGCGGGCGACAGGATTCCGGTGTCGACGGTGCGGTCCTTGAGCGACGCGGTGTTGTCGTAGATCTCCACCAGCTCGGGAAATTGCTTGCGCACGAGGGCAAGCAGGCTGGTGATGAGAGCTTTGCCGTCGGGGGACAGGTCGCAGCGCATTCCGCCGGGAACCACGCGGTCCATCATGAGCCGGTGGCCGAAGCAGGCATCCGCGGTGCGCAGCACCTGCTCGCGCAGCAGGCCGAACCGGGCATGCATGATCGCGAACGCCGCGTCGTTGCACACGGCGCCGATATCGCCGAAGTGGTTCGCCAGCCTTTCGAGCTCGGCCGCCAGCGCGCGCAGCCACACCGCGCGCGGGGGAGGCGAGAGGGCGAGCGCGGCCTCGACCGCCTGGGAAAAGGCAAGCGCGTACGCGACGGTGCTGTCCCCGGATACGCGGCCGGCCAGCATGGCGGCGCGCTCGAGCGACGCGCCGGCGAGCAGGGCATCGACGCCCTTGTGCACGTATCCGAGCCGCGCTTCCAGGCGCACGACGGTTTCGCCGTTCGCCGTGAAGCGGAAGTGCCCCGGCTCGATGATCCCGGCGTGAACCGGCCCGACCGGTATCTGGTGAAGGCTCTCGCCTTCTGCGGGAAGGAACGCGTAGGCGCCGTCGTGGCGCAGCCAGGGCCGCGGGTCGGGCAAGCCTTCCGCCTCGAGTCCGACGAGGTCGCGCATCGCGCGCTCGAGCCGGATCGCCGGCGGATGCACTCGGCCGATCGACGGATAGCGGTTCCCCTGGCAGGCGCAGCTCAGCACCACGCAGCCCTCGGGCTCCACCAGCGCCATGTGCGCGAATCCTGGCTCGCCCCAAAGACCGAGCAGCGAGGCCTCCTCGCGGCGCAGCCGTTCGCCTGCCTGCTCCCAGTCGTCGCGAGTCACTATGGAATGCGGCCAGTTCATGTCAGTTGAGCAGCCTGGCGACATTCTGGAACCATGCCACCACGGCAGGCGGAAGCCAGATGCCGGCCACGAACACGAGCGCGAGGTGCGCCGCGACGGGCACGAACGAGGCCTTTGTCGGCTCGCTCGGGCCGTGCGGCTCGCCGAAGGCGAGGCCGTTCAAGCGCAGCAGCAGGGCGCCCAGCGCCACGAGCAGGCTCAAGCCCAGCACCAGGGCGAGCACCGGCTGGCGCGCGAAGGTCGAGGTCACGACGAGGAACTCGCTCATGAAGATGCCCATCGGCGGCAGGCCGGCGATGGCCACCACGCCGAGAACCAGCCCCCAGCCGAGCACCGGGTGCGAAACGGTCAGGCCGCGGATCTCGGACATGAGCTGCGTTCCCTTGGCCTGCGCGATGTGGCCCACGCAGAAGAAGATCGCCGACTTGGTCAGGCTGTGCAGCGTCATGTGCAGCAGCCCGGCGAAATTCGCCAGCGGGCCGCCCATGCCGAACGCGAACGTGATGACGCCCATGTGCTCGATCGACGAGTAGGCGAACATGCGCTTGATGTCGCGCCGGCGGTACAGCATGAACGACGCGAACACCGTCGACAGCAGCCCCAGCGATACCATCAGCGGCCCGGGCGCCAGGGCCGCCGGATTCGCCGACATCACCGACTTGAAGCGCAGCACCGCAAACAGCGCGACGTTCAGGAGCAGGCCCGACAGCACGGCGGAGATCGGCGTCGGGCCTTCCGCGTGCGCATCGGGCAGCCATGCGTGCAGGGGAACGAGGCCGACCTTCGTGCCGTAGCCGAGCAGCAGGAACACGAACGCCAGGTTGAGCAGCGCCGGATCGAAGGCCGCGGCGTTGTCGACGAGCACGCTCCAGGCCATGGCGTCCAATCCTTCGCCGACCACAGAGCGCGCCGCGAGATACACCAGGATCGTGCCGAACAGGGCGAGCGCGATGCCGACGCTGCCCAGGAGAAAGTACTTCCATGCGGCCTCGAGCGCCGCCGGCGTGCGGTAGATGCCGACCATCAGCACCGTGGTCAGCGTCGCCAGCTCGACCGCGACCCACATCAGCCCGACGTTGTTCGAGAGCAGCGCCAGGTTCATGCCGAACATCAGGGTCTGGTACATCGCGTGATAGAACCGCAGGTAGGCCGGCGTGAGGCGGCCGGCTTCGAGCTCGTGCGCGATATAGCTGCCGCTGAACACGCTGGTCGTGAAGCCGACGAAGGTGCTCAGCACGATGAAGACCACGTTGAGGTCGTCGACGATCAGGAACGGCCCGGGCGCCGGGCGTTCCGCGAACAGCACCAGCCCGCACGCGAGCGTCACCAGCGAGGTGAGCGTATTGATCCATGCGCTCGTTCGGTCGTCGGGCAGCAGGGCGAGGAGGGATGCGCCGACCGCCGGGACGACGAGGATGGCGCCGAGAGCGAGCGAGCCGTAATCGATCATGGCTGTTCGCCCCGGTGCTCGTGGAGCAGGTGGATATCCACGGTCTCGAAGCGCTCGCGTATGCGGAACAGGAAAATACCGATGACGATGAGCGCCACCAGGATGGAGAAGGCGACGCTGATCTCGACGACGAGCGGCATCCCCTTCGCGCCGGTGGCGGCGAGGATGAGCCCGTTCTCGATGGACATGAAACCGATGACCTGGCTCACGGCGTTGTGGCGCGACACCATCATGAGCAGGCCGAGCAGGATGACCGACAGGGCGAAGGACAGGTCCTCGCGGGCGAGCGTGCCCGCCTCGGCCGTGATCGGCAGCATGACCATGATGGACAGCGCGACGAGCCCTATGCCGGCGAGCATGGTCTGGCCGATGCCGACCACCGGCTCGATGGTGCGGTGGATGCCGAGCCGCAGGATGATGCGGTGCAGGGCGACCGGTATCACCACCGCCTTCACGACCAGGGCGATGGCGGCGGTGATGTACAGGTGCGGCGCGTCCTGGATGTAGGCCTGCCACGCGACCGAGAACGAGACCACCAGCGCGTGCAGGGCGAAGTTGTTGACGAGGCCGGTCATGCGGTCCTGGTACAGCAGCATGAAGCTCACCAGCACCAGCCCGCCGGCGAAGAGGTGCGCGACATCGAGCGCGAGGCGGTCCATCAGCCGGCCCGCGTCACGAACAAGAGCAGCGCCGCCAGGAAACCCAGCATCAGCGCAGCGCCGAGGAAATCGGGGACGCGAAACACCCGCATCTTGGCGATCGCGGTCTCGAACACGGCGAGCAGGAACCCGCCGGCCACGAGCTTGACGGTGTACACCGCAAGCCCGATCAGGTAGGCAGTGAAGCCCTGGCCGGAGATGGCGACGCCCCAGGGGAAGAACACGCAGGCGATCACCGACATGTAGAGCAGGAGCTTCACGTACGAGGCGGCTTCGATCAGCGCCAGATGCCGCCCGGAATACTCGAGAATCATCGCCTCGTGCACCATGGTCAGCTCGAGGTGCGTAGCGGGATTGTCGATCGGGATGCGGGCGTTCTCCGCGATGGCCACCATGACGAGCCCGACGAGCGCTAGGGCGAGCGAGACGCGCACGCCGACGTCGGGGCCCTGCATCGAGGCGGCGATCGACGAAAGCTGCGTGGAGCCGGCGAGCAGGGACACGGTGAACACCACCATCAGCATCGCCGGCTCGGCGAGCGAGGCGATCATCATTTCGCGGCTGGAGCCGATGCCGCCGAAGCTCGTGCCGACATCGAGCCCCGCGAGCGCCAGCATGAAGCGGGCGCTGCCGAGAAGCGCAACGATGGCAATCATGTCTGCCGCATAGCTGAACAGCAGCCCGGTGGCGAAAGTCGGCACCAGCGCGGCCGCCACCCAGGTCGTCGCGAACACGAGGTAGGGGGCGACGCGGAACACCCAGGAGGCGGAATGCGCCAGCACGACTTCCTTGCGCAGCAGCCGCAGGAGGTCGCGATACGGCTGCACCAGCGGCGGTCCCTGCCGGCGAAGGAGGTGCGCCTTCAGCTTGCGCACGTAGCCCGTGAGCAGCGGCGCCAGCGCCAGCACGACCAGCATCTGGCCGATCTGGACGAGAAAGTCGAGCGCTATTGCCATATGGCGAGCACCATGAGGAGCACCACCAGCGCGCCGAACACCAGCGTCAGGTAGCCGCGGATCGTCAGGAATTGCACTGCGTTGAGGCGCTCCGCCACGAAGGCCACCAGCTTTGCGGTCGGCGCGTACAGCGCGTCCCACAGCACGTCCTGCAGCCGCACGTGCAAGCGCGCGGCCCGGGTGTCGCCCGGCGCCGGCATGTCGACCTCTTCGCGCGCCCGGAACACGACGCTGCCGAACACCCTGCGGATCGGCTGCGAGAAGCTGCCGGCGGTGTATTGCGTGATGGGGCTGGCGTCCGGAAAGCCGCAATCCCAGGGCGGCGCGCGGCGAATCGCATCGGACGCCCACCGGTGAATCACTTCGGCTGCCAGCCCGGCGGCCAGCGCGATGAACGAGAACAGCAGCAGGCCGTTGTAGGAGCTGCGGCTCTCCGCGATCGGAACGATCGTCAGCCAGTCGAGCTCGTGCTGGCGCGGCAGGCTTGCCCGGGTGAGCGCCTCGGTGACGGGAGCGAGCGCGTCGATGAAATAGCCGGGCAGGATTCCGGCGAGCAGGCACAGGGCCGCCAGCACGAACATCGCGGCGAGCGACGCCCGGTCGGTTTCGGCGGCCATTCGCGCGGCCTCGGTGCGCGGCCTGCCGAGGAACGTCACTCCGAACGCCTTGACGAAGCAGGCGGCGGCGAGCGCCGCGGAGAGCGCGAGCAGCGCGCCGACCGCGGGCACGAGAAACTTCAGCAACCATTGCGGCAGCGCCGGGCTGAGAAGGATCGCCTGGAAAGTGAGCCACTCGGAGACGAAGCCGTTGAAGGGGGGCAGCGCCGAGATCGCTACCGAGCCGATCAGAAAGGCAAGTGCCGTGAAAGGCATGCGGTGAATGAGCCCGCCGAGCTTCTCCATGTCGCGCGTCCCGGTCGCGCTCAGCACCGCGCCTGCGCCGAAGAACAGCAGGCTCTTGAACACGGAATGGTTGAACACGTGCAACAGCGCCGCGGTGAGCGCCAGCGCGGCCGCGGCCGGCATATCGTTCGCGCGGAAGGCGAGCGCGAGGCCGAGGCCGATGAAGATGATCCCGATGTTCTCGACGGTGTGATAGGCGAGCAGGCGCTTGAGGTCGTGCTCCATCAGCGCGTAGAGCACCCCCATCACGGCCGTGATGCCGCCGATCAGCGGCACGAGGGCGCCCCACCACCATTCCGGCGAGCCGAGCAGGTCGAAGACGATGCGCACGAACCCGTAGACCGCGACCTTCGTCATGACGCCGCTCATCAGGGCGGAAACATGGCTCGGAGCGGCCGGGTGCGCGAGAGGCAGCCAGACGTGCAGGGGCACCAGTCCGGCCTTCGAGCCGGCACCGATCAAGGCGAGTGCGAGAACCCCCCCGGCGACGAAAGCCGAAGGCGTCGCCGCGCGTATCGAGGCGAATGCATAGCCGCCGGCTGGCCCGGCCAATACGCCGAAGGCGAGCAACAGCGCCAGGGTGCCCAGGCTCGCCATGAGCATGTAGAGGTAACCGGCGGCCACGTTGCCGCGCTCGCGGTGATGCGCCATGACCAGCGCGCACGAGGCGAGCGACATGAATTCCCAGGTGAACAGGAAAGTGAACGCGTCGTCGGCCAGCACCACCAGGTTCATGCCCGCCAGGAAAGCGGGGTAGAAAGGCAGCACGCGCTCGGGCGCCTCTTCATGTCGGCCATAGCCGAGGCCGTAGAGACTCGCGGTCGCGCTGCCGAGATTGACCACCACCAGGAAAAACGCCGCCAGGGCATCGAGCCGGAAGTGCGCGCCGAGCCACGGTAGCCCCACGGGCAGCTGAATCTCGCCAGCGAGCGTCGGGCTGGCGATGAGCGCTGCGGACGCTATGGCGAGAGCAATGCTGCTGGTACCGAGGGAAGCGCCATAAACCAGCGCCCGCGCCCAACCACGACGCGCGCTCACCGCTGCGGCCACGCTCGTAGCGAGCAGCAGCGCGATGCACCACAACAGCCCTGCCAGAGCCATGGCGGTTTTTCTAGCTTCCCTCCGGCGCGCCGGCGGTCCGCTTCAGGCGGACGCCGCGTCCTCCCTTGTCGCTAATTGCCCCTTCGTTGATCAATTCGACACCGGCGCGCTCGAGGGCGTCGATGAGCTTCATCAAGGATTCGACGTTGCCGCGGATGACGCCGTCGCTTGCTTCCATGCGCTGGATCGTGGGCAACGAGAGGTGCGCCACCTGGGCGAGGTCGCGCTGGTCCAGGCCGAGCAGGGCGCGCGCCGCCCGCAGCTGCGGTGAGGTAATCATGCGTCAAGCCTGAATAATGAGTGTTACAGCATGAAGAGGTGCGTACGATAACGCATGTCTGATGCGCTGTAAATCACCGCTGCGCACGCGCTTGTGCAGCGCCGGTGCCGCAGAATGGCCGCGTGCGCGCGGGGACAACCATCGCAGGGCGGCTGGTTCGAGGCTTGGGCAAGGCCGCCGAGTTCACGCGGCTCGACTGGGTGCGAAGGCAGTTCCTGGCGCTGGCGGGCATCGATCCGTATCCCGGCACGGTCAATCTCACGCTCACTGGGGAAGCACACCTCGAGCGCTGGCGCAATTGGCGTGGCATGCCGGCGCCGCTAATGGAGCCGGCCGATGCCGCGTTCTGCAGGGCTCGCTGTTATGCCGTGAGGATCGAGGGCCGTGTGCCCGCGGCCATCGTGCTGCCGGAAGTGCCGGCCTATCCCGACGACAAGGTCGAGCTCGTCGCTGCGCTGCCGCTGCGGCGGCATCTGTCGCTCGACGAAGGCGCGCTGCTCAGCGTGGAGCTGTGCCGTCCGCTCGCGGCGAAGGCGGTCCTGTTCGACATCGATGGCACGCTGGTCGACTCGGTCGGCGCCTTCCTGGAAGTGGCGCGCATAGCGGCGAGGCCGCACGGACTCGAAGTGACCGAGCGGCAGGTGCGCGACTGCCTTGCTACAGGGAGCAATTTCTGGAAGCGCGTCGTGCCCGACGAGCGCGCCGACTGCGAGGCGGTGAGGAAAGCCATGGCGGCGCAAGCCGCGCGCGAATGGCCGCGCGTGCTGCGCGAGCACGGCGGGGTCTTCGAGGGCGTTGCGCAAACCCTGGATGCGATGAAGCGGCTAGGCATCGCCCTCGGCATCGTGAGCGGCGCTCGGCCGGAAGTTCTCGAGCTGCTTCGCGAGGCGGGCATCCTCGATCGCTTCGATTCGATCGTGCTGGCCGCAGATGTCTCGCGGCGCAAGCCCGATCCCGAAGGCATCGTGAAGTGCCTTCGCCAACTGCGCGTCTCGCCCGAGCGCGCCGTCTACATCGGCGACACGCCGATAGACATCCAGGCGAGCCGCGCCGCCGGCGTGCGCGCGGTCGGCGTGCTGACCGGCGCTTGCGACAGCGCCATGCTCTCGGCGCATGAGCCCGACCGCCTCGTTTTCTCCCACGCCAGTCTTCTACAGGTGGTGGAAGCGCGGTAGTTCATGGCGCCGGGAGCGCGGGCGGCGCTTCGCTCGGGGTCTGATCGTCCTCGTGCAGGCGCTTGAGGCGATACGCGATCTGCGGCCGCGTCAGGCCGAGCATGCGGGCCGCCGAGGAGAGATTGCCGCGCGCCTTGTCGACCGCCGTTTCGAGGAGCATCGCCTCGACCTGGTCGAGCGTCATCACGCCGTTGAACACCGCTTCACAGAGGCTCTTGCCGGTGTCCCAGCGCTTGAGGTCGAGCTCGCCGTTCATGTCCAGGCCGAATTCCGGCGCCTGCGCGCTGCTGCAGGTGAACAGGTGGTCGACCTCGATGCGCGTGCCGCTGGGCGCGAGGATCACGCCGCGCTCGACCATGTTCTGCAGCTCGCGGATGTTGCCCGGCCAGGGGTAGGTGAGCAGCGCGCGCTTCGCCTTGTCGGTGAAGCCGCGCAGCTTCTTGCCGTGGATGGCCGAGTATTTCTCCAGGAGGCGCTTCGCCAGCAGCGAGACATCCTCCTTGCGCTCCCTGAGCGGCGGAATCTCGATCTCGTAGGCGTTGAGGCGGTAGTACAGGTCCGCGCGGAAGCGCCCTTCCTTGACGAGCTGCGGCAGCCTGGCCTGCGTCGCGGCCACCAGCCGCACGTCGATCTTGCGCGTCTTCTGGTCGCCGAGGCGCTCGAGCTCGCCCTCCTGCAGCACGCGCAGCAGCTTGCTCTGCGCCGCGAGCGGCAGCTCGCCGACCTCGTCGAGGAATAGGGTGCCGCCGTCGGCGCGCTCGAAGCGCCCGGGACGCGACACCAGCGCGCCGGTGAAGGCGCCGCGCTCCACGCCGAAGAGCTCGGACTCGACCAGGTCGTGCGGGATCGCCGCGCAGTTCACCGCCACGAAGGGCCGCTCGCGGCGCGCCCCCATGTCGTGCAGCGCGCGCGCGAACAGCTCCTTGCCGACGCCGGTTTCGCCGAGCAGGAGCACGGTGATATGGCTGCCGGCCGCCGGCTTGAGCAGGTTGTAGGCGGCGCGGAAGCCGGGCGAATTGCCGATCATGTCCGCCGGCAGCTTTTCCATTTCCCCGATGGTCGAGCGAAGCTGCCCCACCTCGGTCTGCAGCTCGAGCAGCTGGTCCGCGATCGGCTCCCGGTTGGCGAAGTGCCGGTACTCGGAGGCGTCTTCCCATTCCTCGATCGGCTTGCCGATGATGCGGCAGTTGTTCTGGCCCATGCCGACGCACTCGAGCTCCTTGTACAGGATCGGCCGGCCCATGAAGGCCGAGGTGTAGCCGCAGGCATAGCCGATCTGGGTCCAGCACACCGGCGCGGAGTGCACGCCGTAATAGTGCCGGTGCCATTGGCCTTCCCAGGAGTTCTCCCAGAGAAATTCGCCGTAGAACTTGCCCGCCGCGCGATCGAGCTCGAGCCTCACCGGCGTCACGCGCACGATCCCCTCGAGCGTGTGCAGCTGCGGGCCGGTCATGAAGGCTTCGGCGTCGCTCGAGTCCTGCGCGCGCGTGCGCGCGAGCTCGGCGTCGCGCGCTCCGGACGCGTAGCCCATGCGCGTGAGCAGCCCCTGCGCCCGGTCCATGCCGAGCGTGTCGATCAGCTCCTTGCGCAGCGACGCCTGCGCCTCCGCGTGCACCAGCAGCATGCGGTGCTCGTGCAGCCAGATCTGGCCGGTCTCGGCGCAAAAGTGCACGCGCGCGCGCAAATCGTCGCTGTCGGCGCGCGTGACACTGCGCAGCCTGGTCATCGGTTGCCCCTCCTCGCACTGTTCTATGCAATTGGCAGGCGGAGCGATTTGACCGAGATCAACGAAAGCCGCACAAGCTCGCTTCATCAAATCGTCAATTCACCTGCCTGGCCGCTCACGGGACTCACCAATTGATAAGGGGTCGAATTGCGCCAGTCGGCCTTTTCCCGCGCAAAACCGGCCGTGGCACGGTCCATGCAGAGTCATTCCCGCTGCGGGCGGGGCGCATCCGGTGCTCCGCCACTTTCAAAGAGCACGCATCGGGAGGAGCCCCGCGATGAAGTTTCCTGTTCCGCACGACGTCAAGGCGAAGACGATCCCCGGCACCGAAGGCTGGGAACGCATGTACCCGTACCAGTACCAGTTCGTCACCGACGATCCGGTACGCAGCAAGTACGAGAAGGACACGTTCTGGTTCTACGACGGGCTGCACTACCCCGAGCCGCTCTACCCCTTCGACACCATCTGGGACGAGGCCTGGTATCTCGCGCTTTCCCAGTTCAACAACCGCATCTTCATGGTGCCTCCGGTGCGCGGGGTCGACCACCGCATCATCAACGGCTATGTCTACATCTCGCCGGTGCCGGTGAAGGACCCCGAGGAGATCGGCCGCCGCGTGCCGAATTTCATGGAGCGCGCGGGCTTCTACTACAAGAACTGGGACGCGCTCGAGGCGAAGTGGAAGGTGAAGATGGAGGCCACCATCCGCGAGCTCGAGGCGGTCAGGATCCCGCGCCTGCAGGACATGGAGGACATGAGCGTGGTGACCGA
>Ga0156283_1134_pt2 | contig 22575 bp, 25 predicted proteins | sample RifCSPlowO2_12_FD_107932 | JGI IMG/M metagenome (GOLD analysis project Ga0156283, IMG submission 107932) | Betaproteobacteria bacterium RIFCSPLOWO2_12_FULL_65_14 | reverse complement strand
CGAGGTTTCCGGGAAGTGCACCACCTTGCGGATGTCGCGCCCGCCGTAGCCGCGCGAGCCGCGCATGATGTGGATCGCATCCTCGTGGCCCTTGGTGGTGATCAGGCCGACCTTCGCGCCCCGCTTCTGGATGATGGTGTTGGTGCCGACGGTCGTGCCGTGCGACAGGAAGGCGATGCCGCGGCAGAACTGGTCGAGCTCCAGGCCGAGCGCCTGCGCGCCGGCGCCGAGCGCATCCATCATGCCGCGCGAGAAATCCGCCGGCGTCGAGGGGACCTTGGTGGTGAGGAGCTTGCCGCCGCGATCCACGATCGCGCAGTCCGTGAAGGTGCCGCCGATGTCGATGCCTACGAGATAACTCATAGCGGCGGATGCTAGCGGCAGATGACGAAACCGGCGCCACAGGTTCGAGGTTTTCTCCGACGGGCGGCGCGAGCCGGGGGAAGAGCGGCATCAAGGTGGTATTTTTTCCTTGCGGATGTCATGAAAAGCTAGTTAAATGAACCACCTCTGACACGAAGCTAAGAAACAACTGGAGGGACTTGCCGGCCGGTCGGTGCGCGCTTGACGAGACGCTTCTCCGTCGGCGGCCTGACCGGCCGTTACCTTCCGCTAACGCCCGCTGCGTCCCGAGATCTCCCGTGCTTCGGCAATGATGCGCGCGTTGTCCGCCCGTAGCGCGCTGTCGTTGCCCGCCCAGGAGTTCGAGCGCGCGGCCAGGCTTTCGGCCTGCGCGTACTGGCCCTGGCGCAGCCGCACCTGCGCCAGCTCGTTCCAGAGCCGGGGATTGCGCGGCTCGATGCGCAGCGCCCGCTCGAGCGAGGCGGCGGCGTTCGCCAGCCGGCCCGCGGCCACGTCGGCGCGCGCGGTTTCCATGAGGCCGGCAACCGCGATGTTTTCCGAGCGTGCCGCCGGTGGTGGCGCGGGCGTGGGCGCCGGCGCCGGCACGGGCTCGGGAGCCTTGGCGGGCTCCGGCGCGGTGGCGCAACCGGCAAGCACTACGACGAGGGCGATCGCGTATCTCATCTTCCGAACAGCCTTTCAAGCCAGCTCTTCGCTTTCTCCACGGTAGAATCGACGGCTTCGACGGCAGCATCCACCGCTTCGACCGCGGCGTCCATCGCGCCGGAGCAGGGGGCGCGCTGCTCGGGGGCCGAACCCTCGATGAAGGGGAGCTCCACCGCGCCCGCGCAGCTCGCGCCGCCGCGCAATCCGGTCTCGGGGTCGATCCACACCAGCTCTATACGCTCGGGCTTCGGAAACGCAAGCGGCTCGGGCGCGAGAGCGGCCATCATTTCTCCCCACACCGGCACGGCCGCCGCGGATCCCGTCAGCCGCGCCGCGCGGTTGTCGTCGTAGCCGACCCACACCACGGCCAGCCGGTCGCCCGTGAAGCCGGCGAACCAGGCGTCGCGCTGCTCGTCCGTGGTGCCGGTCTTGCCCGCCGCCGTGATCTCCGGCGCGAGGAAGTTCTTCAGGCCCTGCGCCGTGCCTTCGCGCACCACGTCCTGCATCGCCGCGGTGAGCAGGTACATCGGCTCGGGGGCGAAGGCCTGCTCGACGGCGAGCGCATAGCGCTGCAGCGGGCGGCCCTCCTGCGTGGTGACTTCCCGTATGGCGCGCAGCGGCGAGCGGAATCCGCCGGCGGCGATCGTCTGGTACATCTGCGCGACCTCGAGCGGGCTCATCTCCACCGCGCCGAGCAGCGTCGAGGCGAAGGGCCGCAGCTCGCGCTCGGCACCGAGCTTGCGCACGTTCGCCAGCACGCGCTCGATGCCCAGCTCCGTCCCCAGGCGCGCCGCAGCGACGTTGTAGGAGTGCGCGAGCGCCATGCGCAGCGGCACCGCGCCGTGGAATTTCTTGTCGTAGTTCGCCGGCTGCCAGTCCGGCGCGCCGCGGCTTTTCCACACGAAGGGACCGTCGTCGATCGGCGTGAGCAGCGTGTAGCGCGACGGCTCGGCGAGCGCCGTGAGATAGATCACCGGCTTGAGCAGCGAGCCGATCGGACGCGCGGCATCGACGGCGCGGTTGTAGCCGCGGTAGCGCACGTCGCGGCCGCCCACCAGCGCCTGGATCTCGCCGGTCTGGGGATGGGTCACGACGACCGCGCCTTCCAGCCCGGGCGCACCGAAGCGCCGCTCCTTGTCGAACTGCGCCAGGCGCTTCGTGAGCGCCCGCTCGGCGACATCCTGTACGCGCGGGTCCAGGGTGGTGAAGATGCGCAAGCCCTCGGAGCGCAGGTCGGCCTCGTCGTAGTCGCGCCGCAGCTGGCGGTGGACGAGGCTCACGAACGCGGGGTAGGGGGATGTCCCCATGCCGAGCTTGCGGCTGACGCCGAGAGGCGCCGCGCGCGCGACCGCGTATTGCGCCACGGTGATCGCGCCCTGCTCGCGCGTCTCGCGCAGCACGAGGTTGCGCCGCTCGAGGGCCCGGGCGGCATGGCGATACGGGTCGTAGTACGCCGGGCCCTTCACCATGGCGACCAGCGTCGCCGCTTCGGCGAGCGTGAGGTACTGGACCTCCTTGCCGAAATAGAACTGCGCCGCGAGGCCGACGCCGTGGATCGCGCGGTCGCGGTCCTGGCCGAGATAGATCTCGTTGAGATAGGTCTCGAGAATCTCGTTCTTGTCGTAGTGCAGCTCGAGCAGGACCGCCATCACGAGCTCGGTGAGCTTGCGCCGCAGCGTGCGCTCGGGCGTGAGGAAGAAGTTCTTCACGAGCTGCTGCGTGAGCGTGCTGCCGCCCTGCACCCGGCCGGAGAAGAGGCTGAGCGCCGCGCGCGCCAGCCCGCGCGGATCGAAGCCGAGGTGGGAGAAGAACTTGCGGTCTTCGGTGGCGAGGAGCGCCTGCACCAGATGCGGCGGCACTTCGGCGAGCCGCACCAGCACGCGGTCCTCGTTTCCGGCCGGGTAGATGCCGCCGATCGGCAGCGGATCGAGCCGCGCCAAAGGAAGCTCGGCGCCGGCAGCCTCGCGCACGGCGATGATCCTGCCATCCTCGAACGCGACGCTGATGCGCTTTGCCGGCTGCGCCCCGTCCCAGAACACGAACGGGCGCAGCGCGATGTCGAGCCGCTCGCCGTTGCGCGCGAACCAGGCGAACTCGCCTTCGCGCGCGCCTTCCCGGTAGCCGAGCAGGCGCAGCTCCTCCTCGACGTCGGCCCTGGCGATGCGCAGCCCCGCGTGCAGCTCCAGCGGCCGCGCGTAGATGCGCGCCGGCAGCGCGAACCTGCGCCCCTCGAACTCGCTGCGCACGCGGTAGTCGAGGTGCAGCGTGAGCCCCGCTCCCACCAGCACGAGCAGAAGGAACGCGAGGCTTAGGTATCTCCGGAGCCGACGGCGGCGGGCCATCGGCCGATTTTACTTTGCATGCTTTGCAGCGCGTCGTCGCCCCGGCCCGACTGACGCGTCATCGGGCATTGTCGAAATGGACTGTTTCCTGCCCGGAAACAGTGGCAGGATCGCGCGGTGCACCGCCTCCATGCCGCTTGAGAAAACCGTATTGCCGGTGCCCGGGCCGGGCAAGGTCCTGGCGGATTTCGGCGGCGTGTACGCCGGGAACGCGATCGTCGCGTTCCTTTTCGCGGCGAGCGGCCCGGTCGCCATCATCCTCGCGGTCGGCGCGCGCGGCGGCCTGTCGGAGTCGGACCTCGCTTCGTGGATCTTCGGCAGCTTCTTCCTGAACGGGCTGCTCAGCATCGCGGTTTCGCTCGCCTATCGCCAGCCGCTCGTCTTCTTCTGGACCATTCCGGGCGCGGTGCTGGTCGGGCCGGCGCTTTCCCACCTGAGCTTCGCGGAGGTGATCGGCGCCTACCACGCGACCGGGCTCCTCATGCTGCTCCTCGGGCTCTCGGGCTGGGTGCGGCGCGCGATGGAAGCCGTGCCGATGCCGATCGTGATGGCGATGGTGGCGGGCGTGTTCCTGCGCTTCGGGGTCGATCTGGTGCTCGCCTTCCGCGACGCGCTGTGGATCGCCGCGCCCATGACCGTGGTGTTCTTCGCCTTGAGCGCGGCGCCGCGGCTCGCGCGCACGCTGCCGCCGCTCATCGGCGCGCTGGTCGTAGGCGCGCTCGCCGTGTGGTGGCTTGGGGTCTTCAAGCCGCCGGCCGGGGCGCTCTTCGCATTCGCCGCGCCGAATCTCTATGTGCCGCAGTTCTCCTGGGCCGCGATGGTGGAGCTGGTGGTGCCGCTTGCGATCACCGTGCTCGTGGTGCAGAACGGGCAGGGCATCGCCGTCCTCGCCGCCAACGGGCACAAGGCACCGATCAATGCGGTCACCGTGGCCTGCGGGGCGATGTCGATGGTCACCGCGCTGGTCGGCGCGGTGTCGACCTGCCTTACCGGCCCGGTGAACGCGCTCATCTCGAGCTCCGGGGAAAAGCAGCGCCACTACACCGCTGCCGTGCTCGTGGGCCTGTTCGCGCTCGCCTTCGGGCTGCTCGCGCCGCTCTTCACGCGGCTTCTGCTCGCGACGCCGCCGGCGTTCATCGCCGCGCTCGCCGGGCTGGCGATGCTGCGCGTGCTGCAGACCGCCTTCACCGTTTCCTTCCGCGACCGCTTCAGCTTCAGCGCTCTGGTGTGCTTCCTCGTGACGGTCGCCGACGTGCCGATCTTCCGCATCGGCGCGCCGTTCTGGGGGCTGGTGCTCGGCCTTGCCGTGGCCTGGCTTCTTGAACGCGACGACCTGAAGCGCGCAAAATCCTAGCTCGCCCATGATCGCCATCCGGCATATCGATCACGTGGTGCTGCGGGTCAGGGACATCGAGGCGATGCGCCGCTTCTACTGCGATGTTCTCGGCGCCGAGCATGTCGCCTACCGGCCGCAGTTCGGCATGTCGCACCTGCGCGTGGGCAGCGCGATGCTGGACCTGGTCGAAGTCGGCGGGCCGCTCGGAAAGCAGGGCGGCGCCGCGCCGGGAACGCAAGGCCGCAACATGGACCACATGTGCTTCCGCGTCGAGCCGTTCGACCAGGAGGCGATCGTCGCGCATCTCAGGAAGCACGGCGTTGCCGTCGGCGACATTCGCTGGCGCTTCGGCGCCGAAGGCAGCGGGATCTCGATCTACCTCAGCGACCCGGAAGGCAACACCGTCGAGCTCAAGGGGCCTTCGGACGGTAAGCCGGTACCGCCGAATTGAATCGGGTGAGGTAATAAAGCAGCGGCAGTGCGATCGCTAAACCGGCGATGCGCGTGTCCCAGCCGGGGAAGAACATGAGCAGCGCCGCCGCGCCGAGGAGCAGCCGCGCCCACCAGCCGAGCATCCCGAACCAGTAGCCCTCCACCGCGGCAGCGAGCAGCACCACCGCGATGGCGGCGTCGAATATTGCACCCGCGATTTCCGCGCCGTCGCCGAGAAGCGCCATGCCGGGCTTGTAGAGAAAGATGAACGGCACGATGAAGCCCGCGAGCGCGAGCCGGATCGCCTGCCAGCACGTCGCGCCGAATGGAGCGTTGGCGATCGAGGCGGCGGCGTAGGCGGCGAGCGCGACCGGCGGCGTGAGGAAGGACAGGTTGCCGAAATAAAACACGAAGAGGTGCGCGAGCAGCGGCGCCACTCCAGCTGTCACGAGCGCCGGCGCCATGAGCACCGCGACGAGGATGTAGCACGCGGTCGCCGGCATGCCCATGCCGAGCACCAGGCTCGCGAGCGCGGTAAAGAGCGCGAGCAGCAGCAGGTTGCCGCCGGCGACGCCGACCAGGCTTTGCGCGAGCGACACGCCCAGGCCGGTGTACGAAACGAGGCCGACGACGAAGCCGGCGGCGGCGCACACGATGGTGATCTGCACCATGCCTTGCGCCACCTCGACGCACAGGCGGAGCAGCGCGCTCGGACGCAGGTGCCGCCGGGCGCTCGGCATGAAAGCCGCGAGCACCAGGTTCGCCCCGGTGGCGTAGAGCGCCGCGACCACCGCGTCGGTGCTGGTGATGAAGATGGCGCCGAGCAGCACGACGATGGGAAGGAGATAGACCCAGCCTTCGCGCAGCACCGGCCAGGTCGGCGGCACTTCTTCCGGCGGCAGGCCCTTCAACCCGACGCGCAGCGCACGCAAATGCACCTGGGCGAGCAGCGTCGCGTAGTAGGCGAGCGCCGGAAGCACCGCCGCCGTCACCACGGCGGCGTAGCTGATGCCGAGGAATTCGGTCATGACGAACGCCGCCGCGCCCATCACCGGCGGCATGATCGCACCGCCGGTCGATGCCACCGCTTCCACCGCTCCGGCGAACTGCGGCGGGTAGCCGGTTCGCTTCATGAGCGGGATGGTGATGACCCCGGTGCTCGCGACGTTGGCCACCGCGCTGCCGGAGATGCTGCCGAAGAATGCGCTCGCCATGACGGCCGTCTTGGCGGGACCGCCGCGGTAGCGCCCCATCGTCGCCTGCGCGAGCTTGAGGAAGACTTCGCCGCCGCCGGTGGCGAACAGCACCTGCCCGAACAGAATGAACCCGAACACCACCAGCACCGCGATGCGCAGCGGGGCGCCGAACATGAAATCGGTGCCGTAGAAGAGCTGGCTCGCGAGGCGCTCCCAGGAAAGCCCGGTGGTGGCGAGCATGCCGGGCATGTAGCTGCCGAAGCGCCCGTAAAGCAGGAACACGGCGACGATGATCACGAGCGGCCAGCCCGCGACGCGCCGCGTCGCCTCGAGCACCAGCAGCACAGCCGCTGCGGCGAGAAGCGTGCGGCCGAGCGAGAGCTGGCCGATGGTCTCCAGGATGTCCGGGTACCAGTAGGCGATATATACGCCGAGCGCGAGCGAGGCGGCCGCCAGCACACGGTCGTACCAGCGAATCACCTTGGCGGCGCCGGCCGGGCTGGTGAGGAAGCACAGGCAGCTCACCAGCCCCCAGAATGCGCCGAGGTACTGCTGCGGAAAGATCGTCAGCCCGAGCCACCTCCCGGGCAGGTCGAACACCGCCGTCAGGCCCAGCGCCACGATGAGCACGCTCAGGGCCTGCTCGACGACCTGCTTCATGCCGTGTGCGTCAGCGGCCGAGCAGTTTCTTCTGCACCTCGTCCATCTTCGCGGACCAGGCGCCGGCCTCCTTGTAGAACTTCACCGCGCCGGGGTGGTACGGAATGGTCGCGTCCTCGTCGACGTAGCCGGCCTTCACCCACGCGCGCAGGCGTGCGTGCAGCGGGAAGAGCTCCTCGTTCTTCTCCCACAGCACCTTGACGATGCGATAGGCCGCTTCCTGAGAGAGCTTCTCTGCGGCGACCAGATAGAACGGGTACTCGGCGAGCGTCACCGGCTCCTTGATGCCGACGCGCCCCGGGCCCGGCTCGACCTTGCGCGGCGAGGCGGGAAAGTGCTTGCGGAAGCGCTCCCACGCGGCAGGCGAGGGATCGAGCGACACGAAGCGCGCGCCTTTCTTCGCGTCGAGCTCTGCGATGATGCCCATGCCGACCGCGCCCGAGCCGGACACGTCGGCGGTTCCGTCCATCACCGCCTGCACGCCCTTGTCCGGGCCGCCGGCCACCGCAACCGCGCGGAAATCGCTGGGGTTGAGGCCGCAGTTCGCCGCCACCGCCGCGCCCTGCGCGCTCACCCCCGCGCTGCCGGTGTAGCGCACGATGATGCGCTTGCCTTTCATGTCGGCGCAGGTCTTGATGCCCGAGTCGCCGCTGACGAGCGGGCCGAGCCAGTTCCGCGTGCCGGACGTGAGCAGCATGATCGGCGCGCCTTTGTTCTGCAGCGCCTTCTCGTAGCCGCCGGTGGCCTTGCGGCCGTGAAACGCATCGTAGTTGTTGAGGATGCCGAGATGCATCTCGCCCGTCGACGTTTGCGGCAGCCATTCCGCCGGTCCCGCGCCGGGCTGCACGCGCACCTGCGCATCGAGATGCTGGCCGATCACCTTGCCCATGCCGATGCCCATGGCGTTGATCAGGCTGCCCACGCCGTGCGTGCCCATGTTCATCACCTTCGGCACGTCCTGCGCTGCTGCGGGAGCCGACGCCACGCCGATGGCGAGCAATACGGCGAGTCCTTTGACTTTCATCATTTGGAATGTCCCTCCTTCCGCTGTATTGTCGCATCCATGGAGGAGTTCGCAACCACTGTTGCGAGACAGCAGGCCGCGCTCGCAAGCGGAACGCGGCGCGGCGTGCGCGACGTGCGCGAATGGCTCGAGCGCCTCGAGGGCGCGGGCGAGCTGAAGCGCGTCGAGGCCCAGGTCGATCTCGACCAGGAGCTCTCGGCGATCGCGTACATGGCGACGCAGCGCGAGGACGCCCCCGCGCTTCTCTTCTCGCGCTTCACCGAGCCGGTCGAAGGCCGGGTGCTCATCAACATGCTGGGGGCGAGCCGCCGGCGCTACGCGCTGGCGCTCGGGCTCGATGCAAGTCTTTCATTGAGCGATCTCATCGCGGAGACGAGAAAAGTCTTGTCGCAACGCATCGCGCCGGTGTATGTGTCGCCCGACAAGGCGCCGGTGAACGAGATCGTGCTCGAGGGCGGCGAGGTGGATCTCACGCGCCTGCCGGCGCCGAAGTTCTGGCCCGCCGACGGCGGGCGCTACATCGGCACCGGCGACATCACGTTCACGCGCGACCCGGCGAGCGGCCGCCTCAACGCTGCGGTGTACCGCGGCATGCTGCACGGCCCGCGGCGCGTGGGGCTGTACACCTCGCCCGGGAAGCATGGCGCGCTGGACCGCGACGCGTGGTGGGCGCGCGGAGAGCCGTGTCCCGTGGTGGTGGCCTATGGCATCGACCCGATCCTGTTCATGGTCGGCGCGCAGGTGTTCGGCTCGCAGGAATCCGAGCTCGAAGCCGCGGGCGGCTTGATGGGCGAGGGTGTGCAGCTCACCGACGGGGCGGTGGTCGGCTTGCCGATCCCGGCGCGCGCCGAGGCCGTCATCGAAGGCTACCTGCACAAGGACGAGCGCCAGGAAGAAGGACCGCTCGGCGAGTTCACCGGCTACTACGGCGGCGCCCGGGCGCCGCAGCCGGTGATCGAGGTGAAGGCGCTGCACATGCGCAGGAACCCCGTGCTCACCGCCGCGCTCATGGCGCGCTATCCCTCGTGCGAGATCGGCGCCTACTACGCCATCATGCGCTCCGCGCGCATCTGGGAAAGCCTGGACCTGCTCGGCGTGCCCGGCATACGCGGCGTCTACGCGCACCCGGCCGCCGCCTCGGGCTGGGGCATGGTGGTGGTGTCGCTCAAGCAGCAGTTCGCCGGCCACGTCGCGCAGGTGCTCTCCCTCGTCGCGCAATCCCCGGCGGCGGCTTACTACACGAAGTGGATCATCGCGGTCGACGACGACGTCGACCCCACCGACCTCCACCAGGTGCTGTGGGCGCTCTCGACGCGCTGCCATCCTTCGGACGACATCGACATCCTGCGCAAGACCTGGTCCACCGGCCTGGACCCGAGCCAGTTCCCGCGCGAGGCGCGCCCCTACGGCTCGAAGGCGCTGATCGACGCCTGCAAGCCGCACCGCTACCTCAAGGAATTTCCGCAGAGCACCATGGTGCGCCGCGACATCTATGAGCGAGTCGCGCGCCGCTGGAGCGAGTTGGGTTTTTCCGGCCCGCCGCCTCGCCTTGCGTCCTTGCACGAGCCCGACTGAGCTTGATGTCCATCAAGGGGCCGCCCCGGCGCGTGCCTATGCTGGGCCGGCCATGGAAGTCCGCCTCGGAGACGTCGTCGCCCATTGCCCGCACTGCAAGGGGACGGAGTTCGTGCACATGGACCCGGGCACGCCGTTCACGATGCTCTCGGACCTCATTTGCGGTCGCTGCGAGCTCGCCACGACCTATTGCGAGCTGATCCTGCAGATCAGCGACCGGGCGATGGCCGAAGCGCGCGCCAAGCTGCACGGCGGCGCAAAGCTTTAGCCGTTCGCCGCTTTTTTCCGGCAGCGCTGCCGCTTGACAAGCCGCGCGCGCACTCGGATACTAAACCTTATGGTTAAGTATGCGGACGAGGTGCTCGACAGCGTGTTCGCCGCGCTCTCCGACCGCACCCGGCGCCACGTCCTCGAGTCGCTGGCGCGCGGCGAGCACGGGGTGAGCGAGCTTGCCGCCGAGCACGAGATGTCGCTTCCCGGGTTCATGAAGCACCTGCGGGTGCTCGAGGACGCCGGGCTCATCGCGCGCTCGAAGGAGGGGCGGGTGGTGAGCTGCGAGCTCTCCGCGGCCCCGATGAAAGAGGCGGCGGTGTGGATGTCCCGCTACGAGAAGTTCTGGACCGAGAAGCTCGACGCGCTCGCCCGCTACCTGTACCAGCAAGAGGAGCTGCAGACATGGAACAAGCCAGGATCGCCGAAAAGCCCTTCCTCGTCCTCGAGCGCAGCTATCCCGTCGCGCCGGAAAAGGTCTGGCGCGCGTGGACCGACCCGCAAGCGATAAAGAAGTGGTGGGGGCCGGGCGGCGATCAGCCGGTGTCGATCGCCGAGCTCGACGTGCGCGCCGGCGGCCGCTTCCGCATCGTCTTCGGCGGGCCCGCGGGCACCGACCACGAGGTGCAGGGCGAATACCGCGAGGTGGTGCCCGATCGCAAGCTCGTGTTCACGTGGATCTGGCCGCGGACCACGCCCGAGCGCGAGTCGCTCGTGACGATCGTGTTCAGGAAATCCGGCGCGGGCACCGAGCTGGTGTTCCGGCACGAGCAGCTCTTCGATGAGACGGTGCGCGACGGCCACAAGCGCGGCTGGAGCGAGTCCTTCGTCAAGCTCGATCGTTTTCTGCTGCAAGAGTAACTACACCCCATCGGAGGAGGTATGGCCTACGTCGACGGCTTTGTTTTGCCGGCTCCGAAAAAGAAACTGGACGCCTATCGCCGCATCGCGCGCAAGGCGGGAAAGATCTGGCGCGAGCACGGCGCGCTCGAATACGTGGAATGCATCGCGGACGACGTGAAGCCGGGCAAGTGGACGTCGTTCCCGCAGGCGGTGAAGCTCAAGCCCGGCGAGACGGTGTGGTTCTCGTGGATCGTCTACAAGTCGCGGCGGCACCGCGACCGCGTCAACGCCCGCGTGATGAAGGACAAGCGCATCGCGCCGATGATGGACCCCAAAACGATGCCCTTCGACGGCAAGCGCATGTTCTGGGGCGGCTTCAAGGTGATGGTGGAGCTGTGAACGACGAATTCACCATCTCGCGGGTGTACGACGCGCCGCGCGAGCGCGTATGGCAGGCGTGGACCGAGCCGGAGCGGCTCAAGCGCTGGTGGGGCCCCAAGGGCTTCACCATTCACACCTGCAAGGTCGACCTGCGCCCCGGCGGAGTCTTTCTCTACGGCATGCACGCGCCCGACGGCACGGACGTCTGGGGCAGGTTCGTGTACCGCGAGATCGTGAAGCCGGAGCGCCTGGTATTCATCGTCTCGTTCTCGGACCCGAAAGGCGGCGTGACGCGCAATCCGTGGAATGCGGACTGGCCGCTCGAAACGCTGTCGACGGTGCTCTTCGCCGAGCATGGCGCCGAAACGACGGTGACGATCCAATGGCGGCCGCAGAACGCGACCGATTCCGAGCGCAAGACCTTCGCCGAAGGCCGGGACTCGATGCAGCAGGGCTGGACCGGGACCTTGGACCAGCTCGCCGCGCATCTGTCGATTTCACGCCTCGCCAAACGACTATAGGTGCACGTCCCTAAATTCAAGGAGATACGGTGATGCGAGGCGTGGGGGTGCTGGTCGCGACCCGCAAGGGCGCGTGGTTTTATTACAGTGATGCGGGCCGGGACAAGTGGCGCGTGGACGGGCCGCACTTCCTCGGCCACGTGGTGAATCACATGGTGCTCGACCCGCGCGACCGGCGTACGCTGCTCGCCGCGGCGAAGACCGGCCATCTCGGCCCGACGATCTTCCGCTCCACCGATCGCGGCGCGAGCTGGAAGGAAGCCGCCCTGCCGCCGGCGTTCCCCAAGGCCCGGGAAGGCGAGGCCGCTCGAGCCGTCGACCACACCTTCTGGCTCACGCCGGGTCACGTCTCGCAGGAGGACCTGTGGTACGCCGGAACGTCGCCGCAGGGGTTATTCCGCTCCGGCGACGGCGGGGCGACCTGGGAGCCGTTCTCGGGAATCGACGAGGACGCACGGTACCGCGCGTGGATGGGCGGCGCGCAGGACGGCACCCCCGACGGCGCGAAGTTGCACTCGATCCTCGTCGACCCGCGCGACCCGGCACACCTGTACTTCGCGATGTCCGGCGGCGGCGTGCACGAATCGCTCGACGGCGGCGCGAGCTTCGCGCCGCTTGTCGACGGCCTCGAGGTAGTGGAGGGATTCGACCGGTCGAACATCGCGTTCCACGATCCGCATTGCGTGCGGCTTTGCCCGGGTAACCCGGACCGGCTCTATCAGCAGAATCACTGCGGCATCTACCGGCTCGACCGGCCGTCGAAGACCTGGCGGCGCATCGGCAAGAGCATGCCGAGGGAAGTCGGCGACATCGGCTTTCCGATGGTGGTGCATCCGCGCGACGCGGACACTGCCTGGGTATTTCCCATGGACGGCACGCAGGTGTGGCCGCGCACGAGCCCCGGAGGCAAGCCGGCGGTGTACATGACGCGTAACGGCGGCGAAAGCTGGCAGCGGCTCGACGCGGGCATGCCCGAGAACCAGGCATGGTGGACGGTGAAGCGCCAGGCAATGGCGGTCGACGCGCTGCAAGCGCCCGCGCTTTACTTCGGCACTACGAGCGGCGAGCTGTGGATGGGCCGCGACGAAGGAAGCCGCTGGACCTGCATCGCGCGCCACCTGCCCGAGATCTACGCGGTGGAAGCGGGCGCGCTCGAATAGCGGCGGCCATGCGGGTCCTGATTCCGAGCGCGCTCGTTTCCTACACCGGGCGCAGCCACGTCGAGGCGAGCGGGCGCACGCTGGGCGAGGTGCTCAGCGACCTCGACCAGCGCTACCCCGGCATCCGCTTCCGCATGGTGGACGAGCAGGACCGGATCCGGCGCCACATCCGCGTTTTCATCAACGCCGACCAGGTGCTCGACCTGGCGCGGCCGCTCGAGGCCGACGACGAGGTCGTCATCGTGCAGGCACTGAGCGGCGGCTGATTCGCTGATCTTGATCGAGGAGGTGTGCAATGGGCAGACCGGTGGTTCACTGGGAGCTGATGTCCAAGGAGCCGGAGAAGCTCGCGTCGTTCTACGAGAAGGTATTCGACTGGAGCGTGCGCTACATGCCGGAATTCGATTACCGCATGGTCGACCCGGGCGGGCAAGGCGGCATCGGGGGCGGTATCGTGAAGCCGCAGCGCGAAGGCCCCTGGCCCGGAAACATGCTCTTCTACATCGACGTCGACGACCTGGCCGCCTATCGCGAGAAGATCGTCGCAGCGGGCGGCAAGATCTGCGTCGAGGAGGAGCAAGTGCCGGGCATGGGCGCTTTCTCGCTCTTCACCGATCCGGAAGGCCGCATGATGGGGCTATGGACGACCAAGAAAACAAAGGCGTGAAGCTCGGCATTTCGATCGAGCGCCCCGCGGCGGAAGCGTACGAGTTTCTCTCGCTTCCGGAGAACTTCCCGAAGTGGGCCTCGGGGCTGGGCAAGTCGCTGCGGCGAGAGGGCGGCGAGTGGATCGCCGAAACGCCCGAAGGGCCCGCCACGGTGCGCTTTTCCGACCGCAATTCCCGCGGCGTGCTCGACCACTCCGTTACCCTGCCGGGCGGCGCGTGCGTGTACATCCCGCTTCGCATCGTCGCCAACGGAGGGGGTTGCGAGCTCGTGCTGACGCTGTTTCGCCAGCCCGGCATGTCGGACGAGAAATTCGCCGCCGACGCCGAATGGGTGAAGCGCGACCTGAACACCGCCAAGCAGCTGCTCGAAGGGCGCTAAAGTTCGGAGGCTCCGATGAAACCGTCGACTGGAAACCCCGCTCCCGGCTACAAGACCCACCCCGGGCATCGCATCACGACCGGACCCGCCGGGGTGCGCGTGCAGGTGAAGTTCAACGGCGAAGTCATCGCCGACAGCCGGGACGCGGTCGTCCTGGAAGAGGGCAGCTATCCGCCGGTGTACTACCTGCCGCGCAAGGACGTGAAGATGGAGCGGCTGAGCCGCACGACGCATCAGACGTACTGTCCCTTCAAGGGCCACGCCTCTTATTTCTCACTGGCGGGCGGCCCGGAAAATGCGGTATGGAGCTACGAGCAGCCGTACGACGAAATGCTCGCCATCAAGGAACGGCTCGCGTTCTACCCGGAAAAAGTCGACGCCATTGAGGCGACGGCATGAGGCTGCCGTTAGAATGCGGCGAAGCGCCGCCGGCATGCCGCCGATCATCTCCGTCTCGAAAGTTTCCAAGACCTACGCGTCCGGATTAAAGGCGCTGAGCGGCGTCGACCTGGAGATCCGCCGCGGCGAGATCTTCGCGCTGCTCGGACCGAACGGCGCGGGCAAGACCACGCTGATCAGCATCGTGTGCGGCATCGTCACGCCGTCGACGGGCAGCGTGACCGTGGCCGGCTACGACATCGTCCGCGACTACCGCGCCGCGCGCGCGATGATCGGCCTGGTCCCGCAGGAGCTCACCACCAACGCCTTCGAGACCGTGTGGCAGACGGTGAGCTTCACGCGCGGGCTCTTCGGCAAGCGGGCCGACCCGGCGTACGTCGAGAAGGTGCTGCGCGAGCTGTCGCTGTGGGACCGCAGGAAGAGCAAGATCATCACCCTTTCGGGCGGCATGAAGCGCCGCCTGCTCATCGCCAAGGCGCTCGCGCACGAGCCGCAGGTGCTGTTCCTCGACGAGCCGACCGCGGGGGTCGATGTCGAGCTGCGCCAGGACATGTGGCAGGCGGTGCGCGCGCTGCGCGACTCGGGCGTCACCATCATCCTCACCACGCACTACATCGAGGAGGCCGAGATGATGGCCGACCGGGTCGGCGTCATCAACAAGGGCAGGATCGTGCTCGTGGAGGAAAAGGCCGAGCTGATGCGCAAGCTGGGGCGCAAGCGGCTCACGCTGCACTTGAAGGATCTGCTGACTTGCGTGCCGGAGCGGCTCGCGCCTTACCATCTCGACCTCTCCGCCGAAGGCCGCGAGCTCGTCTACACCTACGACACGCAGGCCGAGCGCACCGGGATCACCGGGCTGCTCGACGACCTGGCCGCGGCCGGGATCGGCTTCAAGGACCTGCACACGACGCAGAGCTCGCTCGAGGAGATCTTCGTCGACGTGGTGCGGAGCGGCCGATGAACCTGCGGGCGATCGGCGCGATCTACGCCTTCGAGATGGCGCGCACCGCGCGCACGATTTTGCAAAGCATCGTCGCTCCGGTGATCACGACTTCGCTGTACTTCGTCGTCTTCGGCGCGGCCATCGGCACGCGCATCTCGCAGATCGAGGGAGTGGAGTACGGCGCCTTCATCGTGCCGGGCCTCGTGATGCTGACGCTTCTGACCCAGAGCGTCTCCAACGCCTCGTTCGGCATCTTCTTTCCGCGCTTTACCGGCACCATCTACGAGATCCTGTCGGCGCCGGTGTCGGCTTTCGAGATCGTCGTCGGCTACGTCGGCGCGGCGGCAACCAAGTCGGTAGTCCTGGCGCTCATCATCCTGGCAACGGCCGGCTTCTTCGTGCCCCTTCGCATCGCGCACCCGTTCTGGATGCTCGGCTTCCTGCTGCTCACGGCGGCGACCTTCAGCCTGCTCGGCTTCGTGATCGGCATCTGGGCCGACGGCTTCGAGCAGCTGCAGTTCGTGCCCTTGCTCGTCATCACGCCGCTCACCTTCCTCGGCGGCACGTTCTACTCGATCAGTGTCCTGCCGCCCGCCTGGCAGACGGTGACGCTTTTCAACCCGGTCGTGTACCTGGTGAGCGGCTTCCGCTGGAGCTTCTACGAGGTCGCCGACGTCAACATCGGCGTGAGCCTTGCGATGACCGGGCTTTTCCTGGTTCTCTGCCTCGCCGCCATCGGGTGGATCTTCAAGACCGGCTATCGGCTGAAGAGCTAGATTTGCGACGTAGTCGTCACGGCTTGACCGCCGTCAGGTCGATCTCCACTTTGCAGCCCGGAACGAGGAGCCCGCTCACCTGTACCGTCGTGCGTGGCGGCGGTGAGGGAAAGAACTCCTTCCAGACCTGATCGAAGTAATGGAAGTCGTTGAGGTCGGTAAGGAACACCTGCGACTTCACCGTGTCCTTCAGGTCGCAGCCGGCCGCCTCATACACGCTGCTCAGATTGTTGAGGATGTAGCGCGTTTGCTTCTGAATGTCGGAGCCGTAATGGGGGAAGGCCGGATCTTGGCGCGCTTCGGGTGGCACGCCCGTCTTGTAGTCGGAGGCGATCTGTCCGGCGGCGTAGAGGGTCCTGCCGGCGAGAATGCCCTGACAATAATGCGCCATCGGCGCCGGGGTCTTAGCGCCTTTTACGACCTGTTTGTTCACATTGGGCCGGACGCCCCATAAGTCGATTTCGACCTTGCAGCCCGGCACGAGCAACCCGCTCACCTGTACCGTGGTGCGCGGCGGCGGCGAGGGAAAGAATTCCTTCCAGACCTGATCGAAGTAATAGAAGTCGTTGAGATCGGTCAGGAAGACCTGCGATTTCACCACGTCCTGGAACCTGCACCCCGCCGCGTCGAACACGCTCTTCAGATTGCTCAAAACATAGCGAGCCTGCTTCTGGATGGTCGAGCCGTAATACGGAAACGCCGGGTCCTGCCGCGCCTCGGGCGGCACCCCCGTCTTGTAGTCGGAGGCGATTTGCCCCGCCGCATAGAGCGTGTCGCCGACCAAAATGCCCTGGCAGTAATGGGCCATGGGTTTCGGCGTGGTCGACCCGGTAATAACTTCCTTCTTGAGGGTCGAGCGCACGCCCCACAGATCGATCTCGACCTTGCAGCCCGGCACGAGCAGTCCGCTGACCTGCACCGTGGTGCGCGGCGGCGGCGAAGGAAAGAATTCCTTCCAGACCTGGTCGAAATAATAGAAGTCGTTGAGGTCCGCCAGAAAAACCTGCGACTTCACTACGTCCCTGAAATCGCACTCTGCGGCCTGGAGGACGCTCTTCAGGTTGTTGAGGACGTAGCGTGCCTGCTTCTGGATGGTCGACCCGTAGTATGGAAACGCCGGATCCTGCCGCGCCTCGGGCGGCACGCCGGTCTTGTAGTCGGAGGCGATCTGTCCCGCGGCGTACACCGTCTCGCCCGCAAGGATACCCTGACAGTAGTGGGCCATGGGCGTCGGCGTGCCCGAGCCGGTGAGCATTTGGCGCTTCATTTCTGTCTCCTTGGTCTCTCTTGGGAAATTGCGCCGACTAGCCGCCGAGGTAAGCGCGGTGCACTTCCGGGTTGGCGGCCAGCTCTTTTGCCCGCCCGGAGAGCGTCACGCGCCCGGTTTCGAGGACGTACGCGCGGTCTGCCAAGCGCAGGGCGAGTGCCGCATTTTGTTCGACGAGAAGCACGGTCGTTCCGCCGTCGCGTATGCGCGCGATCATCTCGCCGATCGTCTCCACCATCATCGGCGCGAGTCCCAGGGACGGCTCATCGAACATGCAGAGCGTCGGGCGGGACATCAGGGCGCGGCCGATGGCGAGCATCTGCTGCTGGCCGCCGGAAAGCTTTCCGGCAAGCTGATTGCGGCGCTCCTTCAGGATGGGAAAGGTCTCGAACACGCGCTCGATGTCCTCGCGCAGCTCGGCGGCGTTCCTGCGCACGAAGGCGCCGAGCTCGAGGTGCTCGTACACCGACATCTCGGGCCAGATCTTGCGCTCCTCGGGGCAGTGGGCGATTCCCATGCGCACGATGGCGTCGGAGTCGGCGCCGTGGATAGGCTTGCCGCCGAACGTGATGCTGCCCGCGCTCGGCACGAGGAGCCCGGAGACCGTGCGCAGCACGGTCGTCTTGCCGGCGCCGTTCGCGCCGATCAGCGCGACCAGCTCGCCTTCCGCGACTTCGAGCGATACCGAGTCGAGCACGCGTGTGTTGCCGCGGTGCAGCGTGACGTTAGCCAGCGACAGCATCGGTCTTCTGCACGCCGAGGTAGGCCTCGATGACGCGCGGGTCGGCGCGCACTTCCGCGGGGTGGCCCTGGGCGATCGTCTCGCCGTAGTTGAGCACCATCACGCGGTCGGAAATCGTCATCACCACGTGCATGTTGTGCTCGACCAGCACGATGGCGAACCCCTGAGTGCGCAACTCGCCAATGAGCCGTACGATATGCGCGCTTTCCTGGTGGTTCATCCCCGATGCGGGCTCGTCGAGCAGCAGCACCTGCGGCATCGCCGCCAGCGCCTGCGCGATCTCGAGCAACCGCTGGTCGCCGTAGGAAAGCTGGTCGGCCCGCAGGTGCGCCTTACCCTGCAGGCCCACGGTTTCCAGCGCCTCGCGCGCCCGCGCCTCGGGGTCGGTGTCGCCGCGCGCGAGCGCTCCCGCGAGCACGCCTTCGGCGAGCGGCAGCGGGCCGAAGACCTCGGTCTTCTGGAAGGTGCGCACGACGCCCATCTGCGCGATGCGAAAAGCCGGCTCGCGGTGGATCGGTCTTCCCTTGAAGAGAATCGCGCCTTGCGTCGGCCGGATGCGGCCGGTGATGGCGTTGAAGAGCGTGGTCTTGCCGGCGCCGTTCGGGCCGATGACGCTCAGCACCTCGCCGGCGGACGCGGCGAGGTTCACGTCCCTGAGCGCCGTCAGGCCGCCGAAGCGGACGGAGACTTCCCTGGCCTCAAGCAGCGCGGACATGTCGAGTGCGCCAGCGCCGGGGTACGAGGTGCTCGACCAGCGGGAAGATGATGCCGCGCGGCATGAACAGCGTCGCGAGGACCAGGATGACGGCGAAGATGAGCATCCGGTAGTGCGCCGCATCACGCAACAGTTCGGGCAGGAAGGTGAACAGCACCGCGCCCAGCACCGGGCCGATGAGCGTGCCCTTGCCGCCGAGAATCACCATGATCAGCATGATGGTGATGTAGGAGAAATTGAAGAGGTCGGGGCTGACGAAGCCGACGTAATGGCCGTACAGCGCACCCGCTGCGCCGGCGAGCGCGGCGCCGACAACGAAGGCGATCATGCAGTATCGGAATGCCGAGATGCCGAGCGACTCGGCGAGCACCTCGTTCTCGCGGACCAGGACGAACGCGCGGCCGACGGAGGAGCGCACGATCCGGTAGCACAGGTAGAACGACAGCGCGGCCGCCGCGAGCACCACGTAATAGAAGCGCTCCTTCGAGCTGACATCGATGGCGCCGAGCCCGGGCAGGCTGAGCGCGGGAATCTGCAGCCCGGGCAGGCCCATGAAGCCGCGCGTGAGGTCCACCCAGTTGGTGGCGACGAGCTTCATGATCTCAGAGAACGCGACGGTGATGATGACGAAGCGGTGGCCGCGCACCCGCAGGATCACCCAGCCGAGGGCGAACGCGGCGATGCCGGTGAGGAGCGCCGCGGCGGGCAGGCCGATCCACATCGACCACTTGAGCTTGAGGAAAAGCAGCGCCGAGACGTAGGCGCCCAGCGCGAAGAACGCGGCGTGCGCGAGCGAGAGCTGTCCGACGTAGCCCACGATCAGGTTGAGCCCGAGGGCGACGACCACGAAGATCAGCGACACGATGAAAAGGTGCAGGTAATAGTCGTTGCGCACGATCCACGGAACGGCGAGCAGGGCAAGAAGCGCGAGCCCGGTCGCGAGGGCAAAGCGGGTCGAATCCGACACGTTTCGCTCAGGCACGCTTGAACAGGCCTTCGGGGCGGAAGAGCAGCAGCAGGATGACGGCGAAGAATCCGATCGCATCCTTCCAGCCGGTGGAGAAGTAGCCGGCGCCGAGGCCTTCGGCGAGCCCGAGGAGCAGGCCGCCGACGATCGCGCCGACGAAGCTTCCCATGCCGCCGAGGATTACGACCACGAAGGCCTTCAGGGTGGCCACTCCGCCCATGGTCGGCTCGACCGGGATGAAGCCGCCCAGCACCGCGCCCGCGGCGGCGGCGAGAGCGGCCCCGAAGGTGAAGGCGTACATGTAGATGCGGTCGATGCGCACACCCACCAGCGCCGCAGCCTCCTTGTTCTGGAAGGTGGCGCGCATCGCCTTGCCCATGCGGGTACGCTGGATCAGGACGTGCCCCAGGAGGATAAGCGCCGCCGTCACCGCCATCGAAAAGAGGTAGAGCGGCGTGGTGTAGATGCCGAAGAAGCTGAGCGGCTTGGTCGGGAACGGGTTCGGGATGACCTGCGGCTGCGGCCCCCAGAGAAGGTGCGCGACCTGCTCGAGCAGGATGGACAGGCCGATGGTGACGAGCGTCGTGGTCATCATCGGCGCCTCCCGAAGCCGCTTGAACACCGTCTGCTGGATGACAAGGGCGAGCACCATCACCAAGAGCACGGCGAGGGGCAAGGCCAGGAAGTAGTTCACCTTGAGGAGGCTGATCAGGTAGAACGCGAGAAAGCCGCCCATCATGTAGAACTCGCCGTGAGCGAAGTTCGCGATGTTCATCACGCCAAAAATCATCGTGAGGCCTATCGCGATGAGCGCGTACGCGCACCCGATCAGCACCCCGTTCAGCAGGTGCTGACCGAAGATGGCCAGGTCGAGCACGTCTTACGGCTTGGCGATTCTTGCCACCTTCACCACCTCGGGCACGCCGTTCTTGACGAGCGCCAGGTAAACGTCCTGCCCGTAGGCCTGGTTCTTCTCGTTGAAGCGGATATTGCCGACCAGGCCGTTGTAGTTGGTCTTCGTGAGCGCGGCGCGGATCTTCTCCGGATCGGCGGCGCCCGCGCGGCGGATGGCGTCGACCATGATGTGGATGCCGTTATGCGCGGCGCCCGCGAACTTGGTCGGATTCTCCTTCAGCTTGTCGCGCGACATCTTCACGAAGGCCGCGTTGATCGGGTTCTTGATCGTGTAGACGTACTCCACCAGCCCGTAGACGCCCTCGGCGGCCGGCCCGGCGAGCTTGATGTAGCTGTCGCTCGTCCACGAGCCTTCGCCGACGAGCGGCGCGGTAACGCCCAGCTCGCGGATCTGCTTCGACAGCGCGACCGCGTGCTGGGTGTTGGCGGCGAGGATGATCGCGTCCGGGTTGGTGGCCTTGAGCTTGGTGATGTGCGACAGGAATTGCAGCTCGCTCGACTGGAAGAACTCGGTGCCGACGATGCTGCCGCCGGCCCGCTCGATCGCCTTGGGGTACGAGCTCACCATCGTGCGGCCCCAGTCGTCATTGATGACGAGGAACGCGAAGCGCTTGCCCTTGACGGCGGCGGGCAGCTCGCCGCCGAAGGCCGCGCCCAGCATCGGCGTCGTGGCGACGGCGCGGAAGAAGTACGGGTTGTTCTGCTCGGTGAGCTGCGCGGCGGTCGAGATGCCGGTGATGTGCGGGATCTTGTGCTTGCGCGCCACCTCCATCATCGCGGCGGTCGAGGTGCTGCAGAACGCGCCGAGGAGCGCCACGACCTTGTCGCGCGTCACGAGCTTCTCGGCCGCGTTCACGGACTGCGCGGGATTGCAGGCGCCGTCCTCGACCACGAGCTCGATCTTCTTGCCGAGCACGCCGCCCTTGGCGTTCATGTCGTCGACCAGCATCCTCACGGTGTTGGTGTAGATGTTGCCGTCGTAGGCGACCGGTCCGGTCAGCGGCTGGACCACGCCGATCTTCACGGTTTCCTGCGCTGCGGCGGTCCCGGCCACGGCGAGTGCGATAACAGCAACGGACAGCTTCAATTGCATGGTGGGTCCTCCCCTCGTGGGTTTTCAACGTCAAGCGTAGCAGACTCAATGCCAGCCACGGTAGAACTCTCGGACATAGGGCCGCAGCGCGTGGGCGATTGCCCGGCGCTGCTCTTCGTGGGGCGCACGCGGCTTTGCAAAGCGGCTGCGCAGCTCGGCGACCACCCCGCCGGCGTCGAAGCGCGTGGGCTTTCCTTCCGCACAGACGATCTCGCCGTCGACGAGCACCGCGTCGATGTGCCGGTCGCGCCCGCGCTGGAAGAGAAGCTCGGCGACCGGCAGCTCGCTCGGCCCGAGCCCGTCGGTCAGGCGATCGAGATTGAGGAGCACGACGTCGGCGCGCTTGCCCGGCTCCAGCGTTCCCACTTTCTCTTCCAGGCGGCACGCCTTAGCGCCCGCGATTGTCGCCATGCGAAGCAGGTCAGCGGGCGCAAGGCGCGGCGCATCGTGGCCGATGCCGCGGTGCAGCGCGGCGGCAAGGCGCATTTCCTGCAAAAGCTCCTGATCGTCGTTGATGCCGCTCGAGTCGGCGCCGAGCGCGACCGGGAGGCCCCGGCTCAGCATGCGCTGCACCGGGGCGATGCCGCTCTTCAGGCGCAAATTGGAGCTCGGGTTGTGGCACACGGTGCTGCCCGCGGCGGCGAGGCGATCGATGTCCTCGTCGGAGAGCCAGACGCCGTGCGCGCAGGACAGCTCGGCGCCGAGGAATCCGAGCTCGGCGAGATGCGCCACCGCCGACTTGCCGTAGGTGCGCTGCGCATAGAGGCCTTGGTAGCGGGTTTCCGAAAGATGCATATGGATGCCGACACTGAGCCGTGCAGCGAGGGCTTTGGTGTCCTGGAGCAGTGGATCCGACGCCCACTGCACGTTGCTGGGGCTGAGCAGCAGCCGCACCCGGTCACCGGCGGCGATCCCGTGTCGGCGATGAAGCTCCTCGAAGAGCGCAAGATACTCGGTAGCCGA
>Ga0156283_1166_pt1 | contig 22581 bp, 20 predicted proteins | sample RifCSPlowO2_12_FD_107932 | JGI IMG/M metagenome (GOLD analysis project Ga0156283, IMG submission 107932) | Betaproteobacteria bacterium RIFCSPLOWO2_12_FULL_65_14 | reverse complement strand
CTCGTCAGCTCGAGCCAGGGCGGTACGCGCACCCGCAGGGACTGCCCGCCCAGGCTGACCGTCGCATCCTGGCATTCGCCGAGAAAAGTGAGCCGCTCGACGGCCGCCTGCCATACATTCTGCGCCGTCGCGGGCTGCGTGCACGATACGGCGATGGTCTCGGGCCGGATCAGCACGTCCACCGTGTCGCCGGCCCGGATGGCGCCGTCGAGCCGGCAGCGCACGGTCCCGAACCCCAGCTCTACTTCGCCGATGCCGTCGGGTTGCGCCGGGGTGCGCGCCCGTCCGCGCAGGATATTGGTCTGGCCGACGAAGTCGGCGACGAACCGGCTGCCCGGGGCCGCGTAGATGTCGCGCGGCGCGCCCATGGCGAGGATTTTCCCCGCCTCCATCACGGCGATCGTATCCGAGATCGCGAGCGCCTCGGCCTGGTCGTGGGTCACGTAGACCGCGGTGATCTCGAGCCGCTGCTGCAGCTCCCGGATCTCGTGGCGCATGCGCTCGCGCAGCTTCGCGTCGAGGTTCGAGAGCGGCTCGTCGAACAGCAGCAGGCTCGGCCGCCCGACGATCGCCCGCGCGAGCGCCACGCGCTGCTGCTGGCCCCCGCTCAGGTGCGGCGCCGGCCGGTCCGCGAGGCCGGCGAGGCCCACCAGCTCGAGCGCCTCCGTCGTGCGCCGCCGCGTCTCGCTGCGCGACGTGCGCTTCACCTCCAGCGCGTAGGCGACGTTCTGGTAGACGGTCATGTGCGGCCAGATGGCATAGGACTGGAACACCATGCCGATGCCGCGCTGATCCGGGGGGACGAATATTGCGCGCGCCGCGTCCAGATGCGCTTTCTCTTCGACGGCGATGACGCCGCCCTCGGGCCGCTCCAGGCCGGCGATGCAGCGCAGCGTCGTGCTCTTGCCGCAGCCGCTCGGCCCGAGCAGGGTGAACAGCTCGCCTTTCGGCACCGAAAAGGAAATCCCGTTCACCGCGGCGAGCTCGCGGCCCTCTCCCGCGAACTTTTTCGTCAAGGCCTCGACCCGGAGGAAAGGCCCCTTCATGCGTTGGCGGTCCTCAATCGCTTCAAGTAGGCGCGCGCCGGAGGCAAGACGAGCGACAGCACGAGCAGCCCCCACAGCACGTTACCGATGGTGGAGGAGAACAGGATCATGATGTCGCCTTCCGAGAGCCGCAGCGAGCGCACCAAATACTGCTCGAACAGCGGCCCGAGGATGATGCCGATCAGCATCGCCGTCACATGGTAGTTGGTCTTGTGCGCGATGTACCCGATCACGCCGAAGACCAGCGCGAGGCCCATGTCGAAGAGATACTGCCGCTCGCTGAACGCGGCCACGATGGTGACCAGGATGATGATCGGCGCGAGATAGGTGGTCTCGATGAGGACGATGCGCGCCATGTAGCGCGCAAGCGGCAGGATCGTGAACACCATGAAAATGTAGGCCACCGCCATGGCGACGAACACCCCGTAGGCGAGGCCCGGGTCGGTTTGGAACAGCCGCGGGCCCATCACCATGCCGTGATACTGCAGCACGATCATCATTACGGCGGCCGTCGTGCCGCCGGGCACGCCGAGCGCCATCATCGGAACCAGGGTGCCCGAGGTGACGCCGTTGTTGGCTGCCTCGGGCGCGATCACGCCCTCGGGAATACCGGTGCCGTAGCGCTCGGGATGCTTCGACCAGAGCTGCGATTGCTGGTAGGCGACGAACGCGGCGATGCTGGCGCCCGCCCCCGGGACGATGCCGATGAACAGCCCGATGAAAGAGGTCCAGACGATGTGCCACCACTTGCGCAGCGAGATGCGCAGTCCTTCGAGCGTGTCGGCCCAGCTCGCGCGCATGGCGCGGGCCCGGCCCTCGTCGGCGACGATCATCTTCTCCTCGATCATCACCAGCGCCTCCGAGATGGCGAACAGGCCGATGAGCGCCGCCACCAGCGGCACGCCGTCGTAGAGCTCGAGAAAGCCGAAGGTGGCGCGCGGCGCGTTGTAGATATGGTCGGTGCCGATCACCCCGATCAGCAGGCCGAAGAACCCCGCGATCAGCGCCTTCAGAGTGTCGCGCGCTGCGATGACCGCGATGAGAGTGAGCCCGAACAGCATCACCACGACCATCTCCACCGAGCGCAGATACAGCCCGATCTGCGACAGCCACGGCAGCAGCGCGAGCGTGGTCAGGGTCGTGATGAGACCCCCTGCCACCGACGCGACGAAGGACAGCACCAGAGCCTGCTGCGCCTGGCCCTTTTGCGTCATGGGATAGCCGTCGAGCGTCGTTGCCGCCGCGCCGCCCGAGCCCGGGATCCTGACCAGGATGGCCGGAATGCCGCCGGCCAGATGGTTCGCGCAATACAGCGACACCATGAAGGCAAACGCCTGGTCGACCGGGAGCGCGAGGGTGAGCGGCAGCAGCATGATCAGCGTGTTCTGCGGGCTGAACCCGGGCAGGATGCCCACCACGATGCCGAGCAGGATCCCCGGCACGATCAGCCACCACAGGCCGAACTGTGCCGCGAACTGCCCGGCGAGGAACTCCCAGCTCACGCGCGGCTCAGTGGAAGAGCCGCGCGAGCAGCTGCTCGACCGGTCCGTGCGGAAACGCCGAGTCGAGAACCGCGATGAACAGCAGGTATGCGGCCGCGGCGACCGCAAACGACACGCCGGCGATCGCCCCAGGCTTGCGCACGCCCATGGTCCACAACGCGAGGCCCATCACCAAGAGAAGCGAAAGCGTCAGCCCGAGCCACTCCAGCACGGCGATGAAAGCGACGGCGATCACGACCATTCCGACGCGCTTGCCGAGGACGTCGCGCGGAAGCCACAGCGGGTCCGCGCGCAAGTCGCCCGTGCCCTGCGCGAGCTGGTTGCCCATGCGCGCGAGCTGGATTGCGATCAGGACGACGAGCACCGTGCCGATGAGCACGCCGTTCGCCTTCGCTTCCCAGCCGAGATCGGCGATCGACCAGAAGAAGTAAACGGCGAAGCCGAGCGCCAGCACGGGGATGACGAGGTCGGCCCCGAGCGATGCTTTGCGAGGCACGCTTAGCCCTTCTTCTTGGCGGTCAGGAGCGGGCGGTACTCGGTCGTGAGCTCGAGCATCCCCTTGACGTACCGGTTGCACACCTCGCGGTCGCCGTACTGGATGGTCTCCACCGGGGCGCCGGTCTTCGCGTAGGCTTCCTTGTAGGCCGGATTGTCGAACACCTGCTTTGCGGTCTTGTCGAGCAACGCGAACCGGTCGGGGAACTTCTCCATCGCCTCCGTATGGATGGCCCACGAGCGCGACGAGTACAGGTCCGGTATCTTGGTGCCGAACACCGCATTGATCGCCGGCGCATTCTCGCTGTAGCGCGCCATCTTGTTCTCGCTGTTGAAGACGCCGAGCACGCGCATCTGCTCGCTCTGCGCCACCACGCCGGCGATGGGCAGGGCGCCGCAGTCCACCTCGCCGCTCATCACGGAGACCATGGTCGGATTACCGCCGCCGTAGGGAACCAGGTTGAACTTCGCTTTCACCGCCGCGCCGAGCGCCAGCATGCCGATCGACGCCGGGTGCGGCAGCCGGCTCACCGCCACGGTCACCGTGCGTTTTTTCGCCTCCGCCACCAGGTCCTCTACGCGCTTGAACGGGCTGTTGCGGCGCACGAAAACGACGCTGTCGTCGATATCCAGGCGGCAGAAATACTGGTAGTCCTCCGGGAAGCGATAGGGCGGCTTTTGCAGCGCGTACATGATCATCTCCGGCCCCATGTTGCCGAACAGCAGGTTGTACCCGTCCTTCTCGCGCTTGTTCACGAAAACTTCGTAGCCCACTTGCCCCGCGGCGCCCGGGAAGAAGCTGTATTCGAAGTTCGCCTTGAGCAGCGGCCCCCAGAAATCGTCGAACACGCGCGCCAGGCGCTCGGCGCCCCCGCCCTGGCGGGTGGGGATGACGACGCGGATGTTGCGAGATTGCGCTCGGGCAAACGGCGCCTGGCCGAGGGCAAGGGCGGCAGCGCTACCCGCGAGCAGGCGGCGCCGGATATTGTTCGGATGGGTCATGCGATCCTCCTCAGGTGATGACGCGGGCGATTATGCCTTAACCGGAGCGCGGTTATTTCTGGAGTTCGCTCTCCCGCAGGATGCGGCGCAACAGCTTGCCGGAAGCGTTCTTCGGCAGCTCGGCGACGAACTCGATCGCTCGCGGGTACTTGTATGGAGCGCTCATGCGCTTGACGTGCTCCTGCCGGTAGAGCTCGTCGTACCTCAACGTCCGGACGTTCGCGGCATCGGCATGCTGCTGCCGCCGGGGAAGGCGGTGTGCCGATCGGCGCCAAATCGGCTGCCGCGTCCCGCCCGCGGGCCGATGTCCACTTGCTCGATGCGCCGCCCGCCCACGTACGCTTCAGCGAGAACCCGACCGTAGCGGTCGTGACCGAATCGCTTGAAGTCCACGCCGCGCCCAGCAACCAGAGACTGCAGGCGGCGCTTGGCCGCAGCGCCGCCCGCCTCGTTCAGCTCCGCGGCATACACGTTGGTGAGCCGGAATTTCTGCCGGTTGCACACCAGCGTATCGCCGTCGAGCGCCAGGCAGCGCTCGGCCGCGGTTGCGGTTCCGATAAAGGTCAACGACAGCACTAGCGGCAGCCACATTCTCATCTGGTGCCGATTGTAATGGCAGCCTCCGACGGCCGGCGCCGATGGCGTTTGTTCTTCAAATGAACAGCGTCGCCGGCTGCTCGAGAAATCTTTTCAGCTTCTGGACGAACTCGGCGGCGTTCCATCCATCGACCACCCGATGGTCGAACGAGGACGAGAGATTCATCATCTTGCGCACCACGACCTGTCCGCCGCGCGCCACCGGGCGCTCGGTGATCCGGTTGACGCCCACGATGGCGACTTCCGGGTAATTGATCACCGGCGTGCTCGCGACGCCGCCGAGCGCGCCCAGGCTGGTGATGGTGATGGTCGATCCGGACAGTTCCTCGCGCGTCGCCCTGCCCTCGCGCGCCAAGCCGGCAAGCCGGGCCGCTTCCGCGGCGCAATCCCATAGGTCCCGCGCGTCGGCGTGGCGCACCACCGGCACCATGAGGCCGTTCGGCGTGTGCGTCGCGATGCCGATGTGCACCGCTGCGTGCCGATGGATCACCCCCTTGTCGTCATCGAACCGCGCATTGATTTCCGGATGTTGCGGCAGCGCAAGGGCGAGCGCCCTCATGAGAAACGGCAAGAGCGTGAGCTTGGGCCGCCTGCCGGCGTGCGCCTCATTGAGCTGCAAGCGCAGCTCTTCGAGCGCCGTGACATCGACTTCCTCGATGTACGAGAAATGCGGGATGCGTCGCTTCGCCTCCTGCACCCGCTCGGCGATCTTGCGGCGGACGCCGACCACGCGATGCTCTTCTATTGCGTCCTTCGCTTGCCGGCCCTCGACCGCGCCGCCGGTGAAGGAGGCGTCGAGATCCGCGTGCGTCACCCGACCCTCGGGACCGGAGCCCCGGATGGCGCGCAGCTCGACCCCAAGCTCGCGGGCGCGCTGGCGCACCGCTGGAGAAGCGAGCGCATGCCCGGGCGGCCTGGCCGGTGCGACGGCAGTCGGCGCGGCGGCGGCCGGCGCGGCGGCCGCAGGGCTCTCGGGACGGGTCTCGGCCCCGGTCTCGATGATGACGAGCTCGGAGCCGACCGGCACCTTGTCGCCGGCCGCGCCGTGGATGGAAACGACGATGCCGGAGGCCGGCGCCGGAATCTCGACGATCGCCTTGTCGGTCGTCACATCGACGAGCGGCTGGTCTTCCTCGATACGATCACCGGCGGCCACATGCCACCGGGAGATCTCGGCTTCCGCCATGCCTTCCCCGACGTCGGGCAGCTTGAACACGTAGCGCCCCATGGTCAGGCCGCCATCACCTTGCGCAGCGCCCGCGCCACGCGCGCCGGACCGGGAAAATACTGCCATTCGAAGGCATGCGGATAGGGCGTGTCCCAGCCGGTCACCCGCTCGATCGGCGCCTCCAGGCTGAAAAAGCAGTGCTCCTGCACCAGCGCGGAAAGCTCGGCGCCGAAGCCGCCGGTGCGTGTCGCTTCATGCAGGATCACGCAGCGGCCGGTCTTTTGCACCGATGCGACAATCGTCTCGATATCGACCGGCCGCAGCGAGCGCAGATCGACAAGCTCGATGTCGATGCCGGATTCATCGGCCGCGGCAGCCGCGACATGAACGAGGGTGCCGTAGGCGAGCACCGTGACCTCCTCGCCCGCGCGCACGACCGACGCCTTGCCGAGCGGAATGCGGTAATAGCCGGCCGGCACCTCGCCGAGCGCATGCTTCGACCACGGGACCGCCGGCTTCTCGGGATGGCCGTCGAACGGTCCGCTGTAGAGACGCTTCGGCTCGAAGAACACCACCGGGTCGTCGTCCTCGATCGCGCTGACGAGCAGTCCCTTGGCGTCATACGGGTTGGAAGGAATCACCGTCTTCAGCCCGCAGACGTGCGTGAACAGCGCCTCGGCGCTCTGGCTGTGCGTTTGCCCGCCGAAGATGCCGCCGCCGCAGGGCGCGCGCACCGTAAGCGGCGCCCACCATTCGCCTGCTGAGCGGTAGCGCAGGCGCGCGGCTTCCGAGATGAGCTGGTCCATCGCCGGGTAGATGTAATCGGCGAATTGGACCTCGGCGACCGGGCGCAGCCCGTAGGCCCCCATGCCGACCGCGACGCCGAGGATGCCGCCCTCGGCGATCGGCGTGTCGAAGACGCGCTGCTTTCCGTGCTTGCGCTGCAGGCCGTCGGTTGCCCGGAAAACGCCGCCGAAATAACCGACGTCCTCGCCGAAGATGACGACGTCGGGGTCGCGGGACAGCATGACGTCCATCGCCGAGTTGAGTGCCTGGACCATGTTCATCGCGGGCATCGCTAGCCTCCGAGCTCGTCGCGCTGGCGCCGCAGATACCACGGCATTTCCTTGTAGACGTCCTCGAACATGGTGCTTACGGGCGGCAGCGGGCCGCGGTCGAGCGTGCCGAGCGCTTCCGCCTCCTTGCCGGCGGCGCGCACCTGCTCCTCGACCTCCTTGAGCATCGTTTCATGCCGTTCCTCGGACCAGGCGCCGAGGCCGATGAGGTGCTGCTTCAGCCGCTCGATCGGGTCGCCGAGCGGCCATTTCTCAGACTCATCGGCCGGACGGTAGCGGCTTGGGTCGTCGGCGGTGGAATGCGCAGCGACGCGGTGGGTGAAGAGCTCGATCAGCGTCGCCCCAAGATTGCTTCGTGCCCGCTCGGCCGCCCACCGGGTGGCCGCGTAGGTCGCCAGGAAATCATTGCCATCGACGCGCAGCGCCGGCATGCCGTAGCCGATGGCGCGCGCGGCAAAGGTCGCTTCTTCGCCTCCCGCGATGCCCTGGTAGCAGGAAATCGCCCATTGATTGTTAACCACGTTCAGGATCACCGGCGCGTGATAGACCGAGGCGAAGGTGAGCGCGTAGTGAAAATCGGGCTCGGCGGTGGCGCCCTCGCCGATCCAGCCCGCGGCGATGCGATGGTCGCCCTTGTACGCGGAGGCCATTGCCCAGCCGACCGCCTGGCTGAACTGGGTGCCGAGATTACCCGAGATGGAAAAAAAGCCCGCCTTGCGGCTGGAATACATGACCGGCATTTGCCGGCCTTTCAGGCGGTCGCCCGAGTTCGAGTAGACCTGGCACATCATGTCGACGATCGGCCAATCGCGCGCGATCAGCAGTCCCTGCTGGCGATAGGTGGGAAACAGCATGTCGTCCGGCTCGAGCGCCAAGGCCTGCGCCACCGCGACGCCCTCTTCGCCCGTGCACTTCATGTAGAACGAGGTCTTGCCCTGCCGTTGCGCGCGGTACATCCGGTCGTCGTACGCGCGCGTGAGGAGCATTGCGCGCAGCCCGCGGCGCAGCGCGTCGGCCTCGAGCTGCGGATCCCAGGGCCCGACCGCCCTGCCGTCCTCGTCGAGCACGCGGATCAGCGCGTAGGCGAGATCGCGCATTTCGAAGGCGGAGCTGTGGACCGGCGGGCGCTCCACGGCGCCCGCCTTGGGCAGCCGCAAATCGCTGAAATCGGCGGGTTCGCCCGGCCTGTGCCTGGGCTCCGGAATGTGAAGCCTGAGAGAACGATGACGGTCCATACGCCCTCCATATCCTCATGGGATGCGAAAGCGTTTCAATCGTCCCGGGTGGTCCTTATGGGCGTGCCGGGCTCGACGGACCCTTAGATTACCCCCGATATTGAGGCATCAGGCAAAGGCGCCCGCGGCCTCGCAGGCGGCGTACTCCTCCGCCGTGAGGCCGAGCAGGTTGCGAAATACGGCTTCGTTGTCGGCGCCAAGGGTCGGCGCAGGCCGTGTCACTTCTCCCGGGGTTTCGGACAGGACGAACGGCGGACCGCAGTACGAGTGCTCGCCGATCACCGGGTGGACCTTGCGCTGCCACTGCGCGCGCGCGGCGAGCTGAGGATCGGTGAAGAGATCGCCCACGGTTGCGACCGCATGGGCGTGCACTCTCACCGCCTGAAGCGCGCGCGCCGCCGCATCGGCGCTGCGCTCGCGCAGCCAGGAAGAGAGGGCTTCTTCGATCGCTTGCGGCTCGCGCCTGAGCCCGGCGCGGCCGATGCACTGCGCGAAGCGCGCGAACTCCGCGGCGCTCCAGCATGAAACCGCAAGCCAGCCGCCGCCGCCGCACGCGAACGCGCCGTGGGGCATGGCATCCGGATCGTCGTTTCCCGCGCGCTCGGCCACCTTTCCGGTGGTGTGGTATTCGAGCAGCTCGCCCGCGAGAAACATGAGGCCCGACTCGTACTGCGAGATGTCGATGTAGGCGCCCTCGCCTGTCTGGTGACGCCGCTCGAGGGCCGCGAGAACCGCCACGGCTCCGACGGTCGAGGCAATGAAGTCGATGTACGGTCCGTAGAGCAGCATGGGCGGACCGCCCGGCTCGCCCGTCAGATGACACATGCCGGCAAGCGCGGTCAGCTGCGAGCCAAACCCCGGCGTATCGGCGCGCGGGCCGGTCTGCCCCATGTTGCAGGTCGAGAGCATGATCAGCCGCGGGTTTTGCTTTTTCAATGCTTCATAACCCAGTCCAATGCGTGCGATGACGCCCGGTCGCATGTTCTCGATGAGCACGTCCGAGCCGGCAGCAAGCCGCCGCGCCAGCTCGAGGCCGCGCGGATTCTTGACGTCGAGCGTCACGCCGAGCTTTGAATCGTTGAAGAAGGCGAAGCAGCCACCGCGGTCGATGCCCGGCTTGCCGTCCTTGTACGGTGGGTATTGCATGCGAAAACCGTCGGGCCGCGCGCGCGATTCGACGTGCACCACCGTGGCGCCGAAGTTGGCGAGCATCTTCCCGATGTGCGGGCCGGCTGCATAGCCGCCGAACTCGATGATGCGCACTCCCTGCAGCGCGCGCGTCATCGGGGCTCCAGCAGGGCGGGTCGCTTGCCGTCGATCACGGCGAAAACGCCGCAGTGGCGTTCGCGGCCGAGATCCTGCCAGAAGCCGCGCACCGCGAGTTGCGGATCGGCAGCGATGTCGGCGACCGTCGATACCGGATAGCCGAGCATTTCGCGCTGATGGGCGCCTTCGAGGAATTCGCGCTTCGTAAGCGCGGAAAAAAAACGCATGATTGACGCTTCCAGCGCGTCCACCTTTTCCTGGGTGGCGATGGTGGGGTCCCATTGCGCCCAGTCCTGGCCGGCGAGCGGGCCAAGGTCCACGGCGCGCTCGCGCATCCAGGCCACAAGCTGCTCGTTGGTGCGCCGCCCGGCTGCGCCGCCGTAGAGGATGAAGTTGACGTAGCCATCGCGGCACGGCCAGAACACGCGGAAGCGTGCCCCGGCGACCGAGCGTCCTGTCATGAAAGCGCCCGCCCGCGTGGGCGAAACGCCGGCGATGTCGACGAAAGGCGGCGCGTGCCCGAGCGAGATGATCACTGCCGCCTGGGCCGAGACATCGACAAGTTGGCCGCGGCCCGTCGCCCGACAGTGGGCGAGAGCCACGAGCGCTCCCACCGCCGCCTGCGCGCCGGTCCATGCATAGGCCTGCGGCGCGCTTACCCGCACCGGCATCCCGTCGGGCTCGCCGGCGAGAGACATTGCGCCGGCTGCCGCCATGATCTCGAGGTCGGTGGCGCGCCAGCCCGCCTTCGGCCCGGTCAACCCGAAGGGCGTCAGCACGACGAGCACCAGGGCGGGATTCTTGGACGCGAGGCGCGGGTAATCGAAGAGCGCGGTTTCGCCCGTGCCCGGCTCCGGCGTGGCGATCAGGATGTCGCAGTCGGAGGCGAGCTGGTCCACGCTTTGGGCGTCGAGCGGCAGGCGGACGAGCCGCTTGTTGACGTTCAGCGCGCGCCACTGCGGCGAGCTGACGTCCGCGCCGGGCGGCTCGATCTTGACGACCCGCGCGCCGAGATCCGCGAGCAGGCGTCCCGCGAGCCAGCCGAGACGCCCGGTCGCGTCGACGATCCGGCAGGCGCCGAGCATGGCGCCTTTCTAGCGGCCGGTGCGCGCGAGCGACAGTACCCAGCCCGCCATGCGCTCCTTCATCTTCGCGATCTGCTGCGCGTCGAAGAAATCCTCGGGCTTGACGCGGTCCACCGGGTAGACCGGGCGATGGAAGTCCTGCTCGTAGCCGAAAGGCACCGTCGCGTCGATGCCCATGCCGCCTTCGAACTGCGTGTTCGACGCGGTCCAGGCCTTCTCTCCCGCGGTCATGCGCTCGGCGGGCATGAAGGTCTGGCCGCGGCCGCCCGGAATCGGGTTGAGGATGTCGGTCTTCGGATTCACGCGCGTGGTGAGGCACCACATGATGTCGTCCATCGAGTAGATGTCGACGTCCGGGCTCACCGCGATGGCGAGGCGCATGCCCTGCGAGCACGAGAGGATCGCCGAGAGGAAGTTGCGCTGCCAGCCCTCCTCGATGCGGTTCCTCTTCTTCACCTGGATGATGCAGCCGCCCCAGTCGGTCATGCAGTACGGGATGTGCACGTCCTGGATGATCCCGGGCTGCAGGCGGTTGCACAGCTCGAAAATCGCCGCTTCGCGCACCGTGGTGTCGATGTTGCTGTCATCCGACGTATGCACGCCGAGCGGGAAGATCACCGGCCGCGACTCGGGCTTGCGCATGGTGATCGCGGTGACGTGGAAGGTCGGCGCCTTGTAGGCCTTGCCCATGTAGCCGGCCCACTCGGGGTGGAAGAAAGTCTTGCCCTGCACGCCTGCCTTCTCGGCCTCGCTGGTCTCGTAGCGCTTGTCGCGGGGATGGATGTAGCCCTCGAGGACGTACTCGGAGTCGGCCAACGCGTAGGCATCCACGGTTCTGGCTTTCACCAATTTAACTGGTGAACCTTGTACGGCGCCCGCCACCCCGATCTCGTCGCAGCCCTTGGGCAGGATGACGTAGTCGAACCCCGCGCCGGCGAGCAGCGTGCAGGCCGGCGGCACGCCGAAGCACATGGTGATCGGAATCGGCTTGTCGTCGTCGTAGTGCGCGGTGTAGACCTGCCACATGTGCGACCCGGGCGAAATCTGGAACGTGCCGACGTTGCCCCAGCGGAAATTCATCCGGTTGTAGCCCAGGTCCGAGCCGCCGTCGAAGTAGTCTCCGACGACGCAGCGGATCCCCGAGCCGATGGTGAGCTCGGGCTCCAGGGCGGTGTGGCGGATGGCCGTGATCCAGCGGTTCACGTCGATGTCGCCGGTGATCACGTGCTCCTGGCACGGCGCGTCCTTCTGCTCGATGGTCACCGGCTTGAGCGGATGGTTCAGCGCATGCGCGAGCTTGCGCGTGCGCTCGGTCGGGTTGGCCCAGCCGAACATGCGGTCCACCACCGCCATGTCGGAAAAGAGGTTCGTGATCGCGCGCGCGTGCGGCTTGCCTTTTACGTTGTTGAACAGGATCGGCAGGCTGCCGTCGAAGTGCTTCTGCAGCCCCGTGATCTCGAGGTCGGGGTTTACCTCACGGTCGGTCTCGACCAGCAGGCCTTCCTTGCGCAGCCATTCGATGGTCGAGCGCAGGCTGGTGACGTCGGGCTTCACGGCGTTGGCGTGGGCAGGTTTCACTCTTCTCTCCGGAAAAAGGCTTATTTCATGCGGCGCACCGGCACGGCGTGCGTCATCTCGCCGTCCCAGCGCTTGGCAAAGGATGCTTCGATATCGAACTGGTCCAGCACGCGCGCGACGACGTGGTTCACGATGTCGTCGAGCGTTGCGGGCCGGTTGTAGAAAGCGGGCATGGGGGGAAGGATTACCACGCCCATGCGCGCCAGCTTGAGCAGGTTTTCGAGGTGGATCTCCGAAAGCGGCGTCTCCCTGGGCACCAGCACCATCTTGCGGCGCTCCTTCAGCACCACATCGGCCGCGCGATGCACGAGATTGTCGCCGTTCGAGTGTGCGATGGCGCCGACGGTGCGCATCGAGCACGGCGCGATGATCATGCCGTCGGTGCGGTACGACCCGGACGAGATGGTCGCAGCCATGTTTGCCGTCCCATGCACGACCGCGGCGCGCTCCTGCAGGTCCGCAAGGGTGAGGCCGGTCTCGTGCTCGACCGTCTGCTGCCCCCATTTGGAAAGCACGAGGTGCGTCTCCACCTGCGCCGCCTTGAGGGCTTCGAGCAGCCGTACGCCGTAAATCGCGCCGGTAGCGCCGGTAATGGCGACGATGAGCCGTTTAGTCATAAGGGGTTCTTTGTCCACGATCTGGACTTGCCGTATACAGTATCTCCACGGTAGGCTTCTCCTTCAAGGTAGCGGGGCAAGGTTTTTATCCAATATATGGACTCTCAACTATGCCGGTAAGCGGCACCCAGAGCATCGAACGCGCAGCCACGGTAATGCGCGTCATCGCCTCGCGCAACCGCGCCGGGGTGCGGCTGGTCGACGTCGCGCGCTATGGCCGGCTCGAGCGGCCTACCGCGCATCGCATCCTGCGCTGCCTGATCGCCGAAGGCCTGGTCATGCAGGACGAGGGCACGCGGCGCTACTTTCTCGGCCACCTCGCGTTCGAGTTTGGCCTCGCCGCCGCCTCGCGCTTCGATCTGCGCGAGCAATGCCGCCCGGCGCTCGCGCGTCTCGCCGCGGCGACCGGGGACACGGTGTTCCTCACCTTGCGCAGCGGCTTCGATACCGTGTGCATCGACCGCGCCGAGGGCGCGTTTCCCATCAAGACGCTGGTCTTGGAAGTCGGCAGCCGCCGGCCGCTCGGGGTGGGCGCAGCGGGACTCGCCCTGCTCATGCCCCTGCCCGACGAAGCCGTGCGCGAGATCCTGGCCGCGAATGCCCTGCGCCTCGAGGCCTTCGGCCGCCTCACGGTACCGGCGGTGCTGCGCATGCTCAAGCGCGCGCGGACGCTCGGCTTCGCGCTGAACGACGCGCACATCACGCCGGACGCGATTTCGGTTGGGCTGCCGCTTCCCAGCCGGTACGGCGACCCTCGTCTCGCCGTCAGCATCGGCGCCATCGCCAGCCGGATGAGCGAGGTGCGCCAGCGCGAGCTTGCCGCGCTGATACGCTCCGAGCTGGAAGCGCTCGCCGCAGGCGTGGACGAGTTCACCCATCCCTAGCCCATCCCTAGCCCATCCCTAGCCCATGGCACAGCGATCGAAAGCGCTTTCGTATCTCGAGACCCATAACGTGATGACGCTCGCCACTTCCGGCCCGGAAGGCCCCTGGGCGGCGGCGGTGTTCTACGCCAATCGCGATTTCACTCTGTATTTCGTTTCCTCGCCGCAGTCCCGGCATGCACGCGACATAGCGCGCGAGCCCCGTATTGCCGCTGCGATCCACGAGGACTACCGGGAATGGCCGGCCATCCGCGGCATCCAACTTTCCGGCGCCGTCGAGCGGCTGGAGGGCGAAGCGCGCGACGCGGCACTCGCCTGCTACCGGAAGAAATTCGGCTTCCTCGACAATCCAACCGCCGCGCTCGCGCCGGTGCTCGCCGCGCTCGGCAAGGCCGCGTGCTACCGGCTCGTGCCGAGCGAGGTTTACTTCATCGATAACGCCGCCGGTTTCGGCCAGCGCGCGCCGATCGCTATTTGAGCAGGTAGCCGAACTTCTCGCGCGCGAGCCGCGCCTTTTCCGGGCTCGGGACGTTGACCTTGGGAAAGGCGTCGCGCCAGTGGAACGGGCGGCAGGCGTCGATGATGGCCCTAGAGTTGGTGTTGTTGCCCTTCGCCTTGTCCTCCGGCGAGATGCGCGGATCGAGCGGCGTGCTCCACGCGCCATGGATCAGATCGATCGAGGTGGCCGGGTCCGAGCGCGTGAGCATCGCCCACATCAGCTCTTCCAAGTCGGAAACGTCGATGTCCTCGTCCACCACGATCACGTACTTGCCCGCATAGGCTCCCGCGTGGCACATGGAAGCGACGTGGCCCGCCTGCTTCGAATGCCCGGCGTAGCGCTGCTTGATCGACACGCCCAGCAGCAGCCGCGATCCGCCGACCTCGTGCGCCCACACGGCCTGCACGTCCGGAACGCCCGCCTGCTGGACGTACTGGCGGATCAGCGCCGAGCGCATCACGGCGCGGTAGCGCGCCTGTTCTTCGGGCGGACGCTGCGGCGGGCAGCCGAGGAGGATCGGATTATTGCGGTGGTAGATGGCCTTGACGTCAAGCACCGGCTCCTCGCGCACATCGCTGCCGTAGTAGCCGGTCCACTCGCCGAACGGGCCTTCGAGCTTGCGCTTGCCCGGCTGGACGAAGCCTTCGATCACCAGCTCGGCGTTCGCCGGAATCGGCAATCCGGTCAGCTTGCCGCGCACGACCTTCATAGGCCTGCCGCGCAAGCCGCCGACGATGTCGAACTCGCACACGCCGTAGGGCATCTCGCTGCAGGCCACGAGGAAACTGAGCGGATCGCCGCCCGCCACGATGCACACCGGCATCGGCTCGTTGCGCGCCTGGTATTTGTCGCGGTGGATGCGTCCGTGCTTGCCGGGCGACATGTAGAAGCCGAGGCTGTTGCGGTCGTGGATCATGACCCGGTAGGTGCCGACGTTGATCCAGCGCTCTTCCGGGTCGATGGTGACGTTGTAGCTGCCCGTGCCGATGTAGCGCCCGCCGTCGCCCTCGTGCCAGATCGGCACCGGGAACTTGGTGACGTCCACGTCGTTGCCGGTGATGACGTTCTCGAGCACTGGGCCGTCGTCCACGAAGGCATAGGGTATGGTTTTCAGGTCGCGCAGGTAAGTGTCGAGGAACGCCTGCGAAAGCTGCAGCTTGCTGTACTCCAGAGGGAAGCCGAGCGTCATGTTCTTGCGCTTGCCGCCGAAGAAGTTCGTCAGCACCCGGTGTCCCTTGGCGCAGCCCGGCACTTCGTCGAACAGCACGCAGGGCGCCGTATCGGAATGCTGGACGATCTCCGCCGCCATGCCGATCTCGGATTGCCAGCTGGCGCCTTTCACGTGGCGCACCTCGCCGAGCTTTTCCGCCTGCGCGAGCCACTCGCGCAGATCTTCGTACTGGAACTGGAAGCGCCGCTCGGGCGACTCGCCGATCTCGGCGGCGATCTTGCCCATCGGGCTGCTCATGGCATCACTCATCGGGAAACCTCCTTCGCGCAGGATGGTGGATCGGCCGCCGGCCGAGTTTGATCTGCATCAAGCGAGGCCGGCGCTCAGCCGAGCAGCTTCGACCCGAAGAACCGCGGACCGAGCGCGCGTACCAGCGGCAGCGATGCCTCGGCGGCGAAATCCGCCAGGCGCAACTGCGGGTTGCGCGGCCGGATGCGCTCGAACGCGGCGCGCGCCTGGGCGTCCGCCGGCGGGGGAATGGTCGCGTCGATCAGCACCTTCGAGCCGAAGCGCTGCCACAGCGGCGTGCCGGGCGCTCCGAGCTCCGGGAGACTCGCGTCCATGGCGTGGTTGTGCGTGCCCGGGATGACGACGATGTCCCTTTGCGGGTCGACGCGCGTGACAAGCGCCCACATCAGCTCCGAGTGATTGAAGATGTCCACATCGGCGTCGACCGCGATCGCCACCTTTGGATGCTGGTACTCGGACGAAAGTGCCGCGAGGAGCAGGTTCTTCGCCTCGCCGTAGGCGCGCTGCGTCATCTGGATCGCCACGCCGAAGACGCCCGGCAGAATGGCAACGTTGTGCAGGTTCGGGCCGCCGCCGATGTCCTTCAGCCGCCGGAAGATGGTCGCGCCCATCGGCACCTTGTGGAACACGCAGCCCTCCATCTCCGAGCCGTTCTGCAGGTTCTTGAAGATGGCGTCCCGCCGGCGCGTCATGCACTGGTATTCGACGATCGGGTTCTTGCCTGTGCCGGTCACGTAATAGTCCTGGAACTCCGAGAACGGGCCCTCCTCCTCGCGGATGTGCGGCGGGATGTGGCCCTCGAGCACGAGCTCCGCGTTCGCCGGCACCTCGAGGTCCACCGTTTCGCACTTCACCAGCGGAACCGGCGCCCCCAGGAAGCCGCCGGCGATCTCGAATTCGTCGTCGCCGTAGGCCGCGGTGGTCGCGGCCGCGACGTAGTAGAGCGGATGATGGCCGATCATGACGGCCACCGGCATGGGCTGGTTGCGCTCCTGGTATTTCAGATAGTTCTTCCACGAGTGCCGGGGATAGAGCAGGATGCCCGACTTGTTCGGCCCCTTGATCTGCAGCCGGTGGAAGCTCAGGTTGCGCTTCCCGGTGTCGGGGTCCCGGGTCACCACGAGGCCCGAGCCGATCACCGGACCGCCATCGCGCTGGCCGGCTACGTGCACCGGGAGCTGAGTGAGATCGAACTCGCCGCGCCTGAACTTCTTGTCCTTCACCGGGCCGGTATCGACCATCACCGGGGCAATGCGCGTGCCGAGCTTCGCGGCGACATGCGGGATCAGCTCGTCCTCGGTGACACCGAAGGCGACCGCGGCCTGGCGCACGTTCGCCGGCGCCTGCCCAAGCGAGCGCCAGCCGTGCGGCAGCTTTTCGAAGAAAAGCGCCTTCTCGCGCGACTGGTAGAGCAGCGCGCCCATCTGCGTGAGCGGATCCACAGGCTTGTCGATGCGAATCAGCTCGCCCGCGGCTTCCAGATCCTCGATCCAGGTCCTCATGTCCATCGCGCACCTCGTGAGCCGGATGCTGGACGCGGCGCAGGGCGCGCGGCTTAACCTGGATCAAGCAATATAATTTGTCCCAGCCAGACATGACGCCGTCCCCGCTAGCCCACGAAGGCGATGAGCCGCATTTCCACGAGTGGTCCGAAACCGAGCGCGCGGCGCTCGCCGAAGCCCTCTGGGACGCGGAAAACGTCGAGCTGACCACGGTCGGCATCGATATCGGCAGCTCCACCTCGCACCTGATGTTCGCGCGGGTCCATTTGCAGCGGAAGACGCAGCTGCTCTCGAGCGAGTTCGTGGTCGTGAGCCGCGAGATCCTGTGGCGTTCCCCTATACGGTTCACCCCTTTCCTGCCGGACTTCACGATCGACGCGGCACAGCTGCGCGAATATTTCGACGCAGCGTATGAGGCGGCGGGGGTCGCGCCCGAGGAGGTCGACAGCGGAGCGGTCATTCTTACCGGCGAGGCGATCAAGCGCAGGAACGCGCAGGCGATCGCCGGGATCTTCGCCTCGCAGGCCGGCAAGTTCGTTTGCGCCTCGGCCGGACACCATATGGAGTGCGTGCTGGCGGCGCACGGCGGCGGCGCGACCGCGATGTCGCGGCACACCCACAGGACGGTCCTCAACGTCGACATCGGCGGCGGCACCACCAAGCTCGCGCTGATCGAGAACGGCGAGATCCGCGGCACCTGCGCGGTCGCGGTCGGCGGGCGGCTGCTCGTGCAGGATGCCGAGGGCCGTCTCACCCGGGTCGAGGAGCCCGGGCGGCAGGCCGCCCGCTCGCTCGGCCTGGACTTGCGGCTAGGTGCGCGCCTTGCGCCGGACGAGCTGGATCGGCTGACGCGCGCGCTCGCCGATGTCGTGGTCGCCCTGATCGCGGGCGCCCCGCCTTCCGAGCTTGGCCGCGCGCTGATGCTCACCGCGCCGCTCGGGTCGCCGCTGCGCCCGCATGTGGTCACCTTCACCGGAGGCGTCTCCGAGTATATTTTCGGCCGCGAGACCGAGACCTTCGGCGATCTTGCGTTGCCGCTCGCCGAGTACATCCAGCAAGCGTGTTCCAGCCGGCGCATCAACGTGCCGGTGATGGATCCCGGACAGGGAATTCGTGCCACCGTGATCGGCGCCTCGCAGTTCTCGGTCCAGCTTTCGGGAAAAACCATCCACCTGTCCGACAAGGCGCGGCTGCCGGTGCGCAATGTCCCGGTGGTATTTCCCGCGCTCGAGCTCGATCGCCACTTCCATGCCGAAAGCGTTGCCGCTGCCATTACGGCGGCGCTCGCGCGCATCGATTTCCCGGAGGGCCAGGCCGTCGCCCTCGGCGTCCACTGGCACGGGGAGCCGCATTACCAGCGCCTGCGCGAGCTCGCTGCCGGCATCGCCATGGCGCTGGATTCGAGCGCCGAGCTGCCGCTCATCCTGATGATCGACCGCGACATCGCGCGGCTGCTCGGGCACATACTGGAGCACGAGCTCGGCGTGGCGCGCGCGGTCATCTCCATCGACGGCATCCAGCTGCGGGAATTCGATTACGTCGACATCGGCGAAGTGATCCAGCCCGCCAACGTGGTACCGGTGGTGATCAAGTCGCTTCTTTTCGCCGCGCACTGAGGAGAACTGAATGAACGCGAGCCTTGCACCGCGGATCGGCATCGATCCGTACCTCGACTGGCTGAAGAACGAGGGCGTCCCCGTCGTCGAGGACTTCGGCGTCCATCTTCCGGCGGTCGAGACGCGCCCTTGGGCGCGCTTGGGCGCCAACGGCGCGGCCGTGCATCTCAAGGGGCGCGGGGATTTCGTGTCGATGTTCGTTCTCGACCTCGCGCCCGGCGCGGCAACCGCGCCGCAGCGGCATCTCTACGAAGAGGTGATCTACGTGCTCTCCGGCCGCGGCAGTACGGTCATCGAGACCGCCGGTGGCGCCAAGCACAGCTTCGAATGGGGGCCTCGCAGCCTCTTCGCCATCCCGCTCAACACGCGCTATCGCCACTTCAACGGCAGCGGCGCCGAACGAGCGCGGCTCGCGGCGACCACCAACCTGCCCGCGGTGCTCAACATGTTCCACAACGAGGCGTTCGTCTTCGACAACCCGTACCGCTTCGACGAGCGCCTGGGGCAGTCGAAGTACTTCAGCGGCGAAGGCGATTTCATCCCGGTGCGCCCGGGGCAGCACATGTGGGAAACGAATTTCGTCCCCGATCTCGGCGCCATCGAGCTCAAGGCCTGGGACCAGCGCGGCAAGGGCAGCAAGAACATCATGTTCATCCTCGCCGACGGCACCATGCACGCGCACATCTCGGAGATGCAGGTCGGCACCTACAAGAAGGCGCACCGCCACGGTCCCGACTTCCACGTCATGTGCGTCACCGGCCAGGGCTATTCGCTGCTGTGGTACGAAGGCGACGCCGATTTCCGTCAGGTGCGCTGGCAGCACGGCACGGTGTTCGCCCCGCCCGACCGCATGTTCCATCAGCACTTCAATGCCAGCGCGGCGCCCGCGCGCTATCTCGCCACCGCCTTCGGCAGCCTGCGCTACCCGTTCACCGAGGCGAAACGCAGAGCGCTCATGGGCAGCGGCGACGGCGACCAGCAGGGCGCCGTCGCGCGAAGCGTGAAGCTCGGCGGCGACCAGATCGAGCTCGAGGACCAGTCGCCGCGCATCCATGCGCTGTACATCGAGGAAACGCGCAGGAACGGCGTCGAAGTGAAGATTTAGCGCTGCATTTCGACCGATTCGATGACGGGGAACCCTGCGGCTTCCAGCGCGGAAATCACCGCGCGCATGTCCGGGGCATGGAACCGGACAATCACTTTTTGAGCGTCGTCCCGTCCGACGGGATAGAGCGCCTGCAGCACCGCGCCGGCCGCCTCGGCGACCTGCACGATCCGGCCGAGCACGCCGGGGCCGAGCGTCACCGGCGCCAGCGTCACACCGCTGCGGCGCTCGCCCGCGCCCAGGCAATGCGCCGCGAGCTGGAAGATCTCGTTGGCGGAAATGACGCCGACCACCCGCTCGCCCTCCATCACCGGGAACTGCGCCACGCCGAGCTCCTGGCCCTTTAGAAGGCAGTGCTCCATGGTGTCGGCTGCCTGCACCGTGGCGGGATTGCGCACCATGATGTCCTTCACCTTGAGGCGCGTGACGAAGTAGTCGAACTCGGCCGGACTCTGGGTGCGCAGCATGAAGTGCCCGGTGCGCAGCACGTTGGCGCGCGTCACCAGGCCGCGCAACCGCTCGCCCTCGACGACCGGCAGCGCATGCAGGTTGTTCTCGCTCAGCAGGCGCTTCGCCTCCGACACCAGCAAGTCGCTCGAAATCGTCATGGGGTTGGCCTGCATCCAGTTGCGCACCATCATCGCCGCTGCTCCTTCACAAATGTCCGCCGAAACGCGCCAAGGCCAGTGCCGTGACGGTCATGGCGTTGTTCATCTCGCCATTGGCGATGCGCGCCGGCACCTCGCGCGGATCGAGCAGCACGACCTCGATGTCCTCCCCTGCATCGGGCTGCGGCACCGCGGTGCGCTGCACGCCTCGCGCCAGATAAATGCGCACCCGGTTGGACAACAGCGCCGGCTGGGGCCTTAACTCGCCGAGCAGGCTGAGCACGCCGCCGCCATAGCCGGTTTCCTCCGCCAGCTCGCGCGCCGCGCCCTCCTCCGGCTGCTCGCCTGCGCCGTCGTGCAGGCCGCCGGGTATTTCGAGGCTGGTCGCGCGCGAGCCATGGCGGTACTGCCTCACGAGCACCAACTCGCCATCGGTCGTCAGCGGCACCGTCATCAGCCAATCCCCCATGTGGACCACATAGACGTCCCGCTCGGCGCCGGTGCGCGGCGAGCGCGTGCGATCCCGGGTGACGCTGAACAGTCCGGCATCGAAAACCCGCTGCGAGGCGATGCGCGGCCAGGGATGGATCATCCCGCTGCAATCCGCGCCGGCGCCTTCGCCCCCCCGAACAAGCGCACGAACTCGTCCACTGCGGCGCGCGCGAATTCCGGCGTGTACAGATGCAGATCCAGCTCCTTCACGCGGCTCGGCTCGACGAGCTTTTCCTTGAGCCGCGCGACGAAGGCAGCGTCCGCTGCAGGGTCGTAGATCGGCCGGCCCTCCCGGTCGAGCGACGACCAGCCCTTGCGCGGGATCAGAAAAGTCCACGGCCCCTTGGCGCGGTTGAGCCGCTCGGCGAAGACCTCCGCCGCCTGGCGCAATTCCTCGGCCGTGGTGCGGACCTGAACGCGCAACGCGTCCTGCACGTACTGCACCCGGTCGCGGGTCTTTTCCAGCATCTCGGGACGGCCGCCGTAGGACAGGATGTCCAGGCCGCACGGCGCGAGCACCATCGGGATGCCGGTTTCGACCGCCGCCATGAGACGCTCCGGCCCGGGATCGCGATTGCCCTTGTACAGATGCTCGATCACGCCGCCGGTGCACAGGTCCAGCACGCCGTGAAACACGCGGTCGCGGATCATCTCCTCCATCGCCCGGTCGCCCTTGCCCTGCGCGTGGCACACGACCGGCGTGAAGCCCGCCTGCTCCAGCATGCCGAGCGCCGCCTGCACCGCCATCTCGCCGAAGCCGAAGGAGGAGACCGCGACGCAGGGCCGCTCGAACCGGATGTCGGTGCCCTGGGTCATCTCCACCATGCCGCAGATGGCGCCGACCGCGTTGACGATCTGCGCCTTCAGCAGCGGATTCATCTTCACGATGTCGAGCACCGTGTGGTGCATGGTGATGTCGCGCGTGCCGACATACTTGTCGATGTAGGCCGGGTGCGCCGCCATCGGCGAGGCCATCAGCTTCGGCATGCCGAAGGGCAGCCGCTGCATGATCGAGGTGGCCACCAGCGTGGCGGTACCGCCGCCGATGCCGATGATGCCCTGCACGCGGCCCTGCTTGCGCAAGTCCTCGACGATCGCCGCCGCGCCGCGGATCTGGTTGTTGGTGGCCGCCTCGCGGTCGGAGCGGTACTTCTCGCGCACCACCTCGATCGGCAGGCCGCCGCGCGCCGCCACCTCCTCGGTGCGGATGTCGCCGGGAAAGGGCGGCGGCTCCTCCATGCTGAAGTCGAGCAGGATTGCCTCGTGGCCGCGATTCCGGATCAGCTGCTTGACGAAAACGATGTCCTCGCCGCGGGTGTCCAGGTTGCAGACGATGACGATGCCCTTCCTCACTTGGCCGTCGCCTTCTTCGGCGCCTCGGGGCGCGTCAGGCGCGGGATCATGTCGGCCACCGGGCTCGCGCCTTTGAAGCCGTAGTCGTTCCAGCGGTCCGAGACCTTCTGCAGCACGGCGCGGTCCATGAAGATCTCGCTCGGCTTGTTCTTCCACTCGTAGGGCGTGCAGGCGTCGAGCAGGATGCGGCTGGTGATCTCGCGCGCCTCGATCGGCAGCCCCGGATCGAGCGGCGTCGAGCGCCCGCGGTCGATGATCTGCGCCGAGCGCTTCGGGTCGAAGCGCGTGGCGAGCGCCCACCAGACGCGGTCCCAGTCGTCGGCCGCGATATCGTGGTCGACCGTGATCACGCCCTTGACGCCGTAGTGGCCGGTC
>Ga0156283_1195_pt3 | contig 22735 bp, 16 predicted proteins | sample RifCSPlowO2_12_FD_107932 | JGI IMG/M metagenome (GOLD analysis project Ga0156283, IMG submission 107932) | Betaproteobacteria bacterium RIFCSPLOWO2_12_FULL_65_14 | reverse complement strand
GGCGCGAGCATCGCGGCGTAGCCTTCGGCCACCAGCGCGCGATTGCCGCGTCCGGCGTCCGGCCGCGACAGGCCGGTGACGCGCGCCAGCTCGCCCGGGATCGTCATGCCGGCGCCGGCAAGAAAGCAGCGGGCGATCTCGCGCACGGCCAATTCCCGATTGACGCGACGCCGCAACTCATCGGGAAACCGTCCGACGCCCAGCGTCCAGAGGTAGGTGAACTTCGGCTCGTAGAGGACCTCGCTGGGCACCACGATCAGTGCGGCCTGCAGCTCATCGATGCCTTTCGTAAACGCCGCGCGATCCTTCACGCCGGATTCGTCGCGCAGGTCGCCGGTGCTCATCTCCCATTCCCGACGCAGTACTTTCAGGATCGCTTGCGCGGGCTTGCTCAGCCGTCGCGGCTCTTCCACCTTGCGCATTCCCCAGATGGCGTGGAAGTAAGGGATCATCCGCGGCGCGAGGAACATGGTCTTGCCGCGCGCGAGTTTCCCGTAGTAGACCTTGCCGCGCTTGAGGATCTCGTCCTTCAACACCCAGGTCAGCGAGGCCTCGGGATCCTTCTGCACGTTGCGCGGCATCACCGCGTCGCGCCGGCCGCAGACCGCGACGTAGAGCGACGGCCCCGGCCGCCGCGAATCGGTGAGGCAGGCGGCAAAGCCGACCTGCTCGATGAAGCGCTCCGCCTCGAGCGCGGTTTCGACCTGCCGCGTGGCTTCGCGGCGCCAGCGCTCATCGCGGTAGTCGTCGATCTCCGGTGGAATCTGCAGCTTCACCACATCGGTGCCCCGCTGCAAATGCTACGTCAGTCCGGCTGGGTACAATGCGTGACGTGTCCCAGCGTCGTGTCGTGCGCGTCTCGCTCCTCCTCGCCTGCGTCTGTGGGGGCGGCTGCGGCACGCCGGCAGCCAACCCGGGCGTGCCGGCCGGGGCCGAGTCGCCGGAGCCGGCCGAACCGGCCGCCCCGGTCGTGCTGCTGCAGGCCGCGCCGCCGCCGGGCGTGACCGGCCGGCTCGTCTTCCACACGGATCGCGAGGGCCGCAACCGGCTGTTCGTACTCGATTTCGCCACGCACGCCCTGAGCCGGCTGACGACGGGCAGGGATTATCACGACGAGGAGGCGGCCTGGTCGCCTGACGGCGCGCACGTGGCCTTCACCACGACGCGCTTCGATTCCCGCACGTGGGACATCGCCGTGATGGACGCCACGGGCAAGGCCGTCCGCCGCGTCACCACGCACCTCGCCTTCGACCGCCACGCGGCGTGGATGCCGGATGGCCGGAGCCTGCTGTTCACCAGCGAGCAGGACGGGACGCAGGCGGTGTTTCGCGCCTGGCTCGACAGCGGACGGGTCGCCCGCGTGTCGCCGCCGCCCGAGCGCGCGCTGATGCCGGCCGTCTCGCCCGACGGCCGCCGCGTCGCGTACACGATGGGCACACCCGGTGGCTTGCGCGTGGCCGTCCAGGAACTGGACTCCGGCGACGTGCGCATGATGACGCGCGAGGGCGGCAACGCCGCGGGGCCGCGATGGTCGCCCGATGGGACGAGGCTCGCCTATACGCGGTTGTCGCAGGGAGGCTCGTCGATCGAGATCCTCACGCTGGCCACGGGGACCCTCGAGCGGATCGCCGTCGACGGGCTGCCCGCACTGCGCGAGCCGGCATGGTCGCTGGACGGGCGATGGATCGCCGCTTCGGGTTCGCCGGCCACCGGTGAGCACGAGGACTGGGATCTGGTCTTGCTGCAACCGGGTCCGCCGGCCGCCGCGTTCCGCCTCACGGGTGGCCGCGCCCACGACCGCGCGCCGTCGTGGATCCCACGGTGATGCAGCCGGCCGGCCGGAACGTCGGAGCGGCGTTCGCCGCCGTCGGCGGCCTTGTCGTCGTGTCCGCCGCCGTCTACATCGTCGCGCGCGCGGTTTACGTTCCGCTCACCTACGACGAGGCGGCCTCCTTCGCCCGCTCGGCCGGGGCCGGGCCCGCGGCCCTGTTCGATTTCAACACGGCGACGAACCACTTCCTCAATTCGGTGCTCGCGCACCTGTCGGCTGCCGCGTTCGGATCGGCGGAGTGGGCGTTGCGCCTGCCGAACGTGCTGGCCGGGTTCGCGTACCTCGTTTCAGCCGTTGCGCTCGCAAGACGCGCGCATCATCCGGCGATCGGCGTGGCCGGGTTGGTGCTGCTGGCGACCAATCCCTACCTGTTGGAGTATCTGGCGCTGAACCGCGGCTACGGAATCGCGATCGCGCTGTTCACGGGCGGCACCTGCTTTCTGGTGCGATGGTGCGAGCCGCCGTCGCTCGCCGCGGCGTCGAGGCGGGACCTGGCCGTGAGCCTCGGGCTTGCCGGTTCGGCTGTGGCCGCCAACTTCACCGTGCTGCCGGGGTTTCTCGCGCTCGTCGCCGTCGCGGTTGCGCGGCTCGCGTGGACGGCCCGACGCCGGCCCGACGACGGCGCGGCAGCCGCAACGGGTCCGGGGCCGATGTGGTCGTGGAAGCTCGTCGCCGGGTGGACGATTGCGACCGTCGCGTTCAATGCCATGGTGTTCAGCCGCGAGCGTGTGTTCGATCCGGACGGGTTTGCGCCGGTCACGGTGAAAGTGGCCGGGCTGTTCGACGAGGAGCTCGCCAGCATCCGCGTATTCCGCGCGGATGCGACCGGGCGGCTGCGTGAGTTCACGCGCCGCGCCGGCGGCGTCTGGACGAGCGGCCCCGTGAACGACGCGTGGCAGTTGCGAATCGTCCTGCCCGCGGCGGTCGACCGCAACCTCGCCAGCCTGGATGTGACGATGGGCGCGGCCGTGTTCCGCCGGGATCGGCGCGCGCCCGGCCCATGGCTCGTCGAGGACCTGGGCAGTGACCGTGTGCTGGTGTCGACCGAGGCGATCGAGTGGCGGGGCGACCCGGCGCATCGGCGCCTCGTCGCCGCCCACGCCGCCGTGACCATCGGCGCGCTGCTCGCTTTTGGCGCCGGTCTCCTCGTCTTGTCGCGCGCGTCGATCCGCGCGCGGCTCGCCGGCGCTGAAGAGGCGCGCATCGTCGCGGGCGCCGTGCTCGCCGTGGCGAGTGTGGCGGTGGCGCCACTGTACCTGCTTCAGCGCGATGGGCAGCTCTTCTTTGGCGGAACGTCGGGGCTTCTGGCCGATACGTTCGGGTCGCTCGTCGCCGGCACTGCGTACGGCGCCGAGTACCATCCTGCGCAGGCCGGATTCGCGGTCGTCGTGCTCGCCGCAGCGGCAGTCGTCCTGCCGCTCGTCCTGCTGTTCGGTTCGCGCGCCAGGCGTGACGGCGGCTTCCGCCCCGCAGCGGCGGTTCTCGGCGTGCTGGCGCTCGTCATCGTGCAGGCGGTGCTCCAGCACCACCTGTTCGGTACGCCGTATCCGATCGCGCGGACGGCGTTGTTCCTGCTGCCGCTGGGGCTGGTCGTCCTCATGCTCTGCGCCGATGCGATCGCGACGCTGGGCCGCGCCGCAAGGGTGGTCGTCACGACAGGCATGCTGCTCCTTGCGGCGGGTAGCGTCTGGAACGGCACGCGCGCCGCCAACCTCTCGCGCACGCTGGACTGGCCCGCCGACAGTTCCACGCCGGAGATGCTGCGCCTGGTCGCCGAATCAGTCGCCGCCGAGAGCGAGGCGCGCGGCCTGGTCCGCGTCGGCGTGGAATGGATGTTCTACCCGGTGGTGCGGTACTACGCCGAGCGCCAGTCGAGTGGCCCGACGCGCTATGAGGTCATCGTGCTGCCGGGCGACGGGCTGCCGTTCGATTTCGTCTACGTGCCCGGTTCGTCCGATGCGGCGCATGGCGTGGTGATGCGGCGCTTTCCGGAGAGTGATGCTGTGCTGTGGCGCGCGCGCCCGTAGGACGAGCGACCTGCGCAACACCGGGGTGGTGTGCACACAGACCCTGGAAGAGAAGAAATACCGGGCCAACGGCCGTGTGATGAAGTGAGGTGGTGGACCGACCTGTCGCGAGTTGGAACCGAGTCGCTGAATGGCTCAGGGTCATAGATGCGGTTCGTGAAACGGCAAGCTCTCAGATCGGCTGAGAATCCCAGCCGCTCAGCCAACTCACGCGACATTCGTCTCGTTTGTTGACCACCGTAAGGTCGATTCAGTCACGCCGCGACGAGCTTCGTTCGTCACGAGCGGAATCGAATCCCTGCCTATGTCGGGTGCCGGTCGGCGCCAAGCTCAACGCCGCGCTGGCCTCCATGTAAGACGGTCAGTTCGGCGCGGCGGCGAAAAGCTGTTACCCTTTCGGCCGCTTCAGGACATTGACCGTGATCGTCGCCTCTCCTCCGGCACAGGCAACCTTGGGGGTAGGCACACTCGCGGACAGGTTGTCGCTGCCGAACACATCGAGCCCTGCGATCAAATACCTGATGTACGCGACATTGCCGACGATCTTCTGAATCGAAGCCCTCCAGGCCTTCAATCGACTGGTGTCGGTCACAATCGCCTCTGCCGAGATCACATCTTCCTTGTCCGCGTTGAATGCCAAGGGAATTTCCAGCAGTTGATCCATCGCTACTTGACACGGAACTGCGACCCGGCTCGAGGCGCTCACCGTTGATGCTGGAGCAGCCTTCGTTTGAGTGACGGGCAACGCGTACTGGGACACCGACCGCCGGAGGGCCTGATGGACAGGATCGGCAAAACAGGATGGCCGTAGCGAGCGCCAGTCATCGCCTTCGAGCGCCAGCGGCATCGTCGAGCAGTACGACGATTTTGAATCACGCGGCACCGTCCCCTCCCGTGACCGACCGAGCACGGCGCAATGAATCCACGGCTTGCGCTCGAGTGATGCCCAATACGCAGATTGCAAGCTCATGAAGTCGGGCCAGCTGAGAAGCTCATTGCCGTCGATGATCTTGAGCGCGTCGGTCTTGGCGCTCGCAGCGGTTTCATCCGCCCGGCCGGCGACAAACACCATCGTCGCTCGGGCGGCGAATGGGGGCACGCGCCTCAGCAGCTCGCGGATGTAATAGACACCGTCACCCTCGGTGACGAACACGACATCGCGATACTGTGAAACCAGTCCGTGCTGACTCGCGACCTGCACAAACCTTTCCGTCGCCTCTCCCAGTGGAACGGCGCCGGTGGCACGCAACACGTATTCATGAACGAAGATGTCGAAGTCGGCAAACGCAGGATCCTGCGCCGCCAGAGCGGGCCAATTGGTGCCGTTACGGCTCTGCCACGACGACGTTCCGTCGCCGTGCAGCCCGTGCACGAAGATCATCAGTCGCGGCGCTTCACTTCGGCGGATAAAGACCGGAGGCGGCAACGTATACGGTGCGCTTCGGCTGGCGCGCACGCTTTCGGCGCAGTCGGCCGGTGCAAGCTGACGTGCCTCGGTACTGCCGGCGAATACGATCAACGCGATGAGCGCGAGTATTGCGACCATAGCACCTTACTCCTTGGTTAGTTCCTTGCGCATTGCCGTCAGGGCTCTTACCGCATCCACGCGCATGAACTTGGCGTTCGTATTCGTGACGTTATCATCATCCCCATAGTTGTCGGTGACTTCGATGCCATCACGCAGCCACGCCACCAACTGTGCCACGGATGGCCGATACCGTTCGCTCTCGATTGCCTTGGCTCTCAGCTCTGCGGCCTTCTTTTCGTCGTTGGCGGCGTCCAACCGGATGAAAAACTCGCGATACCACTCCTGCATCAGAAGAATGATTCCGCTCACGATCGGGGCGGCCTGACTCGTGCCGGCCATGCTTGTCTCACCGAATTCACCATCACCGGTTGACGCAATCTCGGCACCCGGCGCCATCAGATCAGTCTGCCAATCGGTTCCAGCGAGCCTTTGACTGAACGGTGTGATCTGGCCCTGGCGAACGCGGACGGCCACACCTTCCGTGTTGTCCCAATCCGGGTGTCGCATCGGCAATTTCGTCTTGTCGGTGACATCGGCATCATATACGGCCGCGACACTGATGGCGTCGCGAACAATGGCCGGGTATGACATGCCTTGAGCACTGTCGAAGAACGCGAAGGAATTGCCGGACGAAACGACGACCGGAATGTGGTGCTTGCTCAGTTCCGCCACCAGTGACTTCATTCGATCGAACCGCGATTCATTGTCGTGCTGCAGGTTTTCTTTCCCCTGGATTGACATGTTTACGACGGACAGGCCAAAGGTCTTGTAGTTGTCGAGCACCCACTGGAGCGCGTCTTCGACGGCCTTCCACGATAGAGCGGGCATGACCTTGAGTGCCACAACGGAAGCCTCGGTGGCGACGCCCTCGTGTAGGCCGGCGGGATTGATCTGGACATTCACGCTCGGCGGCGACGTCGGGTCGATGCGTCTCGGACCGTCCGCAATGATGATGCCGGTCACATGGGTGCCGTGGCCGATCCGATCCGTCACGATCGAATCGACGCCTTGATCGTCTGACGAAAAGTTCCTTTGCGCTTTGATCGCACTACGGAAATCGGCATGCGCGACATTAAGTCCGGTGTCGAGCACCGCGACGGTCAAGCCTCTCCCCGCAACGTTGAACTGTGTACGCGCGGCCGTGACGTTGATGGACTCCAGCGCTTCGCGGAGCAGCACCTGGCCGACGGCGGCCTTGACGTCACGTGGAACCTCCATCGGGTGCAGGACAGGTCCAGGCGCATCCAACTGCTGTGCGTTGGCATCAACGGCAACCGCGAAGGCACACATCATCGCGCCCATCAAGAGTCGGTAGGGCCTGGTCATTGCGGCACATCCGGCCACTGGTAAGGCGTCCATGTGATCCACCGCACTTCGCTTGGGAAGCTCGACAGGTCGAATGTCTCTTCGACCCCATCAGGATGTGTGAGTTTGACGTCAAGCGCTTCCAGCGGGCACTGAGAAACGCTCGAACTGTCTACGAGGACTTCGCGCCGCCACAAATGCGGTTTCCCGTCCTTCTCGTACACCATGATCGTGTCGGAATAGTTTCGCGCTTGCGAATTGGCGGTTGACATGGGAGGCCCGAAGGCAAGATCGTCCCGACCCTCACAGCGAAAGCCGATGCGGTAACTCTTGATCAAGCTAAGGGAGTTGTCTGCCTTGATCACGTGGGGTGGCGGCTTCAGCAGCAGATAGGCGGGGTCAAAGAGACCGTGGCTTTCTACCGGATGACTGAGCGTCGCCGAGGGCATGTTCGCTGTGACCAAGTCGTGTCGCCTGACCACTGCACGGTCCCTGGGCGTTCCTGGCGGCGCACCGCCGTCGGCAAGCAATTGCGCGAGCCACGAGGCAACAGCCACGTAAGGTGTCGCCAGACTCGATCCGACGTTCGACGTGCCTGAGAATCCACAGCCCGGGCCGGCAATCAGGACCCGAGGCGCCGTGCTGCCGCCGTTCGTAGAGTCGCCGTGCTCGCCGCAGATTTCACCGGCGCTCCTTCCGCACGTGACGCTGATGACCTGGGGGAAGCTGAATGAGTGGTCCTGGGGAACCCACCCCCTGGTCAGCTGTCTTGGTTTGTTGCCGACCGCCGCGAACAAGACACCTCCCGAGCTCTCGACAACGCTGCTCACGACATCGCTCAGGAATGGAGCGCGGAACCGCGACGATACGTTGACCCACAGATTCTGCCGGAATGAGCGCCACATCAATGCGCCGAGAACCAGATCCGGCACATCGAATGTATCGCGAACAGCCTCCCTCTCATTGAGCCAGGCCTTTGCCTCGGCCTGGTGCGCGTCGAACACCTGCGCCGCGGCCCGGTATTCGAGCCCGTATTGTTCCAACATGGCCAACGCCTCAGCGGCGGATGCGGTGCTCGAGGGAACAAGTTCCCAGGGCTTCAGGGCCTCGCTACCGACTGCGGCGAGGCGCGCAAGTCCCAACTGCGCCAGCAGCTGCTGCGCCACAGCCATGACCTGACTGCCGTGCCCACCGTCGAAACCGACATCGAGCACCCGAAGCGGTTGCGCCAGTGCGCGCTTGACCACCTCCGGAGTGTCAAAGCGTCCGCCAAGTTTCTTGGCATTCCAGTACTGGAAATATGGGGACGCGTTCAACCAGTCCGAGCCGTCGGTGCACGTCTGGCCTCCATGAAGGAGTTCCACGGTCGAGAATCCCGTTTTGAATTTCCTGATGCCACTGCCGGCATCAATCGTGGTGTTGAAGATCAACACCTGTCGGGGCACGCCCAGTTGTTCAGGAAGCCGAACAATCTCTGTCGGCATTGCCGGCACGATCAGCGTGGTGGCCGCGATATCGGCGGCATCCGAGGGAAGCGGCGTCATCGCGCTGGATGTCGACGAACACTTCGTCCGGCCCAGGATTCCGGCCTCCGCTGGCAGGGAGGGCCTCTCGTCGGGCCCTTGCACAGTGATGCTGTAACCTCGGACTTCCGCGTCATAAATCCGCCGCTTTGTCTGCCGTCGTCCCGAGTGATACGCGTGCACTGGGAAGGGTGGTATCCGCAACAACATCGGCGGGACGGTCGTTCGCTGTCCGAGAGCCTCGTTGTAGCGCACGATCGCCGTCTGCAGCGCATCGACCGTTCGCGGCGTCTGGAATGCTCCATTCGGGTAGTAGTCGTAGAAATCGTCGATGAGGCAATGGATATGCGTCGACGCCGTGACCGTGACAACGGGCCACTTCTCGACCGGCACCGCGGCAGCGACGAAGGTTACCAAGGCCGCTCGATCGCCATCCGGAATCGACGAATCGTCGTAGACCAGCGCGACGTAATCGGTACCAACCCCGGTCAAATCGCGTGGCTGGGCGAAACCCGGCGCTACGGTGGCGGCCCAAACGGTAACGATGAACGCTAGATGACGCGTGCGTCGCATGAGGGACACTCCTACATGAATGGACGGTCAGACGCCAGGTTTTTCTCAGCTATTTTCGCGGCCGGTGAAAGAATTTACGGTTGTGGCCGTCTATCAATAGACGACAGCTCAATCAGTTCCATTCCCCAATTGGGTGACAACGATGCGCACGTTCTTTGGCCTTTCGGTAATGAGTTTGATGCTCTTCGCAGCCCCAGCCGAGGCCGCGAAGTGCTCGCCCAGTCCGTTTTCAGCGACCAAGACGGGCAAGACCGTGATCATTGACGTCAATTGGGAACAGCTCCAGAAGTGCCGAAAGGACCAAGCGGATGTCGACGGCCAGATTTCGCTGCGCATCGACGAGGACTCGGCCGTCGACGTGAAGGTCAGGCATTTCAATTTCGTGGCCTTTACCACGTCGTTCAAGGTGGACGAGACCGTGGTGGAGTCATACGTCACGCTTGAAAAGCTTTGGGCGCAGCTATTGGGTCTGCCCATCTTTCCCGGAGCGACGCTGAAGGTAGGCGCGGGTCCAATACCGGCGGCGCCTACTGCGTGCGCGAGTTACGAAAGCTGCCTCGCGAACTGGGCCCTGTTGATTGCGACGACCAACATCAGCCTAGACGAGTTTCGACAAGAGCACGCGAAAGAAGTTGCCCTTGGCGCTACGCAGGTAGCCAAGGTTGCCACCAATGTTGAGACACTCGAGGGGCTGCGCAGTGGAATCTCGACCGCTCTGAAGCGGTTGACGGACAACTTCCCGCCAGAAAAACTTGAACACGTCACACAGTTCGAAACGGTATACAGCCGTCAGCAGGCGCTCTTTGACAAGATTTCGGCGTACTTGTCTGCTGCCATGCGTGTCGCAAACGGCGGCATCCATCACATCGGCAAGAAGAAGGCCGGCACCGTCATTTCGGTCGGGATCACGCCGAAAGACCACACTTCAGCAGCGCAAACGCCTGTTGGCGATCTGCAGTATTTCGTGCATTCCCGAATTCCGCTTACATTCCACACCGGCTACGCTTACAGTTCGTTGAAAAGCGTCGAGTTTGAGCCGATCCGGTCGCTGTCACAGGCCGACCTATTCGCGGAAGTCAAGAGCAACGAAAACACGAGCGCGATGCTGGCGCTATTGAGCCTGGGGCAAAGCTTCAAGTCCGACATGTTCGGCTTGCATGCGTCCATCGGCACCGATTTCTCAGACCCAGGGGATCGGCTATATCTTGGGGGCTCCGTCCAGATATTGAAGCGGTTGTTTCTCACCATCGGCGTCGTGTCAGCGACCGAGGAAGTCGGAGAGAACTCCGTTCGTGAAGAGCTGTTGGATGGGGCCGGCAAAGTATTCGGCACCCGAGAGCTGTTCGGTGCGATTAAGACTCACCGGGACTGGAATCAAGTCTTTGGTGCGATTTCATTCCGGGTCTTCTAGGCTAGCGTACTCGGGGAAAGAGGAGGAGCCGTGAGCACAAGACGCCTTGTGAGGGCGACGATAATCGCGTTTCCCTTGCTCGCCACATCCGCAGCCGCGCAGATGCGTTGGGTTGCGCAAGCGCCGGGTCCCAACACCGACGGGCAAGTCGAGCAGATCACGGAGGGCGAGGTCGTTGGCGCCATCAACGCCATCGCCGTCCATCCGACGAACGAGAACATCGTCTATGTCGGCGCGGTCAATGGCGGTGTCTGGCGTACTGACTCGGCAATGGCGGCTGCGCCTTCATGGCGTCCACTCACGGACGGCCAGGCGTCCAATTCCATTGGCGCCATAGAAATCGATCCGACAGACGCAACGAGCAACACAGTCGTCGTCGGGACGGGCCGGTTCAGCAGCTTTCGAGGCCAGGGCGGGGAGCGCGTCGGATTGCTCCGGACCGTCGACGGCGGTCAAACATGGTCAACCCTCAATGGTGGGGGTCGTCTCGCGGGCTTGAATATCGTCGCGGTCACACCAAGAGGGTCGACGATTGTTCTCGCTGCGAATAGTGCAGATGGCGCCAGCAACTCAGGTATTTGGCGATCGATTGATACCGGGATCAAGTGGGTTCAATTGACCACGGCTGCCGGGCTGCCGGCAGCTCCGGCCACTGACCTGATCGGAGATCCATCAGATCGCGCCCGGCTCGTCGCCCTGATTCGCGGGCAAGGCGTCTACCTCAGCACAAATACCGGCGCGAGCTGGAAGAAGATCAGCAACCCCGAGATTGATGCCACATTCCAGTTTTCCGACAATGCCAAGGGAAGCATCGGAGCAAGCAAGACCCTTTACGTGGGTATCGTCAGATCCGGGCAACTCGCAGTCGTTTTCCGCTTGCCGGGCTCGGGCACGTCCTGGACGAAGATGGATCTCCCGGCAACCAGCGAGGGCGGAGTTCATATTGGCCGACAAGGCGGAATTCACTTCTCGATCGCGGCCGATCCAGCCAATGCCAATCTAGTTTATGTCGGCGGCGACCGGCAGCCCTCGCGGGTCGTCAACGGCCGGGAAGATTTCACGTTTCCAAACTCAATCGGCGCCAACGATTACTCGGGCCGGCTGTTCAGGGGAGACGCTTCCAAGCCTTCCGGCGGGCAGTGGGCCCACCTTACCCACTCGAGAACGCTCGGCGCCCCTGGTGGCGGCACGGCGCTCGGAAGTGCGCCTCATGCCGACTCGAGAGACCTGTCTTTTGCGCGCAATGGCGTCCTGCTCGAAGCCGACGACGGTGGTGTGTATCGTCGCACCAACCCCGCAACGAATTCCGGCGACTGGTTTTCAATGAATGGGAATCTGCAGGCCACTGAATTTCATTCTGTGGCGTGGGATTCGAACGTGCACCTGATCATTGGAGGTGCCCAGGATACCGGAACTCCACAGCAGCGACTGCGATCGAATGTAAAGTGGCAAACGGTTTCGCGCGGAGACGGCGGCGTGGTTGCTGTTGATGACACGAGTTCCACCGCTGTCTCGACGCGTTATTCGAGCTACCAGTATCTCGGCAACCTTCGCCGCGACACCTACAATGCCCAGAATGTGCTGGAGCATCGCGTCGTTCTGCCGCTGCGGGTGGTCGGAGGGGGAAACCCGCCAGAGCCGCAGTTCTATACTCCGCTCCGGCTGAATTCCGTTACTACGACGAGACTGATCATCGGTGCCGCGAATGCGGTCTACGAGTCGAACGATGAGGGCGACACGATCGAGGAGATTGGCACTGGAATCGTCGCCAACGACACCGGGCCGCAGAGCATTGCCTACGGTGCTGCTGGCAACCCGGATGTCCTCTACGTAGGAGCCAGAAACCGAGTGTTCATTCGAACGGGCGCGCCACCCGCGGCGCTTCAGCGCTCAGACCAATATCCCGGCGGTCGCGTCGTTGGCATTGCCCTCAATCCGGCCAACGGATCGATCGCGCACGTTCTGAACGAGCAGAGCGTGTTTCGAACAACCGACGCTGGACAGGCGTGGACAAATCTCACAGGCAACCTCGCGCAGTTGAGGCCCGGCGCCCTTCGATCGATAGCGTACGTGACCGACGCTCCAGGCTCGATCATCGTGGGGAGCGATCGAGGCGTGTTCGAAGCGCGCGGCCCATCCTTCAATTTCTGGTCGGGCCTCGGTACCGGCTTGCCAGCGGTTCCTGTCTATCACCTTGAATACGACGGCATCGATCGCTTGTTGTTGGCCGGAACGCTTGGCCGCGGGGCATGGACGTTGAGCTTTGGACCAAGCAACGTGAACACGACAAACGAGAATCTTGTGACCGGGCCGTTGCCAGCCGCGGCCCCTCCTCCGCCACCAACTCAGCCAGATGCAGCAGCCGATGCCGTTGAATTGGGACCCGGCGTTGTTGTTCACCCGGCACGGAATGCCGTTTATCTCATGACTCCCGGAGGAGCGACCGAGGCGGTCGATTTCGTCAGTGGAAAACAACTCTGGCAGACACGTGTAGTGGCCAAGCCGCTTGCCGTCGCTGGCGGGCGGCTGGTGGGTCAGACCGAGGACGGGCCGGACAATGTCCTGCGAATGCGTGTCCTTGACAGTGCGACTGGTCAACCGGTCGCTGCCGGGGAGCGACCCTTGCCGGCAGGTGTCGTGGCCTCGGTGAATGAAACCAGTGAGGGAGCATTTGTCGCATCTGCACAAGTCCAGGGTGGCGAACCGATCATCAAGTGGCAATACCAGGAACGTCGAAGGCAGGGTATTCCGCCAGGTACCGAAGCCGCCGTAACCGGTGGTGGTGGCGTGCCGTTACCCGCCTCAGCTGGGCAGCAGATCACGAGGTCCGGCGCCTTTCGAATCGACCTGACCACGGGCGCAACAGGTGAAGCGGATGCGCCTGGACCCATGCCTGCGGCAGTGTCGCGAGTGAATCCATTATCCTCGACTACCCGAGTCGAGTCTCTTCCCATTCCGCAATTCCTCTCTGCCGATGGCCGCCACGTGCTGGTTTCAGAGCGCGTTGGCGACGCGAGCGTCTGGCAGAAATACCGCCTGACGGTTTACGAGCGAGGCACGCTCAGACGAGTCGGAGCGATGAATAGTCATCTGTCCCAAGTGGCCTTTATCGTGCAGGGATCAACGGTCCTCTTTGAAACGGGACCCTATTCTCAAAGAACGGGTGATCAGGTCATCGACGAACCCCTGAAGATTCGATCTGTTGATCTCGAGACCGGGAAGGAACTGTGGAATCGTCCGGTTCGCGAGACGGTTTCTCGTACACCGCCACCTGCGTGAGAAGGTTGGCGAAACACCCGACCTTGGAGAATCTATGACCGTTCGACTACAGTTCGGAGTTGTCGCTCTTGGCGCAATCCTGTCCACGAGTTGCTTCACGAAAGGTTCAGTTGCAGCCGCTCCGGACGGTCCGCCCGCTCACTATGTAGGGGTCGTCACGACGGAGTGGTTGAGAGATGGCCGGACGATGAAGTTGTTGAATGCGTTCGCGTACGTCGACCGCGACGGCACACGGTGGGTGGCGCCGAAGGGAAGCTCAATTGACGGCGCGTCCATCCCGAAAGCGCTGTGGTGGTCCGGCGGACCATACGAAGGTGATTACCGCGAGGCTTCAGTGGTCCACGATGTTTATTGTGCTGAAGCCCCGAAGACGGCGACGTGGCGCGCGGTCCACCGAATGTTCTACGAGGCAATGATGACCAGCGGCGTGGCCAAAACACGAGCGCTCATCATGTATGGTGCTGTCTATCGCCACGGGCCGCGCTGGCCGGATCCGACGCCGCCTGGCGTCCCTGCTGTGCCACCCGCGCCGAAGACGGGTACGCCTCTGGAAGATGACGTGAAGCGAATAGAATCGCTCGTGACGATGGGAGAGGTCGACTCGCCGGAAGAGATCGAGGCGCTTCCTCTTTCCATTCCCCCTGAATAACCGTCACTTGCGGTTGAGCCAAACTGCGCATGATCGACGCGCGGGCCGCTACTCGTGTCTCAGAGCCACGACGGGGTCCACTCGGGTGGCGCGCCGGGCAGGCAGATACGACGCGACCAAGGCGACAAGGGTAAACGCGACCGTCACCGCGACGTAGGTCGCCGGATCCAGCGGCGTGAGGTCAAAGAGCATCCCCGACAGGTAGCGCGTCAGCCCGAGTGCGCCGGCCAGGCCCAGCGCGATTCCGCTCGTGATGAGGATAACTCCGCGACGCAGCACCAGACCCAGAACGGCCCCGCGTCTCGCGCCGAGCGCCATTCGAATGCCGATCTCCTGCGTGCGTTGGCCAACCGCATAGGCCAGCACGCCATAGATCCCGATCGCGCCGAGCACGGCGGCAATGATCGCAAAGAGCCCGAGCAGGATCGCGTAGAAGCGTTGTCGCGTAAGTGAGGATGCGACGAGTTGGTCCATCGGCAGCATCGCGTCGATACCCGCGGCAGCATCCACGCGGTTGACGAGCGATCGCACCGTGGGCATCAGCGACGCCGGATTCCGGTCCGTGCGCACGACGAAGGACAGGAATCCGAACGCCAGGCGTTCTTGTACTGCGGTCGGCAGCTTCCGCGCCTGCGTCAGCGCCAGCACCTGCCGGTAGTCGGCGAACATTTGTGGTGCAGGCTCTCGATCCAATCGCGACTGCCGCATGTCGTCGACGACGCCGATGATCTGCTGAGGCGGATACTCCATGCGTCCGTCGAAGTGTACGAAGCGTCCCACCGGATTCTCGTTGTCGAACAACCGCCGTACCACGGTGCGGTTGACGATGATGACCGGCGGCGCAGCCGCATCGTCCCCGGCTTCGAACAGCCGGCCGGAGAGCAGCCGGACACCCATCGTCTGCAGGTAGCCATGACTCATCGCGCGGAGCTGCGGAGTGTCCGGATGGTCGCGCATCTCGTCAGGTGTCCGCCCCGGCGGCACGAATGCACCGACCAGGTCGACGATCCCGAGGAGGGCGCCGGCATAGGTGTAGCCTGCACTCTTGACCTCCGGCAGGCGGCGAAGTTCTGTGAGCAGGGTCTCGATCAGCTCCGCCTTGCGCGCGGTCGAATAGTCCTGCGGCATGACGAGGTAGAACGTGAGCACGCCCGAGGGATTCCAGCCGGGATCGACTCGCGCCAGCCTTGTGAAGCTGTTGATCAACAGGCCCGCACCTACCAGGAGAATCGTCGCCACCACCAACTGCGCCACAACCAGCATTCCGCGCAATCGGGTGTCTCCTGCGCCGCCCTGTCCACCGGCGCCTCTGTAGTTCATCACCTGCACATGCTCCACGCGCGACATCCTGAAAGCCGGCATGGCGCCGACGAGCAGCGCGGTGATCGCAGCGAGCGCCATCGCGAGACCGAGGAGGCGTCCATCGACGCCAATCTCGTGCAGGCGCGGCAGCATCGCCCCGCCAAACGAGAGCTGAAACACTCCCTGAGCGTGTGGCGACGCGAACTCGCGGAGCAGATAGACGCCGCCCACCGCCAGCAGTACGCCGAGAATGCCGCCGATCGCCGACAGCACAAGGCTCTCGGTGATGAACTGACGGAGGATGCGGCCACGACTGGCGCCGACGGCCAGGCGCACGACGATCTCCCGCCGGCGTGCCGTGCCCCGCGCCAGCAGCAGGTTCGCGACGTTCGCGCACACGATCAGCAACACCGCGCCGACGGCGATCGTGAGCACGCGAAGCGCCGGCCGGCTCGAGGCGACGATCTGCTCCTTGACCCCCTCGACTTCGAAGCGTCGAACACCTGCAGGAAGCGCTCGGGAAAAAGGTCCCGCCCTGGGCTTTGGACGGACTTTTTCGCCGAGCGAATTGGCTTCATCGGTCGCCGCCTGGACGGCCGTTCCATCCTGCAGGCGGGCAATCACGCCGCCGGCAAACCGTTGACGGGCGGGCGAGCCCTCGGGAATGGGCGCCCAATAGTCCGCGTTGGGAATCGGGAAGTCGAAGCTTTGAGGCATCACGCCGACGATGGTGAGCGGCGTTCCGTCGAGGAAGCCGGCTTCTGGTCCGAGCGTCTTGAGTGCGACGCTGCGCCCGATGATGCCGGGATCACCCTGAAAGTAGCGTTGCCACGCACCGGTGCTGATGACGACCACGTTCGAGCCGGCCGCTGCGTCCGCCGCATCGAGCGTGCGACCAAGCCGCGCGCGCGCACCAAGCAGGGCGAATGTGTTTGGCGACAGCAGCGTACCGGTCAAGCGCGCGGAGCCGCCGGAGGTCGGCATCAACGTAATCGGCGGGCTGATCGTGAACGCCATATCGGACAGGGTGGTGGTGTCCTGTCGCCACGCGGTGAACTCGGACCACGTCATGCCGGTCCTGCGCAAGAGTGGGGCGTTGGCGTTCGGGGCGGGTGCGCGTTCCACGATCCGCACCAGGCGATCCGAGTCTCTGTACGGCAGTGGTTCGAGCAACACCGCGTTCACGACGCTGAACACCGCGGTGGTGGCGCCGATACCGAGCGCGAGCGTCAGCACCGCGGCCGTGGTGAAGCCGGGAGTGCGCCTCAAGCCGCGCAGGGCGTAAGGCACATCGCCGCGGAGATCGTCGCCCCATCCGGTGCGTCCCAGATGGCGCGGGCGGCGCACGTCGCTGCGTTCACCAGGCATTCGATTTCTCCGATCCGTTATTTTTATAACATAGCAGTCGTTATTTTCATAACATCACGTTGCGGCACGGTACTTACCTTGACAATCAAGGTGAAATCGACGATGTGGTGCGACATGTATTGAAAGACATATGTCCCCCGTGCCATAATCGCTTGTGGCCTGGAGCGTCGACTTGCATGTGGAACTTCGTCGCCGAGTACGAGGCGATTCCGGAAGTGGTCCAGGACGAACTACTGGCCCACATCGCCGTTCTCGAGACCTTCGGGCCGCAACTTGGTCGTCCACGCGTTGATACGCTGAACGGCTCGCGGCAGCGATCGTGCTCTGCGGTGGCGACAAGTCCGGCGGAAGTGAGCAGCGATTCTATCGTCAACTCATCGCGAAGGCCGACGGGCGTTTCGATGCCCACATTTCCAGCCAGAAGGCGAAAGAAACCAGGAAGAAGGGCAAGCAACGATCATGAAGAACCTCGATTGCATTCGAAAGCAATTGAATCCTGCTCGCCGCAAGAAGATCGCGGCACGTGCAGCGGCATTGATCTCCGAGGAGCGAACCCTTCAGGAACTGCGCCACGCACACAAGTTGACGCAGAAGCGCATGGCTGAAGTGCTAGGCATCGGTCAAGACAGCGTGTCGCGACTCGAGCAGCGCAGCGATCTTCTGATCTCGACGTTGCGTGGCTACGTCGAAGCCCTGGGTGGTCGCCTGTCCCTGATCGCAGAGTTTCCGAATCAGGATCCAGTCGTTCTGGCTGGACTCGCGGCCATCGAGTCAGCGAAGACCGAAACGGATCTCGCTTGAAATCAACGCCTTAGCAGTGGCGAATTTCAAGCGATCGAACCGCTTAACCTTGGCACCTGCATACCTTTGCGGGGATTGAATGATTTGGTGGACCCACTGTTTCGCAGTTGGAATCAAATCGCCCATTGGCTGCGGCGGATTGACGCGCTGAAAACTCCTTCCGGTTGACACGAGTGACGCCCGTCTTCGTCATTCTTGGGTCGGCTGCATCGGCGCATTGCTCTGGCTTGGGCGGGCCGAATGTCGGATTCGACCTAGAGCGGGTGGGCCAGACTCTTGACAATTAGGATACATCCTAATTAGGATGCGTCCTATGAATCTTGTTTTCAAGGCGCTCAGCCATCCGGTCCGCCGGCAGATCGTCGCCATGCTGCGCGAGGGGCCTCGATCCTCAGGTGACATCGCGGCGTCGTTCGACATGGCGTGGCCGTCGGTGACCGGGCATCTGACTGCGTTGAAGGAGGCCGGACTGGTGGAGACCGAACGGGAGCGAAATACGGTTCGCTACCGTCTCAACATCTCGGCGGCTGAAGAAGCTGTTGCTTTTCTTCTGGGCGTCATGAATGCGACCGCTCCGGCAACCCGATCTCTGGCGACGGAGGAGACCTCATGACGACGAACGAGCGCCCGGGCTACGAGCTTCTCGAAAAGGGGCACCTCGTGTTATTCGCCATGCAATTCGCCCTGGTGGGCTCGATATTGGCACGTGATGGAGTCGATGGCCTGCGCGGAGGGATCGTCGGGTTTCTGGCCGTAACGGTCTTCGTGTTCATCATGAATCGCCGGCTCGCCCGTGATGACGGCAATCGAAGGGCCACGCGATGGATTGTCGCCTGGCGCATGGGAGTGCTGGCGGCGCTTGCGGTCGGGACCCTGCTTGTCGCGTTTGATCAGTCTCGTCCAACCGGCGCCCCGGAATCCGTGCGCCAGTTGCCATTCATGATGCTCTGGGTCGTGATCTGCCTCAAGGGCGCCGCCGTCGGCAAGTTGAAACCGGGTGGTCTTCTCGGCCTTCGCGTGTACTGGACCCTGCGTAGCCACCTCGCCTGGGACAAGGCGCATCGGACACTGGGACGAATCCTGTTCGGAGGGGGCCTGATCGGGCTTGCCGCCAGCACGGTCCTGCCGCCGCCCACGTCGTTGGCGCTGCTGGTCCTGCTGGTTGCAACTGGAGTGATCGTGGCTCTGGCGGAAAGCTGGCAGGTGTGGCGGTCCGATCCCGAGCGAGCGTCGTGATGTGCCGACTGCTGCCCGTCCTATTGGCCCTCCTGGCGGCCACGCCAATCGCGGCACAAGAAGCCAAGCCCTCTTCGAAACTCGATCCGACGGCCCGGCCACAAACGCCGCGCCCTCCCTACCCGTACCGTGAGGTGGCCGTCTCCTTTGACAATCCCTCGGATGCGCGAGTCTCGCTCGCCGGAAGCCTGACGCTGCCGTCTTCAAGAGGGCCGTTCCCCGCCGTTCTGCTCGTTACCGGTGCCGGACCGCAGAACCGCGACTATGAACTGAATGCGCATCGGCCATTTCAGGTTCTGGCCGATCACCTGACACGGCTGGGGATTGCCGTCCTGCGCGTGGATGACCGGGGCGTCGGCGGATCGACTGGTTCGGTGCAGAGCGCGAGCTTGACGGCAATCGCGACCGACGTGGCTGCAGGAGTCCGTTTTCTCAAGTCGCGGGACGACATCGATGTCGGTCGGATAGGGCTGATCGGTCACAGTCTCGGAGGCTTGATCGTCCCCCGGCTTGCAGCACGCCAGCCGGATGTCGCCTTCGTCGTCACGATGGCGGGACCGGTGGTCAGTGGCGTCGCGTTTCTTGCCGAACAGGCCCGCCTCATTGCGTTGGCCGCAGGCGCCTCGGACGACGTGGCGGGCGAACGCGCCGCCATTCAGCGTGGGCTCATGCAAATGATCCGAGCCAATCCAGACGATCGGGTGGCGCGAATCGCCATCGTCGAGTTCTTCAAGGAGCGGCAGAGGCCGGCGCCCGGGGAAGACACTATTCGGGCGCTGCTGTCGCCGGACATTCGAGACCTGGTTCAGTACGAGCCAGAATCTGTTCTTCAGCAGCTGGATATCCCGGTGCTTGCCCTGTTCGGCGGCCTCGATGGCCAGATTCCCAGACTGCTAAATTACACGACTGCGGCGTACGGGCTGCGAAGAAATCCACGTGCCACCATCGTGATCCTGCCGGGGCTGAACCATTTTTTTCAGACTGCCGAAACGGGGTTGCCCGATGAGTACGAGTCTATCGACGAGACCCTGTCGCCAAGAGCTCTGGACTTAATCGGTAAGTGGATCGTCCAACACACCGGTTTGTAGCTAATCGACGCACCGCGCTTGTCGGTGAGGTTCGGGCCCATTGGAGTCGGATCGACGAGCGTGTTCAGCGAAGGCAAGAGGCACCAGTTGTTGAACTCCAGAATGGTGCGCAATCCCACAGTGTGCCCCTCGGCCATCATTTCTGGAGGTGGGTATCGTGGAAGCACGAGCGACGTCCCCGTTTGTTAATGTTGAGTTGCCCAGCACGAAGCTAGCGGCGCAGCTCATGGTTGTCCCTTCGTTCATGGCTATTGGCTTCGGTCCTCGAGAGGCAGCATTAGGGCAGCCGTGATCTCGACGCCAAGCGGTCGACCGGTCGCGTCATAGTCGACGATAAGGAGCCCGTCGGGCGATGCTACAGTCTTAGCGCTCTTCGCGACCGGTCGGACGCAAGAGATGGAGGTACGCCGCAAAGGCGCGGCCTTTCCGATAGGTGACTTGTAGCGACCGTTCGGTCATTCGGCCGGCCCAGCGTTTTCCGACTATCCCGCCGCGGCTCGGGGTTGCAGGTGATCCAAATGCAGTTCGTGGACCAGTTTTCCAACACTGGAGGGGTCGCCCTTTGTTAGAAGATCTTTGAAATCCTCAGAGGACCGTACTGTCTGGAAGGTCTTCGTAGACGCGACGTAGACGACGACGAGCTTGTTGCCACGCGACAGGTTCAGAACATTGTTGATGGTCCCCTTACTCTTGCCATCCCAGAGCATGAGGCCGTACTCTGCGGCCTCCGCCATCGCGTGGTCCTTCAGGGAGTAGTAGTCGAACCCCTTGGCGCCACGAGGGGCCACGACTTGGCGCGTTGGCCAGTTCCCAAGATTGTTCCGGCAGTGGTCCTTCATGCAGTGCACGAGAACATGAGGATACGCCTTGTCAGCGAAGTACCGCTGAACGGCCTTGTCGGCACCATTGGCGTCACCGACGAGAATGTGGAGTCCCTTCTCGATCATCGTGTCGAGGCGGGCTCTCACTTCAGCAGGGAGGCGCGAAATCTGTCGTGAACCAGCGACGAATACTGTCGATGTAGGCATGGCTCACTTCGTTCGAGTTATCACGAGCGCCCGGATCTCGGTGGCGCCACCTTGCCCCAGCACCTCGGCGACGCGCCTCAGCGTACTACCAGTCTCCCACAGGTCGTCGACGAGCAGAACCCGTCTCCCCTGAACCGAATCGGTCCCTGCCTGGATGGCCCCCGTCAGGAGTGGCACGCGTTCGTATAGAGGCGTGTTCTTCATCTCTTGAGTGGCCGTCGCTTTGACAACGGCGTTCATAAGAGTCGGGACGTTGAGACTTCTAGCTATACCCTCGGCGATGAGCACTGCCGGCTGTTCCATTCTGTACAAGGATGGCGGCGGCGGAACAACACAGTCGATACAGCCCATCCAACGCTGTTTCATGAAGGCGAGCGCCGTTTCGATGATGTCGTCTTCCCATCGTCCGGTTAGGGGAATACCGCGACCATATTTAAGTTTGTAGACGAGTTCACCAAGTGGGGAACGCACGGTGTCGAACTGCAGATGTTCGCCTACGTATCCAATCGGCCGGCTCGAAACAACGTGCCGGTCCAACACGAACCCCTCAATCCAAGGGCCGTCTATTGACTCGGGGTGGACATCAACAATCGCCACACCTAGCACTCCACAGGGCCAAGCAGGACCATCCTACACCTCGACCATAGTAGCCGACAGATCCCGCTCGGTGGAGCGGTACGTCAGTTTCGAAACGCCTCTTCCCTCGGTTCATATCGAGATTCTGGAAACTGCTGACGCGGGGGCTCACGCTCCAAAGTGACGCTTCGCGAATGCACGTCCTGAGCCGGACTTGAGATATCGCTCGAAGCGGATCGCTCGCGCCTCATCTGGAAACTCGATGACGACGTGTCGATGCCAGGGCGCCGTGAAGCGGTGTGCGCACAGCGCCCGCTGTTGTGGTCCTGCAAGCGAGCGTCGACGTCGGCCGTGAGCCCGACGTAGTAGTGGCTGGACACCTCCACTCTCTGCAGGACGTAGACAAATCGCTTTTCACTCGCCATGACGGCGTCAAGAAGCAAACCGGGTGCCCGGGCGCTGCCAGTCAAACCGGTCGGAATCCCTCAGAAGGGGTGCGAGAGCGTCGCAGTTCTTGCGATCGGTTGGCCCGGAATCAGAGGCAATTCCTGTTACGTCGGGCGGAGGGGCGAGGGCCTTCGCCTACCGGAAACTCGACCGGCTTACCTGAGTCGAACGGGAAGACTTTCGCGGTTTACCGAGCCGTCCGCTTTTGTTCGCGAACTGACGAGCGAACTTCAGCGCGACCGCGCCGAAGCCTCTGGCGGAGGCGGGTAGCTCGTTCGGTGACAGAATCAGGCCCGCCTTCGCCGCTCCCGCCGTCGCGCTTCGCGCTATGGCACGACAGGGCGCGGCTACGGCGCGGCATCCTTCGCCTGCATTCATGAGCGAAGGATGGTGGACCCACGCTTCAGCAGTTGGAACCGGGCCGGCGAATGGTTGAGGCAGATCAACGCGATTAGGTACGTCGTCTGATGAGCCAGGACGGTAACTTCACCGGGACCACAGCCACCGGAGCCCGCAGCAAGTTGATCCTCCCAGTTGAGTTCGCGGAGAATTCGACGTAACCAAAGTCGTATTGCTTCGCGCCCCTCGATCTGTTCGGGCGCCATGTACTGCGGCGTGTCGACGATCGTGTGCGCGCCGGTGAGCGCCGCCACGGTCATCTCCTCGTTCGACGGCCGGGTCGGGCCGACCGGCCGCAACTTGGCGAGGCCGAAGTCGAGCAGCTTCACACCGCTCTTCGACACCATCACGTTCGCCGGCTTCA
>Ga0156283_1179_pt1 | contig 22865 bp, 26 predicted proteins | sample RifCSPlowO2_12_FD_107932 | JGI IMG/M metagenome (GOLD analysis project Ga0156283, IMG submission 107932) | Betaproteobacteria bacterium RIFCSPLOWO2_12_FULL_65_14 | reverse complement strand
CAGCAGCAGCTCGGCGAAATCCACCACGCCCTCGCGCTGGCATTGCTCCTCGTACGCGGCGTACAGCCCGGTGTAGCCGCGCACCGTCTCGTCGGTGACCGCGACGTCGCGCGCGCGCAGGCCCTCTTCCTTCTGCGCATTGATGAAGTACACGAGCTCGCGCGGCGGAAAGCGGTCCTCGTCGGCGTTCATGCCCTTCAGCATCCGCTTGAGGGCGGCAAGCTGGTCCTGCGAGTCCAGGATGCTGAAGGTCTGCGGCAGGCCGACCTCGCGGCAATGCGCGCGCAGCATGCGGTTGCACAGGCCGTGGAAGGTGCCGACCCACATGCCGCGCGGGCTCGCCGGCAGCATGGCGCTCACCCGCGTCAGCATCTCGCGCGCCGCCTTGTTGGTGAACGTGACCGCAAGGATCTGCGCGGGGGTGACACGCCCGGCTTTCACCAGCCAGGCGATGCGCGTGGTGAGCACGCGCGTCTTGCCGCTCCCCGCGCCGGCGAGGATCAGCGCGTGCTCATCGGGTGCCGTGACTGCGGCAAGCTGCTCCGGGTTGAGGTGCTCGAGGTGAAGCGACAAGGCAGGCCATTATAAATGCGCTCGCCTCTATAATGCGCCGCGTGCAGCAACAGATCCGTTTCTGCAAGAGCGCGGGCGGCGTGCAGCTCGGTTACGCCATTACCGGAAACGGCCCGCCGCTCGTCAAGGTGGCGAATTTCCTGACGCATCTCGAGTTCGACTGGCGCAGCCCGGTGGTGCAGCCTTTCCTCCTCGAGCTCGGCCGCGGGCGCACGCTGCTGCGCTATGACCCGAGGGGCTGCGGCCTCTCGGACCGCGACGTCGAGGACTTGTCGCTCGATACCTGGGTCGCCGACCTCGAGGCGGTCGTCGATGCCGCCGGCATCGAGCGCTTTCCGCTGTTCGCCCACTCGCAGGGCGGCGCCATCGGCATCGCCTATGCCGCGCGCCATCCCGAGCGCGTGAGCCATCTCATCTTGCTCGGCGGGTGGGCGCGCAGCGTGATGAAGCGCCACCTGACGCCGGCTCAGGTCGACGAGATGCGCACGCTCGTCAAGCTCGCCGGTATGGGCTGGGGGCGCGAGAACCCGTCGTACCGGCAGGTCTTCACTTCGCTGCTCATCCCCGACAGCAGCCCGGCGCAGGCCGAGAGCTATAACGAGCTCGAACGCATGTGCACATCCCCCGAATGCGCAGCGCGCATTTTCTCCTCGGTCGGCAAGCTCGACGTCATGGACCTCGCGCCGCGGGTCGCCTGCCCGACGCTCGTGCTGCACGCGCGCGGCGACGCCAGCGTGCCGCTGGAGGAAGGACGCCTGATTGCGGGCCTGATTCCCAACGCGCGCTTTGTGCAGCTGGATGGGCGCAACCACATCCTGCTGCCTCACGAAACCGCCTGGAAGCAATTCTTCGATGCGCTGCGCGCCTTCGTCGGCACCGGCGCGGGCGCTGCCGGGGCCTTCCCCGGATTGAGCGAGCGCGAGGCGCAGGTGCTCGAGCTCATTGCGCGCGGCCACGACAACGCGCAGATCGCGGCACGGCTGGAGCTTTCGGAGAAAACGGTGCGCAACCACATCACGCGCATCTTCGAGAAGATGCAGGTCGAGACGCGCGCGCAAGCCATCGTGCGCGCGCGCGACGCCGGCTTCGGCCAGGCCTAGCCGGCCGGCCGGGACACCGGCCCCAGCGGCGGAGCTGCTTTTTGCCCGGACTGGGACACCAGCCTCGTCGTCAATAGTGCCTCGCGCGGGCAGCATGGCTCCACCTTATCTAGGAGGACGTCATGACGCAGATGCTAAGAGGCGAGTTGCTCCGGATCACCGCGGGGCTGGGTTGCGAGGTGCGCGTACGGCAGGGATGCGTCTGGATCACCCAGCACCGCGACACGGCCGATTACATCGTCGAGGCCGGCGGCGCATTCCGCATCGATCGTCCCGGCCTTACCCTCGTCACCGCCATGAAGGACGCGGCGATTGAGCGGGTCTCCTGTGCTGCCTGAGGCCCTCGTAGAACGTGCATTGCAGGATCGCATCAAGGTGCACTGCTTCGGCTGCGGCGCGCTCAACGAGCACGGCCTGCAGATCAAGAGCTTCTGGTCCGGGGAAGAGGTGGTCTGCGCGTGGCGCCCGAAGCCTCATCACATCGGCCACCCCGGCATCCTGTACGGCGGCTTGATTGCGTCGGTGGTCGACTGCCATTGCATCTGGACGGCGTCGGCGCACGCGTATCGACGCGCCGGGATGGAGATGGAGGACGAGCTGCGCTTTCCCTTCGTCACCGGCGGCCTCAGCATCCGCTACAAAAAACCGGTGTCGATCGAGCATCCCGTTGAGCTGCGCGCCCGGGTGGCGGAGTTCAGCGAGCGCAAAACCGTGGTCAATTGCACCGTCAGCTCGCGCGGCCTCGCATGCGCCGAGGCCGAGGTCGTCGCCGTGCCGATGCGCTGAACCGTCGCCTTGCGGCGACAGCCGGGCGCGCGAGTGTTGCTTTCGCGTCACTAAAGCACCGGCCGCGCGCATGCTGCGCTGCTCCGGTTAGATGAGCGGGGCGCCCAGTGGCTAGGGTGTGGGCATGGACGCCCACGCCCTCTTTCCCGTTTGCCCGCATCGTAACGTGCCCGCCGCCTTCGAGCGGTTTCATGGACCTGACTCGGGCGGCATGGAGCGCTTCTTCGACGATGAGCAGCGCGCCGCGATGTGCGGTGCCGCCGTCGATGCGCTATTCGTCTTCATTTGGGCTGCCACGCGGCTGTACAACGCTCGGTTCGCGCGCCTGTGGAGTCATTGGGCCGCGCATCCGCAGCCGCCGCTTCTCCCCGGCCCGCGGCCCGTCCCGGCATTCCCCGTCTAGCCGCCGACCTGCGGCTCGCTGATCCCGAATTTGCCGCGTAGCTCGCGCGCGAGCGCCTGCGCCTCGACGCGCGAAGGCAGGCTGCGGATGCGCACGATGTAGACCAGTTGCTCACCTTCCTTCACCGGGCGAATCTCCGCCGGATAACCTGCGGCGCGCAGCTCGTCGTACACCCCGAGCGCGTCGGCCTGGTTGGCCGCGCGCGCGAGAGCCACCTGGAAGCGCCCGCCGCTGCGCAGCGCGCCGCGGCCCGGCTGGATCTCGGTTTCCTGCGCCCACTGCTCGAGCTGCGCCGGCTCGACGAAGCCGATCGGCTGCGTACGGCCGCCTACGCGCCGGTAGAACTGGCGCGGCTGGTCCATGGCGACCGGCGGCTCGCCCGGCGCGCCCACTTCGATCGCCCCTTCGATAAGGCACACGATCTCGGTGTCGGCGCGCGAGCGGCCCCAGAAGTCGGTGCCGCGCACGCCCGCAGTGACGTTCGCCACCGCGACGCTTACGTCGCGGCGGCGGTTCTTGACGGCAATGTCGGTCGCGAAGCGAAAGGCGCCTTCCAGCACGCCGAGCGCCGCCTTGAAGAGCTCCTTGGTCACGGAGAGCTCGGTGAAGCGCAGCCGCCCGTTCTCTCCCAGCTTCACGAGGCTCCTCTCCGACATGCGGACCATGAGCCGCGATCCCGCGCCGGTGTGGATCACGTCGCCCGGCTGCAGCAGCATTCCCGGCTGGATCGGAGTGCGCACCCCGTCGCGTTCCACCCAGGCCGGCATCTGCACGCCTTCGACGACGGCCGCGGGCTGCGCGCGCGCCGGCGCCGACGCGATGAGCAGTGCTGCGAGCAATGCGTGGAAGACAAGCGCTTTCATGTTCCTCCTCGTTTCGAGCGCGCCGCTTATAATCCGCGGCTTCCTGCGCAAAACTTACATGCAAGACGCTTACGATCCCGCGGCGGTGGAGCGCGAGGCCCAGCGGTTCTGGGCCGAGGGCGCGTCTTTCCGCTCGGTTGAGAACCCGGCGAAGCCGAAGTTCTACTGCCTATCCATGTTCCCCTATCCGTCGGGGAAGCTGCACATGGGGCACGTGAGGAACTATACCATCGGCGACGTTGTCACCCGGCACTACCGCATGCGCGGCTACAACGTGCTGCAGCCGATGGGCTGGGATGCGTTCGGCCTGCCGGCCGAGAACGCGGCGATGGCGAACAAGGTCCCGCCCGCGCGCTGGACCTACGACAACATCGCCTACATGAAGGCCCAGCTGAAAAGCCTCGGCTTCGCGCTCGACTGGGAGCGCGAGCTCGCCACCTGCAGGCCCGAGTACTACAAGTGGAACCAGTGGCTCTTCACGCGGCTCTTCCGCAAAGGGCTGGCGTACAAGAAGACCGGGGTGGTGAACTGGGATCCGGTCGACCAGACGGTGCTCGCGAACGAGCAGGTGATCGAGGGGCGCGGCTGGCGCACCGGCGCGCTCGTCGAGAAGCGCGAGATCCCGATGTACTTCCTGCGCATCACGGCGTACGCCGAAGAGCTGCTTGGCGCTCTCGACGACCTCCCGGGCTGGCCCGAGCAGGTGAAGCTGATGCAGAAAAACTGGATCGGCCGCTCCGAGGGCGTACGCATCGGTTTCGAGTACCCGCTGGAAGGCGAGAAAAGGGTCCTCTGGGTCTTCACGACGCGCGCCGATACGCTGATGGGCGCGACGTTCTGCGCCGTCGCCGCCGAGCATCCGATTGCCGCTTGGGCAGCGACGAAGGACCAGAAAATCGCCGCCTTCGTCGAGGAATGCAAGCGCGGCCCGGCCATGGAAGCCGAGCTGGCGCAGATCGAAAAGAAAGGCATGCCGACGGGGCTGCACGTCACGCACCCGCTGTCGGGCGAGAAGCTCCCCGTCTGGGTCGGCAATTACGTGCTGATGGGCTACGGCGAAGGCGCGGTGATGGCCGTGCCGGCGCACGACGAGCGCGATTTCGAGTTCGCGCACAAGTACGGCCTGCCGGTGAAGCCGGTGATCCGCCACCCGCTCGGCGACACGGTGCCCCGGCCGTGGAAGCCGGAATACGCCGACTACGGCGTTTGCATCAATTCCGGTCCCTATGACGGCCTGGCGTACCAGGAGGCGGTCGATGCCATCGCCGCCGGCCTGGCAAAGAAGAAACTGGGCGAAAAACAGGTGCAGTGGCGGCTGCGCGACTGGGGGATCTCGCGCCAGCGCTACTGGGGCTGCCCCATCCCGATCGTCCACTGTCCTTCCTGCGGCGACGTGCCGGTGCCCGACGCAGACCTGCCGGTGAAGCTGCCCGAGCACCTCGTTCCCGACGGCACGGGCAACCCGCTCGCGAAGCTGCCGGAGTTCTACGAGACGCGCTGCCCAAGCTGCAAGCAGCCGGCGAAGCGCGAGACAGACACCATGGATACCTTCGTGGACTCGTCCTGGTATTTCGCGCGCTACGCCTGCCCCGACCAGGACAAGGCGATGGTGGACGCGCGCGCGAAGTACTGGATGCCGGTCGACCAGTACATCGGCGGCATCGAGCACGCGATCCTGCACCTGCTCTACTCGCGCTTCTTCCAGCGGCTGATGCGCGACGAGGGCCTGCTCGACGTGGCCGAGCCGTTCACCAACCTGCTCACGCAGGGCATGGTGCTCGCCGAGTCGTACTACCGGGACGTCGACGGCCGCCGCGAGTGGATCAACCCGTCCGAGGTCGAAGTCGCGCGCGACGCCAAAGGGAAGATCGTCTCGGCAAAGTCCAAGGACGGCCAAGACGTCGTCTACGACGGCATCGGCACGATGTCGAAGTCGAAGAACAACGGCGTCGACCCTCAGGCGCTCATCGACAAGTACGGCGCCGACACCGCGCGCTTCTACATCATCTTCGCCTCGCCGCCGACGAATACGCTGGAATGGAGCGACGAGAGCGTGGAAGGCTCGTACCGCTTCCTGAGGCGGCTCTGGAGCTACGGCCTCAAGTTCTCCCAGCGGGAAAAAGACAAGAGCTCGCATAAAGCGGTGCGGTTCGAAATCCACTCGGTTCTGAAGCAGGCGAGCTACGACCTGCAGCGCTTCCAGTTCAACACCGTGGCCTCGGCGGCGATGAAGATCCTGAACGCGCTCGAGCGGCTGCCCGCGGGCCGGGGCGCGACCGCGGAGGAAGGGCTCTCCATCCTGCTGCGGCTGCTCTCCCCCATCACGCCGCACGTCTGCCACCATCTGTGGCGCGAGCTTCGCTTCGGCGAGGACATCATGCGCGCGCCCTGGCCGGAGCCGGATGCGGCGGCGCTCGAGCAGGACGAGGTCGAGCTGGTGGTGCAGGTGAACGGCGTGAAGCGCGGAACGGTTCGCGTGCCGAAGTCTGCCGACCAGCGCGCTCTCGAGGCAATCGTGAAGTCGCTCGATTTTGTGAAGAAGCAAATCGGGGACAAGATCGTCAAGCGGATCGTCATCGTTCCCGGGCGCCTTGTGAACGTCGTGGTTTGATGAAAAGGGGTCAGAGCAATTTTCCTGTAACACTTCGAGCAGCCCTTATGCGCATGCGTTCGTGTTACTGGAAAATTGCTCTGACCCCTTTCTTGGTGGTGATCGCTGCCTGCGGCTTCCAGCTGCGCGGCACGGCCGACGTGCCGTTCAAGACCCTGTACCTGCCGGGCGCCACGGGCGGCATCGCGCTCGATCTCAAGCGCCATATCCAGGCCGGGACCAACGCCACGGTGGTCGACGATCCCAAGCAGGCCGACGCCGTCCTGCAGTTCAGCCACGAGTCGCGCGAAAAGGAGATCCTGTCGCTCACCGGCACGGGCCGGGTGCGCGAGTTCCGCCTGCGCTACCGCGTGGGCTGGCGCGTGCACGACGGCAAGGGCGGCGAGTACGTGCCGCAGAACTCGCTCGAGCTCACGCGCGACGTGAGCTTCAACGACGCCGAGGTGCTCGCCAAGGAAGCCGAGGAGCAGCTGCTGTTTCGCGACATGCAAAGCGACATGGTGCAGCTCATCATGCGCAGGCTGTCCGCGGCGCAGAAAGTGAAAACCTCCTGACGATGCAGCTGCGCGCCGAGCAGCTGGAAGGGCACCTCGCCCGGAATCTTGCGCTGGCCTACGCCATCCACGGCGACGAGCCGCTGCTTGCGCTCGAGGCGGCGGACGCCGTGCGCGCCGCCGCGCGCAAACGCGGCTTCACGGACCGCGAGGTATTCGAGCCGGGTCGGAATTTCGACTGGAGCGAGCTCGAGCACGCGCTCGGCAGCCTGTCGCTTTTCGGCGGAAAGAAAATCGTGGAGCTGCGCCTTGCTACCGGCAAGCCCGGCGCGCAGGGCGGCGCGGCGATCGCGCGCTACTGCGAACGGCCGAGCGCCGAGGTGCTGCTCCTGGTCTCCGTTCCGCGCCTCGATCGCGCTACGCAGGGCTCGGCCTGGTTCGGCGCGCTGGCACGCGCCGGAGCGGTGGTGGATGTCTATCCGGTCGAGCGGCCGCGGCTGCCCGCGTGGATCGCCGAGCGGCTTGCGCGCCAGCGCCAGAAGGCGCCGCGCGAGGCGCTCGAGCTGCTCGCCGACCGCGTCGAAGGCAACCTGCTCGCCGCGCACCAGGAAGTGCAGAAGCTCGCGCTGCTCGCGCCCGAGGGCGAGGTCGGCTTGGACGCGCTGCGCGAAGCGGTCGCCAACGTCGCGCGCTACGACGCCTACAGCGCCAGCGAAGCGATGCTCGAGGGAGACGCCGCGCGCTTCGTGCGCATCATCGACGGCCTGCGCGGCGAGGGCGAGGCGCCCACCCTGGTGCTCTGGGTGCTGAGCGAAGAGCTTTTCGCGCTCGCGCGCATCCAGGCGGGCGTCGCCGCCGGCCGCTCGAGCGACGACCTGCTGCGCGAGAACCGCGTCTGGGGCACGCGCCAGCGCCCCATGAAGGCCGCCGCCGGCCGCGTGGCGCCCGCCGCGGTCAATCGCGCGCTCGCGCACGCCGCCCGGATCGACCGCGCGATCAAGGGCGTCGGCGCCGGCGAGCCGTGGGACGAGCTGCTGAAGCTCGGCCTCGAATTGCAGCCGGGCTAAGATTCCGCCATGGACGTCAAGGCGCACGTACGTCAGCTGGGCGCGCAGGCGCGCATTGCCGCCCGCGCGCTCGCGCGCGCCGATACGGCCACGAAGAACCGCGCGCTTGCGGCCATGGCGGCCGAAATCCGGTCACATGAGAAAGAAATCTTGGCGGCGAACGAGGCCGACGTGGCGCGCGCGAAGGAAAAGCACGACGCCGCCTTCGTCGACCGGCTGACGCTCACGCCGCAGCTCGTCGAGCAGATGGCCGAAGGCGTGGAGCAGGTGGCGAAGCTTGCCGACCCGGTCGGCGAGATCTCCGGGCGCGTGAAGCGCCCGACCGGCATCGAGGTGGCGCGCATGCGGGTGCCGATCGGCGTCATCGCCATCATCTACGAGTCGCGCCCCAATGTGACCGCCGACGCGGCCGCGCTATGCCTGAAGTCGGGCAATGCCTGCATCCTGCGCGGCGGCTCCGAGGCGCTCGAATCCAATCGCGCCATCGCAGCCTGCGTGCGCGCCGGGGTGACGGGCGCCGGGTTGCCCGAGACTGCCGTGCAGCTGGTGGAGACCACGGACCGGGCGGCCGTCGGCGAGCTCATCACCCTGAACGAGTTTGTCGACATCATCGTGCCGCGCGGCGGCAAGGAGCTGATCGCGCGCCTGCAGCGCGAGTCGCGCATTCCGATGATCAAGCACCTCGACGGCGTGTGCCACGTCTACATCGACGACAGCGCCGATCCGGAAATGGCGGTCAAGATCGCCGACAACGCCAAGACGCAGCGCTACGGCACCTGCAACACCATGGAGACGCTGCTCGTGGCCGAGAGCATTGCGCCGAAAGTTCTTCCCAGGATCGGGGAGATTTTCAAAAGCAAAAACGTCGAAATGCGCGCCGACGATGCCGCGCTGAAATACGTCTCGGGAAAAAAGGCGAACGAAACCGACTACTACACCGAATGGCTGGCGCCCATCGTGTCGATCCGCGTGGTGAAGGATGTGGACGAAGCGATCGCGCACATCGCCAAGTACGGCTCGCAGCACACCGACGCCATCGTGGCCGGGGACCGCGGCCGCGCCGAGCGCTTCCTGCGCGAGGTGGACTCGAGCTCGGTGATGTGGAACGCCTCGACCCGCTTCGCGGACGGCTACGAGTACGGCCTGGGTGCCGAGATCGGCATCTCCACCGACAAGCTGCACGCGCGCGGCCCGGTCGGGCTCGAGGGCCTCACCACGCAGAAGTTCATCGTCCTTGGCCACGGAGAAATCCGCCTGTAGTGCCCGCCAATCGGCACATGCGCGCCATCGGCATCCTGGGCGGGACGTTCGATCCAGTGCACAACGCGCACCTCGCGATGGCGAGCGCGGCGCTCGACGAGCTGCGGCTCGACAAGGTGTTGTTCATCCCCACCGGGGCGCCGAAGTACCGGCGGCCGGCGGTCGCCTCGGGCGAGCACCGCATCGCCATGCTGCAGCTCGCGCTCGCGGGCAACGAGAAATTCGCCATCGACGGGCGCGAGCTGGCCCCCGAAGCCAGCGGCTACACCGTGGACACGCTGCGCGGGCTGCGCTCGGAGCTCGGCGAAGCCGCCCTCTACCTCCTCATGGGCGCCGACCAGTACGTGAAGCTCGCCTCCTGGCACCGCCCGGACGAAGTGGCCAGGCTCGCGCGGATCGCCGTTTTTGCCCGTCCCGGCATAGAACTCGAGGACCCGGTGAGACTCATACCGATGAAACCGATGCAAGTATCGGCAAGCGAGATTCGCGCGCGCGCTGCGCGCGGCGAGGACCTGTCGGCGCTGGTGCCGCCGTCGGTGGCGAACTATATCGCCCGCCACAGGCTCTACCGCTGATGGACATCCGCGTGAAGCAGCGCGCCGTTGTCGAAGCGCTCGAAGACGTCAAGGGGCGCGACATCATCGTCTACAACACCGCGCGCATGCCTTCGATGTTCGAGCGCGTGGTCATTGCGAGCGGAGACTCGACGCGTCAGGTGAAAGCGCTCGCCGACCGGGTCCAGGAGCGCGTGCGCGCCCTCGGCTCCCGGGTGTACGGCGTGGAGGGCGAGGCCGGCGGCGAATGGGTGCTCGTCGATCTTGGCGACGTGGTGGTGCACATCATGCATCCCGCGGTGCGCGACTTCTACAACCTCGAAGAGGTGTGGGGCGGCAAGACCGTGCGCCTGAAGAAGCAAGCCCCGGCCAAGAAGAAAAGCGCGAAGCAACGTGCCAAGGCTAAGCGTCCTCGCAGTAAGCGCTAGGCTTCCGCAGTGGGCGGAAACGGCCTGCGCCGAATACGCGAAACGCATGCCGAAGGGCTACGAGGTCGCGCGCATCGCCGTACGGAACGATAAGGCGTTGCGCGCCGCGCTCCCGCCGAAGGCCCGCGTGGTGGCGTTGGACGAGCGCGGCAAGGACTACACCACGCGGCAGTTCGCGGAGCTCCTCGAGAGCGAAACCGCCTTCCTGATCGGCGGCGCCGACGGTCTCGATTCCCGGATCAAGCAGGACGCCGCCCTGCTTCTGCGACTTTCGTCACTGACGCTGCCCCACGCGCTCGCCCAAGTCGTGCTGCTGGAGCAGATCTACCGCGCGGCTTCGATCCTCACCGGCCATCCCTATCACCGGGGATAGTAAACTCGGACGATGATCGGCCCGTTAGAGCGCGGCATCTATCTCGCCTCCCGCAGCCCGCGCCGGCGCGAGCTGCTCGCGCAAATCGGCGTGCGCTACCACTTGTTGCTGTTCCGCTCGCGTCCCGACTCTCCGGCGGACGTCGACGAAACGGTGCTCGAGGCAGAAACGCCGGACGCCTACGTCGAGCGCGTGGCGCGCGCCAAGGCCGAGGCCGGCTGGAAGCTGCTGCGGCTGCGCAACCTGCCGCTCGCCCCGGTGCTCGCCGCGGACACCACCGTAGCGCTGGCCGGGACGATCCTCGGCAAGCCCGCCGACCGCAAGGAGGCGGCGGAGATGCTGGCGCAGCTTTCCGGACAGCGCCACGAAGTGCTGAGCGCCGTGGCGCTCAAGCGGGACGACTGGCTCGAATGCCTGCTGTCGCGCTCCGAAGTGCAGTTCAAGAAGCTCTCCGCGGACGAGATCGCGCAGTACGCCGCCACCGGGGAATGCGACGACAAGGCGGGCGCCTATGCGATCCAGGGCCGCGCCGCGCGCTTCGTCGCCGAGCTGCACGGCAGCTACTCGGGCGTCATGGGCTTGCCGCTGTACGAAACGGCGCAATTGCTCGACAAGCTGCGTGACCGAAGAAATCCTTATTAATGTCACGCCGCAGGAGACGCGCGTCGCGGCCACCGGCTCCGGGGTCGTCCACGAGCTGCTGATCGAGCGGGCGGCGAGCCGCGGCCTGGTCGGCAATATCTACATGGGCCGCGTCGCGCGCGTGCTTCCCGGCATGCAGTCGGCCTTCATCGAGATCGGCCTCGAGCGCGCCGCCTTCCTGCACGTCGCCGACATCTGGGAATACCGCGAAGCCTCCAAGCCCATCGAGAAAATCCTCGCCGAAGGGCAGCCGGTGCTGGTGCAGGTCGTGAAGGACCCGATCGGCTCCAAGGGCGCGCGCCTCTCGACGCAGATCTCGATCGCCGGGCGCCTCCTCGTCTACCTGCCGCACGATCCGCACATCGGCATCTCGCAGCGCATCGAGGACGAGAACGGCCGCCAGCTGCTGCGCGAGCGGCTGAAGGAGCTGCTGCCGCCCGAAGAGAAGGGCGGCTTCATCGTGCGCACGCTCGCCGAAAGCGCCGCCGAGGCGGAGCTGCGCGCCGACCTCGCCTACCTGCGCCACCTCTGGCAGGTCATAAAGGAAAGATCTCTTGGAGCCGCGCCACCGCAACTGCTGTACCAGGACCTTTCCCTGGCGCAGCGCGTGCTGCGCGACATGGTGACCGTCGACACCGCCCGCGTGCTGGTCGACTCGCGCGAGAACTTCCAGAAGCTGCACGCCTTCGCCGAGAACTACATGCCGCAGGTGCGCGCCAAGCTCGAGCACTACACGGGCGAGCGGCCGCTCTTCGACCTGTACAACATCGAGACCGAGATCGAAAAAGCGCTGTCGCGCCGCGTCGACCTCAAGTCGGGCGGCTACCTCATCATCGACCAGACCGAGGCGATGACCACCATCGACGTCAACACCGGCGGCTTCGTCGGCAGCCGCAACTTCGACGACACGGTGTTCAAGACCAACCTGGAGGCGGCGCAGGCCATCGCGCGGCAGCTGCGCCTGCGCAACCTCGGCGGCATCATCATCGTCGATTTCATCGACATGGGAAGCCAGGAGCACCGCGGCGCGGTGCTGGAGGAGTTCAAGCGTGCGCTCGCGCGCGACCGCACGCGCATGACGGTGAACGGCTTCACGGCACTCGGGCTGGTCGAGATGACGCGCAAGCGCACGCGCGAGTCGCTCGCGCACGTGCTGTGCGAGCCGTGCCCGACCTGCGGCGGGCGCGGCGAGGTCAAGACGGCGCACACCGTGTGCTACGAGATCCTGCGCGAGATCCTGCGCGAAGCGCGCGCCTTCAACGCGCGGGAGTACCGCGTGCTCGCCTCGCAGGCGGTGATCGACCTCTTCCAGGAAGAGGAGTCGACCTCGGTGGCGATGCTCTCCGACTTCATCGGCAAGCCGATCTCGATGCAGGTCGAGTCGAGCTACGGGCAGGAACAATTCGACATCGTGCTGATGTGAGCGAGCTCTGCTTCCTGCCGGCGCGGCGTGTTGCCCGCCTGATAAGAACCAGAAAAGTTTCGGCCACGGAGGCGATGCAGGCCTTCATCGCGCAGATCGAGCGCGTCAATCCCAAGGTCAACGCCATCGTCACGTTTCTACCTGAACAGGCGCTCAAGAAAACGAAAGCCCTGGATCGGAAGAAATCCTTTAGTGGACCCCTTGCAGGGCTGCCGATCGCCTACAAGGATCTCGTCCCCACCAAGGGCGTGCGCACGACGTTCGGCTCGCTGGTCTACGAAAAGCACGTCCCGGGGGAAGACCACCTGATCGTCGAGCGGCTCGGCGCCGCAGGCGCGATCCTCATCGGCAAGACCAACACCCCCGAGTTCGGCGCCGGCAGCCAGACGTTCAACCGCGTGTTCGGCGCCACGCGCAATCCCTACGACCTGTCGAAGACCTCTGGCGGCTCCTCGGGCGGCGCGGCGGCGGCCGTCGCCTGCGGCATGCTGCCCTTTGCCGACGGCTCGGACCTGGCCGCGAGCCTGCGCAACCCGGGCAACTACTGCAACGTCGTGGGCTTCCGGCCGACGCCCGGGCGCGTCCCCGGCTGGCCGGCCGCGAACGCCTGGGACACGCTCTCCGTGCTCGGACCCGTGGCCCGCACCGTGGACGACGCGGCGTTTCTGCTCTCGGCGATGGCCGGTCCCGATGCTCGCGCCCCGACCTCCATCAACGAATCCGGAAAAATCTTCAACTCGAGGCTGGGTAGGGACTTTCGGAAAGTCCGCGTGGCTTGGAGCCGCGACCTCGGCGGTCTGCCGATGGACGCGCGCGTCACCGCCGTGCTGGAAAAGCAAGTCAGGATTTTCAAATCCCTCGGATGCATTGTCGAGGAAGCCGAGCCCGACCTCAGCGGCGCCACCGAGGCGTTCGAGTCGCTGCGCGCGCTGAGCTTTCTCGGCCGCTTCGGGCCGCTCCTCAAAGAGCACCGCGACAAGCTCAAGGACACGGTGATCTGGAACATCGAGCAGGGCATGAGGCTCACGCCGGACAAGATCGCCCGGGCAATTGCGCTGCGCAGCGAGCTCTTCCACCGCATGCGCCGCTTCCTCGAAGGCTACGAGTTCCTCCTCTGCCCGGTGAGCCAGCTTCCGCCGTACCCGGTGGACGTGGAATGGCCGCGCGAGATCGCGGGCGTGCGGATGGAGAGCTACCTCGACTGGATGAAGAGCTGCTACTACATCACCATCACCAGCCACCCCGCGGTCTCCGTCCCGGCGGGCTTCACCGGCGACGGTCTGCCCGTCGGCCTCCAGATCGTCGGCCGCTACCGGGCCGATGTTGCAGTGCTCCAGCTCGCGCACGCCCTCGAAGGCGAAACTGGCGCCTGGAAACGCCGGCCCGCGCTTGCCTGATCCGGCGCTTTCTGGAATAAAGCGCTGGCTTGGGCCGTTTTAGAGCGGCGGCAGCACCAACGTGAGGAGGAAGAACCATGTTGAAGTGGAAGGGAAGTGATCTAGGCGGTCTCGAAGGTGCAGACCGATACTGCCAATCGCTTGCCAAGGCGGCGGGTGCCGGTGATCGCACTTGGCGTGCCTACCTGAGCACCCAGGGATCCTCATTGACCGATCCGAAAGTCGTGAATGCGCGCGACCGCATCGGCCCCGGGCCGTGGCAAAACGCCAAGGGGGTCGTGATTGCCAGGAACGTCGAAGAGTTGCACTCGGCCCAAGAACAATCTGACCAAAGAAACCGCATTGGACGAGAGGGGTCAACTCGTGAACGGCCGCACGGAGAAGCCCAATAAGCACGATATTCTCACCGGCTCGCGCCCCGACGGCACGGCCTTCCCGGGCCGGCCGTTCCCCGATACGACCTGCAGCAACTGGACCAACGGCGGGAACGATGGCTCGGCGATGACCGGCCATCATGATCGCGCGGGGCCTCTCCCGGCGTCGTGGGCCGTCTCCTGGAATTCAGCCCATCCGACGCTTGGCTGCAGTCAGGAGAAAGTGCGGCCCACGGGCGGGGATGGGCTGTTCTACTGCTTTGCGGTGAAATAAGAACTGGTTTCCGTATGCGCGCCGCGCGGTGTTGGCGTACGGTTTTTTCCCCTCGAGGAGGAGTGAATTGAAAAAGATGACGTTCGTAAGAAAGCCACTGACCGTCGCGCTCGCCGTTATCGGCGCCGCGTGCGCCACCATTGCCGGCAGCCAGACGATCGTGGACGAATGGGCGAGCGTGAAGGCGCCTCCGCCGCCAGAGCTGAAGCCGGTCAAGATCGCGCCCAAGGAGACGGCGCTATTGATGCTCGATTTCATCAAGCAGACCTGCTCGCCGCGGCCGCGCTGCATCGCCTCGCTGCCCAAGGCCCAGCAACTGCTTGCTCAAGCGCGCCAGAGCGGCACGCACGTGATCTACAGCCTGATCCCGAACTCGTCCACGGCGGACATCCTGCCCCAGGTCGCTGCGCGAGCCGGGGAGCCGGCCGTCGCCACCAGGGCGAATAAGTTCATCAATACCGAGCTCGACAAGCTGCTCAAGGAAAGGGGCGTGAAGACCGTCATCGTGATGGGAACCGCTGCCGAGGGCGCCGTGCTCAACACCGGCGCCTACGCGGCGCTGCTGGGATACAAGGTCGTGCTGCCCATCGACGGGTCGTCCTCGCTGTACCCGTATGCGGAGCAGTACACCGTCTGGCACCTCGCCAATGCGCCGGGCATCGGGCCACAGACGACCGTGACCCGTTCCGACATGGTGAGCTTCTAGCCCGCGTGGCCTAGCAGTCAGCTTGACAGTTAATGCCGGATCGAAGGCCGGGTTCTCGGACGCAGTCGCGCTCCCGTGCACCCGGCCGCTCACCGGATGGCGGCCCGAGTAGCCTCGCGGATTGGCGAGCACGCGGGTGCCTGCCACCGCATAGTCGAAGCTGGCGTGCGTGTGGCCGTGGATCCATAGCTCGGCCCTGCCCATCAGGCTGGAGAGATCCGAGGCGAAGGCCGGGTTGGCGACGTTGCCTCGCGTCACGACGACGAAGCGCACGCAGCGGTACTCCACCAGCCGGTCGAGCCCGCGCGAGAGCAGCGCCGCCTTGCCCTCCGCTCCGTACAGGAGCAGGTCAGCCCATAGCGCGGCGCCGATGAAGCGCACGCCCTGCACGACCGCGACCGCATCGTCGAGGTGGACGATGCCGAGCTCTCCGGCCCGCCGCCGGCGTCCGTCGCCGCGGGCGTAAAGCTGCACACCTCCAGATGTAGATCGGACAGAACCTGCACGCGCATGACGCGGATCACCGCCGGCTAGTGGAAGAGGCGGTGGGGGCGCGTCAAGAGACCAGAGCTGAGGAGGCCGAACCATGAAAACGCTGTTTTCGCCGCAGCCGTCGTGCGATCTGCCGCGCGTCGCCGTATGGCGGCAGGCCAACCGTGTCGTACGCAAGCACCTGCCTCTGCGGGTGGTGCTTCAGGTGCTCCTCTTGGGCGAGGTCTATTTCGGTCGCTGGTGAGCCTGCTGGATGGCTTGTGGCGCGCCCGGCGGGATTCGAACCCACGACCCTTGGCTTCGGAGGCCAATACTCTAATCCGCTGAGCTACGGGCGCTTCAAAAAGGACGCGCAGGATAGCCGGTTTTCCCTTCCGCGTCCACGCGTTAGCGGCGAAACCCCCCGATGAGGAGCGACGCCACGATAGAGACGATGAGGCTCGTGGTGATGGGAAAGTAAAAGCCGAAACCGTCGCGCTCGAGGCGCAGGTCTCCGGGCAGGCGGCCGAGGCCGAGCCAGCGACCCATGCAGACAATGAAGCTAAAATCATGCCTTTACCTCTAACTCGAAGATCCCCGTGGACGTGCACGACCCGCATTCCTCATTTATCAAGACCCCGCAGCAGCTCGTGGTCGTCATCCTGCTCGCCTTTCTGGTACCCATCGTCCTGATCATCCTGCTGGTGCAGCTGGTGACCAGCCAACCGGTTGCCGATCCGGGAGCGCTTTCGCCGGAAGCGGTGAGCAAGCGGCTGCAGCCCGTCGGTACCGTTGAATTCGGCGCACCGCCCGCGGCCGCGGGCGCCCGCACGGGCGAGAGCATCGTGAAGACGGTATGCGCCGCGTGCCACCAGGCCGGTGTGGCGAATGCACCGAAGCTCGGCGACGCCAAGGAGTGGGCGCCGCGCATCAAGGCCGGGCTCAACCAGATGGTGTCGATCGCCATCAACGGCAAAGGAGCGATGCCGGCGCGCGGCGGCGATACCTCGCTCACCGACGCCGAAATCACGCGCGCGGTGGTCTTCATGGCGAACCAGGCCGGCGGCAGCTTCAAGGAGCCGCCCGCGCCCAAACAGGCGGCGAAACCGGAAGTGCAGGCGCAAGCACCGGCCCCGAAAGCTGCGCCGGCACCGGTTCCGGCTCCTCAGGCCGCAGCCAAGCCCGCTGCCGGCGCCAACGGCAAGCCGCTCTACGACAAGGTGTGCGCGGTGTGCCACGCCGCCGCGGTGGCCGGCGCGCCCAAGCCCGGCGACAAGGCGGCCTGGGCGCCGCGCCTCCCGCAAGGCATGGACGCGCTGGTGCAATCGGTGGTGAAGGGCAAGGGCGCCATGCCGCCCAAGGCCGGCAACCCGGCGCTCACCGACGCCGAGATCCGCGCCGCCGTCGACTTCATGGTCTCGCAGAGCAAGTAGCCTGGTCCTCCTCTTCATCATCGATCCGCCTGAAGAGCTCAAGGCGTACAAGGACACCACGGTCGCGATGATGCGCGCCGCCCAGGCGCGCGGCCATTCGGTGTTCGTGTGCACCCAGGACGCGCTCCACTGGGTGAAGAACTCCGTCGCCGCCGCGGCCACGCGCCTGTCGCTTACCGACAACGACGAGGACTGGTACCGCAACCACGAGACGGTCGAACGGCCGCTGCGCGAGTTCGACGCCGTGCTGATGCGCAAGGATCCGCCGTTCGATCTCGAGTACGTGGTGAGCACCTGGCTTCTTTCGGCGGCGGCGCGCGAAGGCGCGCGCGTGTTCAACGCGCCCGACGCGATCCGCGACCACAACGAGAAGCTGGCGATCGCCGAGTTCGCGCCGTTCGTGGCCCCGACTCTCGTGAGCCGCGAGGCCTCGCGGCTGCAGGCGTTCATCGACGAGCACCGCGACGTCGTGGTGAAGCGGCTCGACGTGATGGGCGGCGAGAACATCTTCCGCGTGCGCACCGACGACCCCAACCGCAACGTGATCATCGAGATCATGTCGCAGGGTGGCACGCGCACCGTGATGGCGCAGCGCTTCATCCCGCAGATCACGGAAGGCGACAAGCGCGTGCTGCTGATCGACGGCAAGCTGGTGCCGCACTGCCTCGCGCGCATCCCCAAGCCCGGCGAGTCGCGTGGCAATCTCGCCGCCGGGGCGCGCGGCGAGGCGCAGCCGGTGACGGCGCGCCATCGCGAGATCGCCGGCGCCGTCGGGCCGCGTCTCGCGGCGCGCGGCCTGCTCCTGGTGGGCCTGGACGTCATCGGCGACTGGCTGACCGAGGTGAACGTGACGAGCCCGACCTGCTTCCGCGAAATCCAGGACCAGACCGGCTTCGACGTGGCGGGCATGTTCCTGGACGGCCTGGAATCGAGGATCCAGTGATCGGCATCCTCATCGTCACGCACGGCGAGATCGGCACCGCGCTGCTCGCGAGCGCCACCCAGATCCTTGGCGCCGCGCCCGCGCAGGTGGCGACGCTGAGCGTGTGGCGGCAGGACGATCCCGACGACCTCGTGCTGCGCGCGCGCGAGCTCATGGACGGCATCGATGTCGGCGACGGCGTGCTCATCCTCACCGACATCTTCGGCGCGACGCCGGGGAACGTGGTGTCCAAGCTGCTCGCGGACGGCAAGGTCGAGGGCGTGTCCGGGGTGTCGCTGCCGATGCTGCTGCGCGTGCTCACCGGGCGCGACGGCTCCCTGAGCGGCGCGGTGCGGCGCGCGCTGTCCGGGGGAGCCGAAGGCCTCGTCCACATGAACACCGACCGCTGCTGCGATGGCTAGCGTGGAGATCGAGATCGTCAACAAGCTCGGCCTGCACGCGCGCGCGGCCGCCAAGCTCACGCAGATCGCCGGCGGCTACCGCAGCGAGATCTGGCTTTCGCGCAGCGGCCGCCGGGTCAACGCGAAGAGCATCATGGGCGTGATGATGCTGGCCGCCGGACAGGGCACCAAGGTGCTGATCGAGGCGAGCGGCGACGACGCGGGCGACGCGATCGCCGCGATCACCAAGCTCGTCGCCGAACGCTTCGGCGAAGGCGAATGAACTTCGTCCTGCACGGCCACGCCGTTTCCGGCGGCATCACCATCGGCTACGCGCACCTGGTTACCACCGCGCGGCTCGAGGTGGTGCATTACGAGATCGCGGAGCACGCCGTCGAGGCCGAAGTGAAGCGCTTCGAAGCGGCGCTCGCGCAGGCGCGCGAGGACCTGGGCGCGCTCAAGCAGCACATCGCGGCCGATGCGCCGCCGGAGCTCGGCGCGTTCCTGAACCTGCACCGCATGATCCTAGACGACTCGGCGATAGCGGAGGTGCCCAAGACGCTGATCCGCAGCCGGCGCGCGAACGCCGAGTGGGCCCTGGTGCAGCAGATGGAGAAGCTCACCGAGCGCTTCGACGAGATCGAGGATCCGTATCTGCGCGAGCGCAAGGCCGACGTGCAGCAGGCGGTCGAGCGGGTGCTGAAGGCGCTGATGGGCGGCCAGTCGCTCGCCGAGCCCGGGCTTTCGCAGGAGCACGAGATGATCGTCGTCGCGCACGATCTCTCGCCCGCCGACATGATCCTGTTCAAGCGCCATCATTTCGGCGGCTTCGTCACCGACGTCGGCGGGGTCACCTCGCACACCGCCATCGTGGCGCGCAGCCTCGGCATCCCCGCGATCGTCGGCCTGCATCACGCGTTCCAGACCATCTCCGAGCGCGAGCTGCTGATCGTCGACGGGGCGCAGGGCGTGCTGATCGTCAATCCCGATCCGGTGGTGCTCGCGGAGTACCGGCTGCGCCAGTCGCAGCTCGGGCTCGAGCGCCAGCGGCTGAAGCGCCTCAAGACGACCCCGGCCGCCACGCTCGATGGCACGCCGGTGGAGCTCTACGCCAACATCGAGCTGCCCGAGGACATGCCCGAGGTGCTGGAAGCCGGCGCCGCGGGCGTGGGCCTGTTCCGCAGCGAGTTCATCTTCCTCAACCGCAAGGATCTGCCGGGCGAGGACGAGCAGTTCGAGGCCTACCGCAACGTCGCCCAGGCCATGGAGGGGCGGCCGGTGGTGCTGCGCACGCTCGACATCGGCGCCGACAAGGCGATCAACGGCGACGGTGCCGGCTCGATGCCGAACCCGGCGATGGGCCTGCGCGCCATCCGCTTTTGCCTCGCCGAGCCGCAGATGTTCCTCACCCAGCTGCGCGCCATCCTGCGCGCTTCGCACTACGGCAAGGTGAAGATCCTGCTGCCCATGCTCGCGCACGTGCACGAGATCGAGCAAACGCTCGCGCTCATCCGCCAGGCGAAGCAGCAGCTCGACGAGCGCGGCGTGCCCTACGATCACGAGATCGAGGTCGGCGGGATGATCGAGATCCCGGCCGCCGCGCTGGCCCTGCCGATCCTGATGCGGCGGCTGAATTTCCTGTCGATCGGCACCAACGACCTGATCCAGTACACCCTCGCCATCGACCGCACGGACGACGCGGTGGCGCACCTCTACGACCCGCTGCATCCCGCGGTGCTCACGCTGGTCGCCGGTACTATCCAAACGGCGACGAGGGGAGGCGTCCCCGTCGCGGTCTGTGGGGAGATGGCCGGAGACCTGCAGCTCACGCGGCTGCTCCTCGGCCTCGGGCTGCGCAACTTCTCGATGCACCCGTCGCAGCTGCTCGCCATCAAGGAGCGCATCCTGCTCACCAACCTCGCCGAGGTCCAGGCGCTCGCCCAGCGCGTGCTGCGCGCGAGCGACCCGATGAAGACCAAAGAGCTCCTCGCCCGCCTGAACGCCTGAAAAAGGGGTCAGAGCAATTTTCCAGTTACAAATGTCGATTGCGCGCTCAAGAGCTCGGAAAATTGCTCTGACCCCTTTTTCGCCGGAGCTCGGGAAATGAGCGGGCCGCTCGCTGGAGTGCGCGTGCTCGACCTCACTACCGTGGTCATGGGCCCGTACGCGACCCAGATCCTCGCCGACTTCGGCGCCGAGGTGATCAAGGTCGAGCCGCCCGAGGGCGATGTCATGCGCTACGCCTGGCCTTTCCGCAGCCCGGGCATGGGCCACATCTTCCTCAACGCCAACCGCAACAAGCGCTCGATCGTGCTGGACCTTAAACAGGGGGCCGCGCGGCGCGCTTGCCTCGCGCTGGCAGGAAAGGCGGACGTCCTGGTCTACAACATCCGTCCCCAGGCGATGGCGCGCCTCAAGCTCTCGTACGAAGAAATTCGTGCGGTCAACGAGAAAATCATCTATGTGGGCTGCTTCGGCTACAGCCAGCGCGGCCCCTACGCCGCCAAGGCGGCCTACGACGATCTCATCCAGGGCGCGGCGGGCGTGCCTTGGCTGCTCCACAAGCAGGGCGCCAGGGAGCCGCGCTATGCGCCGATTCTGGTTGCCGACCGCTCCGTCGGGCAGCAGGTCGCGAGCGCAGTGAGCGCGGCGCTCTACTTCCGCGAGAAGACCGGCAAGGGCCAGCGCGTGGACGTGCCCATGTTCGAGCACCTCCTGCAGCTCGTGCTCGGCGAGCATCTCGGCGGCCATACCTTCGAGCCGCAGCACGGCGACGCCGGCTATGCGCGCATGCTCGCGCCCGACCGCCGGCCCTACCAGACGAGCGACGGCTACGTCTGCGCCCTCATCTACAACGACAAGCAGTGGAAGGCGTTCTTCGACATCATCGGCAAGCCCGAGATGCTCAGCGATCCGCGGTTCGCGAGCCAGGAGGTGCGCAGCAAGCACTACGGCGAGGCCTATGCCTTCGTCGCCGGGGAGCTGAAAAAGCGCAGCACCGCCGAGTGGATCGAGGTCCTGGAGCGCGCCGACATCCCGGTGCAGCGCATGAACAGCGTCGCCGACATCGTGGCCGACCCGCACCTCGCCGCGATCGGGTACTTCCGTACGCTCGAGCATCCGAGCGAAGGCCGGATCCTCTCGATGGCCGTGCCCTCCGAATGGTCGGCATCGCAGCCGCAGTACCGGCGCCACGCCCCGCGCCTGGGCGAGCACACGCGCGAGGTGCTGCGCGAGGCGGGCCTGTCGGACCCTGAGATCCAGGCCATGATCGACAGCGGGGCGGCTCGGCTATAATCCGCGCCGCTGGCGCCGATTTGATGTTCAGCTTGCGGGCGCCTAACAAATACCGCTAAAGAGATCTTGAACGCTCCCCACGATCCCTCCTCGGTAGGCACGGTAGTCGCGCAACAGGCGCATTTCGACGCGCCGATCAGGCTGCGCAGCGGCGCCGAGCTGCCGTCGTACGACATCGCCTACGAGACCTACGGCGAGCTGAACGCCGCGCGCTCCAACGCGGTGCTCGTCTGCCACGCCCTCAACGCCTCGCACCACGTCGCCGGCGTCTACGAGAGCGAGCCGGGCAACGTCGGCTGGTGGGACAACCTCGTCGGCCCGGGCAAGCCGCTCGACACGCGGCGCTTCTTCGTGGTCGGCACGAACTATCTCGGCAGCTGCTTCGGCACCACCGGGCCGGCCTCGATCAACCCGGCGAGCGGCAAGCCCTGGGGCGCCGACTTCCCCATCGTCACCGTCGAGGACTGGGTCGAGGCGCAGGCGCGCCTCGCCGACCGGCTGGGCATCGAGCGCTTCGCCGCCGTGATCGGCGGCTCGCTGGGCGCGATGCAGGCGCTGCAATGGACGCTGTCCTATCCCGAGCGCGTCCGCCACGCGCTGGTGATCGCCGCCGCGGCGAAGCTCTCGCCGCAGAACATCGCCTTCAACGAGGTGGCGCGCCAGGCGATCATGACCGACCCGGATTTCCACGGCGGCCACTACTACGACAAGGGCGTGGTGCCGACCCGGGGCCTGCGCATCGCGCGCATGATCGGCCACATCACCTACCTCTCGGGCGAGGCGATGGCCGAGAAGTTCGGCCGCCTGCTGCGCCGAAAGAGCCTCGGCTTCGATTTCGACATCGACTTCGAGATCGAGTCCTACCTGCGCTACCAGGGCGACAAGTTCTCGACCTACTTCGACGCCAACACCTATTTGCGCATCACCAAGGCGCTCGACTACTACGATCCGGCAGGCGACTACGGCGGCAACCTGTCCGCGGCGCTGGCGCGCGCCAAGGCCGCCTTCCTCGT
>Ga0156283_1106_pt1 | contig 22983 bp, 20 predicted proteins | sample RifCSPlowO2_12_FD_107932 | JGI IMG/M metagenome (GOLD analysis project Ga0156283, IMG submission 107932) | Betaproteobacteria bacterium RIFCSPLOWO2_12_FULL_65_14 | reverse complement strand
GGAAAGCAATTCCAACGCTCACACTACAGGCGGTCAACGCATGTCGCCCCACCTAAAATATGCGGGGAAACCTCAGGGTCCGTCCCTGATTTCGGGTCGAAAGTCACTTTCGCGCGGCCTGGATCGCCTGCCACACGCGATGCGGGGTGGCCGGCATGTCGAGGTGCTGCACGCCGAGTGGCCGGAGCGCGTCGAATATGGCGTTCATCACCGCCGGCGGCCCGCCCACGCAGCCCGCCTCGCCCACGCCCTTCACGCCGAGCGGATTGGTCTTCGCCGGCACGTCGATGAAATCGAGCTCGTAGTGCAGCGGCAGGTCGGCGGCGCGCGGCATCGCGTAGTCCATGAAGCTCGCCGAGAGCATCTGACCCGATTCGCGATCGAAGGCGACGTTCTCCATGAGCGCCTGGCCTATGCCCTGGGCGAGCGCGCCCTCGATCTGGCCGTGGCAGATCATCGGATTGATCACCCGGCCGACGTCGTCCACGACCGCGTAGCGGTCGATGAAAACTTCGCCGGTGTCGGGATCGATCTCGAGCTCGCAGGCATGGCAGCCGTTCGGGAACGTGGGCGGATGGTTCGACGATCCGCTCGCATCCAGCCCGGTGCCGAACTTGGTCGTCGGGCCCACCGGGCGGAAGAAGGCCTTGGCGACGTCCGTCAGAGGAAGCGAACGGTCGGTGCCCACCACGGTGAACTTGCCGGCCTGGAATTCGATGTCTTTCGAAGAAGCTTCCATCAGGTGCGCCGCCATGTCCTTCGCCTTCTCGATGATCGCGTCGGCCGCGCCCTTCAGCGCCGAGCCGCCGAGCATGGCGCTCCGCGAAGCGTAGGTGCCGCGACCGAACGCGACGGCGTCGGTGTCGCCCTGCACCAGGCGGATGTTTTCGAACGGCACGCCGAGCCAGTCCGTGACGAGCTGCGCGTAGGTGGTGGCATGTCCCTGGCCATGCGAATGCGTGCCGGCGACGACGGTCACCATGCCGCTCGGGTCGAAGCGGATCTCCATGCGCTCGTTGAACACCCCCGAGTCCTCGAGGTAGTAGATAAGGGAACGGCCGCGCAGGCGGCCTTTCGCCTGACTCTCCTGCTTTCTTTTCTGAAAACCGTTCCAGTCCGAGAGCTCGAGCGCGCGATCGGTGAGCCTGGCGAAATCGCCGGAGTCGTAGGTCCAGCCCACCGCCGCGCCGACCGTCCAGCCTGCGGTCGTGTTGTAGGGCATGGCGCTCGGCGGGATGTAATTGCGCCGGCGCAGCTCCACCGGGTCCATGTCGAGCTTGCGCGCGGCCTCGTCCATCAGCCGCTCGATGACGTACGACGCTTCCGGGCGGCCGGCGCCGCGGTAAGGCCCGAGCGGCGTCGTGTGCGTGAAGGTCGCCTTGCTCGCCACCAGCATTGCGGGCACCACGTAGACGTTCGGGATGTTGCGCAATGCGCAGAGCACAGGCACGACGCCCGCGTTGGTGACGTACGCGCCCACCGAGTGCAGCGCCTGGGCGCGAACCGCGAGGATCTTGCCGTTCTCGTCGAGCGCCATCTCGGCGTGGACGAGCTGCTCGCGGCCGTGGTTGTCGCCGAGCAGCGATTCGGTGCGCGTCGCCACCCACTTCACCGGGCGGCCGAGCCGGCGCGAGGCCCACAGCACCAGGCCGTCCTCCGGATAGATGTCGCCCTTCATGCCGAAGCCGCCGCCGACGTCAGGGGAGATCACCCTGATTTTGATTTCCGGAAGCCTGAAAACCGCACCGGCGAGGATCGAGCGCACGCCGTGCGGGTTCTGCGAGCTCGTGTACAGCGTGAACGCGCCGTCGGCCGCGTTGTAGTCGCCGATTACCGCGCGCGGCTCCATGGTGTTCGCGGTGACGCGGTTGTTGTACAGGCGCAGCGATACCGTGTGTCTTGCCTTTGCGAAGGCCGCGTCCGTCGCCTCCTTGTTCCCCATCATGAGCGGGAACGCAAGGTTGCCCGCTGCGTTGTCGTCCCACACTTTGGGCGCGTCTTCCTTCGCCGCGTCCTCGACATTCACCACGGCGGGAAGGGGCTCGTAATCGACCTCGATGGCCTCTGCGGCAAGCCGGGCGTTCGCCGGGCTGTCGGCGACCACGAAAGCCACCCGGTCGCCGACGTAGCGCACCTTCGCCGGCTCGAGCAGCGGCCTGAAAGTGCGGTAGCCCTTCGGCCCGCCCATGTCCTCGGGCATGAAAAGGGGCGGAATGCCGCCGAGCTTCTCCGCTTTGACGTCCTCTCCCGTCAATATGAGCGCAACGCCGGGCATGGACTGCGCGGCGGCGGTGTCGATCCGCCGGATGCGCGCGTGCGCATGCGGCGACATGACGACTGCGCCGTGCAGCATGTGCGGCAGCTGGATGTCGTCGACGTAGCGCGAGCGGCCGGTGAGGAAGCGCTGGTCTTCGACCCTGCGGACTGGCTGGCCGATTCCGAAGCGGTTCATCTGTTAGGATGCAAACCTGAACATGTTCATCCGATCTTAGACAGGGTTTCCGTTGTCGTCTAGAAAGGCGGCGTTGGTCACCGGCGCGGCGACCGGCATCGGTCGCAGCGCGCTCCTGGCGCTGGCACGCGCCGGCTACGATGTTGCGCTGAACTACAGCTCGAGTGAAGCGGCTGCGCGCGAAACTGCGGCCGACGCGGAAAAACTGGGCGCCAGGACCCTTCTTGTGCGCTGCGACGTAAGCGACGAAGCGGGCGTTCGGGCCATGCTGCGCAAGGTCGAGGAGGCTTTTGGCCGCCTCGACGTGCTCATCAACAACGCCGGCATCACCGCCCCCTGGAAGCCGAAAGACCTGGAAACGCTGTCGCTCGAGGACTGGGACCGGGTGTTCGCGGTCAACGTGCGCGGGCTGTTCCAGGTAACGAGAGCTTCAATCAAGTTATTGAAGGCATCCAGAGGCTGCGTAGTAAATACTGCATCCATCGTCGGCCTGCGCCCTGGACCGCAACCGCTGCCCTATGCGGCGAGCAAGGCGGCCGTGGTCAACCTCACCAAGACCCTCGCCTGGAATCTCGGCCCCGACATCCGCGTCAACGCGGTCGCGCCCGGCTGGATGGAAGGCGACTGGATGCGCCGCATGCTGAAAGACAAGTACGACGAGCTCATGGGCAAGCGCGCCAAGGCGACGCCGCTGAAGCGCGTGGTGACGGCCGACGACGTGGCCGAGACCATGATGAGCCTCGTCGAAGCCAACCGTTTCGTCACCGGCGAGGTGATCGTCATCGACGGCGGCTTCACCGCCTCCACCTGACATGCTCAAAGGCGTCGTTCCCTTCCCCCCCGAGTTCGCGCAGCGCTACCGCGCCAAGGGCTACTGGCGCGACAAGTCGCTCGCGCAGGAATTCGATGTGGTTTTCAAAAGATACGCATCGCGCGTCGCGCTGGTGGACGGCGATCGCGTCTTCACGTACGAGGATGTAGACAATAAAAGCGACAACCTCGCGCTGAATCTGCTCGAGCTCGGGCTGAAACCCCTCGACCGCGTGGTGCCCGCGCTGCCCAACGTCGCCGAGTTCGTGATCCTGTACTTCGCGCTGCAGAAGATCGGCGCGATCCCGATCGCGGCGCTCGTCACGCACCGCTTCGCCGAGATCAACCAGTTCGTGCAGCTTTCCGGCGCGAGCGCCTGCGTCTACCCGGAGCGGCAGGGCGACTTCGAGTTCGAGCCCATGGTCCGGCGCGTGCAGGAGGGCAATCCGCAGCTCGAGCACTGCATTCCGCTTTCCGTCCTGAAACAGCTGATCGACAAAAAAAGCAAACTTGCGAAAGAAGAACTAAAAAACATTCGCATCGATCCGACCGATCCCTGCATCTTCCAGCTCTCGGGCGGCACGACCGGCATCCCGAAGCTGATCCCGCGCACGCACAACGACTATTCCTACAACTCGAGGACCGCCGCGCCGGTGTGCGGCGTGACCGCGGATTCGGTGCTGCTGCTCGCGCTTCCGGTCGCGCACAACCTGCCGCTCGCCTGCCCCGGCCTCCAGGGCTATTTCTTCCAGGGCGGCAAGGTGGTGCTGTCGCCGACCACGCGGCCTGAAGAAATCTTCAAGCTGGTCGAGCGGCACAGGGCGACCCATATCAAGGTGGTTCCCGCGCTTCTCATCCGGCTGATCAACGATCCGTCGCTGCGCCGGTTCGACTTGTCGAGCGTGAAGATCATCCAGAGCGGCGGCCAGCGCATGCAGCCCGAGGTGCGGCTGAAGACGCAGGAGCTGATCCCGGGCTCGTTCGTCCAGGAGAACTTCGGCATGGGCGAAGGGATGCTGTTCTTCGTGCGCCTCGACGACCCGCTCGACGTGAAGCTCGAGACCTGCGGCCGCCCGATCTGCCCGGATGACGAGGTGCGCCTGATGGACGGCGATGGGCGCGAGGTGCGCGACGGCGAGGTGGGCGAGCTGACCTGCCGCGGGCCGTACACGCTGCGCGGCTACTTCGGCGTGCCCGAATACAACGCCAAGCAGTTCACCCCGGACGGCTTCTACTGCACCGGGGACCTGATGCGCAGGCATCCGTCGGGGAATTACATCGTCGAAGGGCGCAAGAAGGACCTCATCAACCGCGGCGGCGAGAAGATCAGCGCCGAGGAGATCGAGAACCTGATCCTCACGCACCCGGCGGTGCAGAACGTCGCCTGCGTGCCGGTGCACGACGCGAACCTGGGCGAGAAGATGTGCGCCTGCGTGATCCTGAAACCGGGCCGGCAACTGGATCTTCCTTCCCTTGTCTCGTTCTTGAAAGAGCGGGAGATCGCCAAGTTCAAGCTCCCGGAAAGCATGATGGTGGTGGACGACTTCCCGGTGTCCACCTTTGGCAAGGTGTCCAAGAAGGCCCTCGCGGAAATGGCGGAGAAAAATGCGCATCGTTGACCTGCACTGCTACCCCGGCACCAAGGAATGGCTCGCGTGCCAGGGGCCCTACGTAGAGGCGCTCGCAACGTACTGGAAGCACGCCTGGTCCTCGAAGCCCGAGGAAGACGTGATCAAGGACTTCACCGACGCCGGGGTCGAGGCCGTGATGGTCGCGCTCGATCTCGAAACGACGATCAAGACGCCGCCGGTCACCAACGAGTACGTGCACGCGATGTGGAAGCGCCACCCCATGCGCATCATCCAGTGCTGGGGTGCACTCGAGCCTGCGAAAAAAAATGTCCTTGATGAGGCCAGAAAAGCGGTAAAGCAGCTCGGCTTCCTCGGCTTTCACTTCCACCCGATCATGCAGCACTTCGCGGTCGACGACCGCCGCTACTACCCGATGTTCGAGCTCATCAACGAGCTCAACGCGGCGGTGATGATCGACGTCGGCACCACCGGCATGGGCGCCGGCATGCCGGGCGGGCATGGCGCGGTGATCCGCCACGCGCACCCTTCGGCGATCGACCGGCTGGCCGCGGATTTCCCGCAGCTCAAGATCGTCATGGCGCACCCGGGCTGGCCGTGGGTCGAGGAGACGACCGCGGTCGCGCTGCACAAGGGCAACGTCTACTGGGAAATGTCGGGCTGGGCGCCGAAGTACTTCCCGGGCAATCTCAAGGTCGACATGCGCGGCCGGCTGCAGGACAAGATCATGTTCGGCTCCGATTACCCCAGCATGCCGTATGCGCGCATCCTCAAGGAGTGGAAGGAGCTCGGCTATACGGACGCGGTGTCGGAGAAGATCTTCCACCAGAACGCCGAGCGCATTCTCGGCCTTTGAGCGCCCATGTAGCTCGTACCGGCCACTGCGGCGGATCATCGCAGTAAAGGAGGAAAAGCCATGGCTTCCAGGAACACGCCGCCCTTTCGCGCAGACCAGGTCGGCAGCCTCCGGCGTCCCGAGCCGCTGATGAAGGCGCGCGAGCGCCTGCTCGGGCCGCACGATCTCGACCACAACTTCGGCCCGCACGACAATGCCGAGCTGCATAAGCTGGAAGACGAGGCGATTCGCGAGGTCGTCAAGCTGCAGGAGGCGGTCGGCCTGCGCTCGATCACCGACGGCGAGTTCCGCCGCCGTATCTGGTGGAGCGAGTTCATGCTTTCGCTGGACGGCGTCGAAGGCACCTACCGCGGCCAGGACAAGTTCCGCGACAAGACCGGCCATACCGTGCCCGCGCCGCGCGTCGACGTGACCGGCCGGATCCGCTGGAAGAAAAGCGTTAACGTGGAGCCGTTCAAATTCCTGAAGTCGGTGACGCAGCAGACGCCGAAGGTGACCATGCCGGCACCGCAGCAGCTGTACCACTTCGCAACGCGCGAGACGGTCAGCAAGCACGCCTATCCTGATCTCCAGGCAATCTGGGACGATCTGGCGGAGGCCTACAGCGCCGAGCTTGAGGCGCTGGCGGCGGCCGGCTGCACTTACGTGCAGATGGACGAAGTCGTGACCTCGTGCCTGTGCGACAACACGCAGCGGGAGAAGCTGCGCAGCCGCGGCGACGATCCGGACGTGTTCCTCGGCAATTACATCCGCACGATGAACAAGATCGCGGCGAACAAGCCGAGCGGCATGACGCTCGCGATGCATACCTGCCGCGGCAACTACCAGGGCCACTGGGCCGCCGAGGGCGGCTACGACCCGGTCGCCGAGCGCGTGTTCAACGAAATCAAGGTGGACGCCTTCTTCCTGGAGTACGACACGCCGCGTGCCGGCAGCTTCGAGCCGTTGCGCTTCTATCCAAAGGACAAGGCGCTGGTCCTCGGCCTGGTGTCGACGAAGACTCCCGAGCTCGAAAGCCGCAACCTGCTCGAGAAGCGAATCGAAGAGGCTTCACGCCATGTGCCGATCGACAACCTCTGCCTCAGCCCGCAATGCGGGTTCTCGAGCAACTATCTCGGCAACCCGGTGACGATCGACGACGAGCGCAGGAAACTGGAGCTGGTGGTGAGGACCGCCCGGTCCGTCTGGGGAAATTCATGAAAATCGACATTTTCAACCATGTGATGCCGCAGGCCTACCTCGAGCTGGTGAAGACGCACTCGAAGGAGCCCGGCATGGTGAAGCGCATGAGCAGCCTGCGCATGCTGTGGGACATCGAGCACCGCGTGGAGATGCTGCGCACCCGGTTTCCCGACGTGAAGCAGGTGCTGACGCTCGGGCTGCCGGCGCCCGAGCTGCTCGGCGGGCCGGAGCACTCGCCCGAGTTCGCGCGCGTGGCGAACGACGGCATGGCCGAGATGTGCCGCAAGTGGCCGCGGGAGTTTCCGGCCTTCGTCGCCTCTCTTCCCATGAATAATCCTTCAAAATCATTGGAAGAGATGGACCGCGCGATCGAGAAGCTCGGCGCGAAAGGCATCCAGATCATCTCGAGCGTCGCCGGGCGGCCGCTCGACGACCCGGAGTTCTATCCGGTGTTCGAGCGCATCACCAACCACCACGACATGCCGGTCTGGATGCACCCCGCGCGCCCGGCGAGCCGGGCCGACTATCCCGGCGAGCCGAAATCGAAGTACGAGATCTGGCAGGTGCTGGGCTGGCCGTTCGAGACCAGCGTCGCCATGGCGCGCATCGTCTTCTCCGGGCTGCTGCAGAAGCTGCCGAAAATGCGCATCATCACGCACCACTGCGGCGGCATGATCCCCTACTTCGCCGGCCGCGCCGAGACGCTGTGGGCGCAGCTCGGCTCGCGTAGCGCAGACGGAGAAGAAGCCGAAGTCCTGAAGAAGCTGCAAAAGCCGCCCATCGAGTACTTCAAGATGTTCTACGGCGACACCGTGCTCGGCGGCGCCGCCGCGCCGCTCGCCTGCGGGCTCGCCTTCTTCGGCGCCGACCGCGTGGTGTTCGCGAGCGACTGCCCGTTCGATCCGGAGGGCGGCCCGATGTTCATCCGCGAAGGGATCAATTCAATTGAATCCCTGCGCCTGCCAGAAGGCGATAAACGGAAAATCTACTTCGGCAATGCGCTGAAGCTCCTGCGCATGGAAGGCAAGCTCTGACCCAAAATCAGGGACGGACCACGTTTTCCGCGGAAACAATCGTGGTCCGTCCCTGATTTCGCTGATTTCGAATGCACAACATGCGCCTGGATAAGGACGTCGCGGTGCCGATGCGCGACGGCGCGACGCTGCGCGCGAACGTGTTCCGCCCCGAGGCGCCCGGCCGCTACCCGGTGCTCATGACCTTCGGGCCCTACGGCAAGGACGTGCATCTCTCGCAGTTCATGCCGGAGGCGTGGGAGGCGTTGAAGCGCCGGCATCCGGAGATCCTCGCGGCATCGTCCTGCAAGTACCTCGTCTTCGAGACGATGGACCCGGAGGTGTGGGTGCCGCACGGCTATGTCGTCGTCAAAGTGGATTCGCGCGGCGCCGGCAAGTCGCCCGGCTTCCTCGACCCGAATTCGCCCGCCGAATTCCGCGATTTCTACGACGCGATCGGCTGGGCCGGAACGCAGAGCTGGAGCAGCGGCAAGGTGGGGCTGCTCGGCATCTCCTACTACGCCGCCGGCCAGTGGATGATCGCCGCCCTGCGGCCGCCGCACCTCGCGGCGATCCTGCCGTGGCAAGGCGCGTCGGACTTCTATCGCGACCGCGCGCGCCAGGGAGGGATCTTCGGCAGCGGCTTCGTGCGGCGCTGGTGGCCGCGCAGCGTCCTGCGCAACCAGCACGGCAATCCGGAATCGCCGTTCAAGGATATCGATAGCGGTGAGCGCAATACCGGGCCGGAGGCTTTTTCCTCCGAAGAGCTGCGGAAGAACCGCGTCGATTACCCGGCGAACATCCTCGCGCATCCGCTCGACGACGCCTGGTACCGCGAACGCAGCCCCGACTTTTCGAGGATCGAGGTCCCGGCGCTGGTGGTCGCCAACTGGGGCGGGCTCGGGCTGCACCTGCGCGGCACGATCCAGGGTTATCTGCGCATCGCCTCGCGCGAGAAGTGGCTCAAGGTGCAGTCGGGGTCGTACTTCCTCACCTTCCTGCTTCCCGAGAGCGTGGCGCTGCAACGGCGTTTCTTCGACCGTTATCTCAAGGGCATCGACAACGGCTGGGAGCGCGAGCCGAAGGTCGAAGCGTCGATCCGCACGCTCGACGATCGGGTGAAGCGCGATGCGGCGAGCACCGGGTGGCCGCTGGCGGGCACGCAGTGGCGGACATTTTTTCTATCCAACGGGAAACTGGACCATGCCGCGCCGGACAAGCCGGAAAAGATCCCGTACGACGCTCTCGGCGAAGGCCTCGCCTTCCGAATGAATCTATCAAAGGACACGGAACTCGCCGGGCCGGTCAAGGCGACGCTGTGGGTCTCGTCGGACACCGCGGACATGGACCTCTTCGCCACCCTGCGCGCGTACGCTCCGGACGGGGCCGAAGCCGCTTTTTTCAGCGCGGTCGAGCCGCGCGCGCCGGTTTCGCAAGGCTGGCTGCGAGTGTCGCAGCGCAAGCTGGATCCGGTGTTTTCAAAGGATTATTTTCCCTATCATGCGCACGACGAGCGCCGGCCGCTGCGGCCGGGCGAAGCCGCGAAAGTCGAAGTCGAGATCTGGCCGATGAGCGTCGCGCTGCCTGCGGGGTCGCGGCTCGAGCTCCTGATCCAGGGACGCGACTTCGAGCGCTCCGGGTTCTTCCTGCACGACGACCCGCAGGACCGGCCGCCGGAGGTCTTCGGCGGCATGAACCACATCCATCTCGGCGGCGACACGCCCTCTTCGCTCCTCCTTCCGGTGATCTCATGACAATCGATCCATTCTCCAGCGCGACCGAAATCGCCACCGCAATCCGCTTGCGCCGCGTGTCGGCGACGGAAGTGCTCGAGATGTGCCTCGCGCGCATCGCGAAGCACAACCCTGCCCTCAACGCGATCTGCACCCTCGACGAAGCGGGCGCCCGGGCGCGCGCCAAGGAAGCCGACGCCGCGCTCGCGCGCGGCGAGCTGTGGGGCGCGCTGCACGGGGTGCCGATGACCATCAAGGACGCGCTCGAGACCGCCGGCCTGCGTACCACCGGCGGCTATCCCCCGCTATCGAACCACGTGCCGAAGAGGGACGCGACCGTGGTGGCGCGCCTGCGCGCCGCGGGCGCGGTGCTCATGGGCAAGACGAACGTGCCGCCGCTCTCGGCCGACGGCCGGGCGGACAACCCGATCTTCGGGCGCACCAACAATCCCTGGAACCTGGAGCGCACGCCGGGCGGCTCGACGGGCGGCGGCGCCGCCGCGGTGGCGGCGGGGCTCTCGGCCTTCGACGTCGGCAGCGACCTCGCCGCCTCCGTCAGGATGCCGGCGCACTGGTGCGGCCTCTTCGGCCTCAAGCCCACCGAAGGCCGCGTGCCGAACTCCGGCCACATCCCCGAAGTACCCGGCATGCCGCACGCCGTGCGCCACATGAACGTGCTCGGTCCGCTCGCGCGCTCGGCCGACGACCTCGCCGCGATCCTGAGGGCGATCGCCGGCCCGGACGACCGCGACTTCGAAACCGCGCCCGGCCCGCTCGCCGATCCGCCCGAGCGGGCACTGTCGTCGCTGCGCTTCGCATGGAGCACCGAGTTCGGCGGCGAGACGCCTTCGCGCGAGACCGTGAATGCGATTACGTCTTTGGCTTCGAAACTGGGAGATCTGGGATGTAAGTGCGAAAGGCAAACCCCGCGCGGCTTCGACGTCGCGCTCGCGTGGCAAACGTGGGGCGAGATCGTGATCGCCGAGCGCGTCGTCACGCAGGGCGACGCGGCGCGCGAGCGCGTGGACAAGCTGCACGCGTCGCTCGGCGACCTGCCGGTCGCGCGCGGCGCGGCGAAGGGCGCGCGCGCCACCCTCGCCGACTATATGCAAAGCCTCACCACCCGCGACGGGCTGATCGCGGCGCTCGAGCACTTCTTCGCCGGCTACGACGCCTGGCTGCTTCCGGTGTCCTACGGCCCGGCGATCGGCCACATTCCTTTCGGCACGCCGGTCGAGGTCGACGAGCGCAAGGTCCACTACTTCCTCGCGACCACGGCGTTCACTTCTCCCTTCAACCTGACCGGCCACCCCGCCGTGGTGTTGCCTCTTGCAACCACCAAGGAAAAGCTGCCGATCGGCGTTCAGGTCGTGGGGCGCCGCTGGAGCGAGCCCGCGCTCCTTGCGCTGGCGAAGCAGCTCTCGCTGATCACCGGCCCGTTCCGCGCGCCGCCGGGGTACTGAGCATGCTGCGCCCACTCTCCCTGCTGGAAGCGCGCGTGCTCGGCACGCTGTACGAAAAGGAGCGCACCGTTCCGGATTCCTATCCGCTCAGCCTCAACGCGCTGGTATTGGGCTGCAACCAGAAGACGAGCCGCAATCCGGTGATGGAAGCGGGCGAGGCCGAAGTCCAGGCGGCCCTCGACAGCCTGAAGAGCCTCAACCTGGTGATGGAGACGAGCGGCGGGCGCGTCGCGCGCTACTCTCAAAACCTGGAGCGCGTGCTCCAGGTGCCGTCGCAGTCCGCCGCGCTGCTCGCCGTCCTTATGCTGCGCGGCCCGCAGACTCCGGGCGAGCTGCGCATCGCCGCCGAGCGGTTGCATCGCTTCGCCGACATCTCGGCGGTGCAGGGTTTCCTGGACGAGCTGGCGGCGCGGCCGGCGGGTGCCCTGGTAGTGCAGCTCCCGCGGCTCCCCGGCGCGCGGGAAAACCGCTGGGCGCACACGCTGAGCGGCACGCCTAACATGGAACCAGAGTCGACTGACAGCAATGCTCAGCCGAATGATCTATCCGAGCTAAAGGCGCGGGTCGCGCGGCTCGAAGCCGAAGTGGCCGAATTAAGGGCCCTGGTTCACTCCATCACCGGAAGGATGAGCTCCGACGGATAGCGCGCGCTGTGGTAGAGCGTATCCTGGCCGATCTTGTTGGGCTGGTAGTAGTGCGTCCATAGCACGTCGGTGATCGGCGAGTCGCCGTTCACGATTTCCAGGCGGATGCGGTTGCCCTGCTTGAAGCGGATCGCGTTCGGCTCGATGCTGATCTCGAACTTGTAGACCTCTCCCGGCTTGATCGGCTCCGGATGGGTGTGCGAGTGATAGGGCTCCATCTCGGTGCTGTACTTCGGGTCGAGCGCGCGGTGCGAGGCGCGCAGCCAGCCCTTGGTCACGAGCTGCGACTGCGGATTGAGCCCCTTGGCGCGCTCTTCGCCCGGCTGCGGAAACTGCTCCGAGAGCTTGATGATGAAGTCGGTGTCGGTGCGCGTCGAGGACGCGTACAGCACCAGCTTGATGGGGCCGGTGATCTCGAGGTCCTTCTCCAGCGGCGCGGTGGTGAAGGTCAGCACGCGGCGCACCGGATCGAAGTTCGGCGGCCCGGACGGGCCGAAGCCGACCACGCCCGTCACCCAGCCGGGGTTGGGATAGGCGTAGGAAGTGCTTTCGCTTCCGGAAGGTTTTTCGGTTGAGAGGCCTCCGTCGTTCAACGACGTGAGACTTCCCGTTTTCAGCCCGTTCAGGAACCACGACTTGTACTTCACCCCGGCGGGCGGCCAGGTGTCCGCGGTCTTGAAGACGTTCGCGCCGCGCACGAAGTATTCCACCGGCGCGCGCTTGTCCCACTCCGTCTCCTTGCCTTTCAGGAAGCGGTCGTAGAAGGGCATCAGCACCTTTTCGTGCACCTCGACGCCGTTGAACTCGGCGTTCGCCGCCCAGGCGTTGGGCGGGCCGCGCATCTGCAGCTTCCTCGGCCCCTTGGCGCGGCGGAAGCCGTCGATGTTGCCGCGCGTGTGCAGGTCGATCTTGCCCCAGATGCCGATCGAGTACAGCGGCACCTTGATTTCGGGCAGCCGCTCCCAGGCGCAGCGCGCGCGCCAGAAATCGTCGTAGGTCGGATGCGCGGTGACCAGCATATCGAGGTCGGTCTCCTGCACGCGCGGCGCGGCGCCGTTCGCCGGGAAGCGGTTGATGATGCGGTTCTGGTTCCACCAGTAGCCGGGAATGAACTGGCCGGGGATGCCGCTCACCGTGGTGCTGCTGCATGCCTCGGGCGAGAGCCTGCTCCTGCTGCTCGTGATCGCGGCGCTCGCGTCGATCGTCCTCGGCATGGGGATGCCGACCGTCGGCGTCTACATCCTGCTCGCCACCCTGATCGCGCCGGCGCTCATCAAGCTGGGCATCGACCCGCTGGCCGCGCACATGTTCATCATGTACTACGGCTGCCTCTCGATGATCACGCCGCCGGTGGCGATCGGCGCGTTCGCCGCAGCCAACCTCGCCGGGGCGGACCCGATGCGCACCGGCTGGGCGGCGATGGCGACCGGCTGGAGCGTCTTCGTGATCCCCTTCCTCTTCGTCTTTTCGCAAACGCTGCTCATGAAAGGCGATCCCTGGTTCATCGTCCTCGACGTCGGCACCGCGGTGGCTGGCGTGTGGCTGGTATCCGCCGGGATCATGGCGTACTCGGTGCGCCCGCTCGGAATCGCCGCGCAGCTTTACTACGTCGCCGCCGGCCTGTTCCTGATGCTCCCGGCGGGCGCCTTCGACGAAGCCCGCTGGTTCAATCTCGCCGGCGCGGTCATGGCGCTCGCGCTCCTGCTGTGGGAAAAGGCCAAGCTCAGCGGTGTAGGCCGTCGAACTGCAGCTTGAGAAGGCGGCGCAGGTCGGCGAGTCCCTTCTTCGGGTCGGGCCGCGGCGCGGCGATCCACCAGCGCAGCGAAGCCGAGTAGACGAAGAAGATGTGGCGCGCGATCAGCCCCGCGCTTTCACTCGACTTGATTTTCCTGTCTTTTTGGGATTTTTCAATCAACTGCTCGATACCGTCGATCAGGCGCTTGCGGATGCCCAGAAAAGTCGAGGCCTGCTTGCCGCTCGAGTAGAAGGTGAGCTCCTGCAGGAGGATGCGCGCGAGCGCGGGCTTGGAGCCGAGCCAGCGGTAGTGCACGCGGAACACCGCGAGCAACTGCTCGATGAGCGGCTGGTCCGGATGCGGCGCGGCGAGCGCCACGTCGGTGACGGCGTTCAGCTCCTCGTTGAAGATGAGGAACACCAGGTCGCGCTTGTCCTCGGCGTAGTTGAAGAGCGTGCCCAGGCCGACGTGCGCGCGCTTGGCGATCTGGCGCATGGTCGCGGCGCCGTAGCCGCGCCGCGTAAACAGGTCTGCGGCCGCCGCGCGGATGCGCTCGCGCGTTTCGAGCTTCTTCTTCTCCCTTAGGCCCGCCCGCCGGATCACACGCGTTTCGCTTTCGCGATCGCCTCCCACACCCGCGCCGGCGAGTACGGGAAATCGAGGTGGTGGATGCCGAGGGGGCGCAGCGCGTCGATCACCGCGTTGGCGAGCGTGGGAATTGCGCCGGTGGTACCCGCCTCGCCCGCGCCCTTGGCGCCGAGCGGATTGCTGGGCGAAGGCACCGGGTGGTCGTAGAGCTGCACGCTCGTCAGCATCTCGGGCCGCGGCATCGCGTAGTCCATGAAGCTGCCGGTGAGCAGCTGGCCCGACGCGTCGTACACGCAATGCTCGGCGAGCACCTGTCCGATGCCCTGGAGGATGCCGCCGTGGAGCTGCCCCTCGACCAGGGTGTGGTTGAGAATGCGGCCGCAGTCGTCGACCGCCACGTAGCTGACGATTTCGATGACGCCGGTGTCGGGGTCGATCTCGACCTCGGCGACGTGCGCGCCCCCCGGAAAGGCGACCGGCGTCGGTATGCCGCCCTGCGTGTCGAGCGCGCTCTTGTGGCGTCTCGCGATCTCGGTGAAGCTCACCGCGAGGTCGGTGCCCTTGACGCGGTATTTTCCGGCGAGGAACTCGACGTCCCGCGGCGCGACCTCCAGGTCCTTCGCGGCGAGATCGAGCCCTTTCCTGATCACCTCCTGCGCCGTCGCGAAGAGCGCGCCGCCGTGCGAGATCATCGAGCGCGAGCCGACCGTGCCGCCGCCCATCAGCGGCGGGCCGTGCGGATCGCTCGGCTTGACGACGATGTTCTCCTGGGGGAGCGAGAGCACCTCCGCGACGATGTCGGCGAACATCGTCTCGTGGCCCTGGCCCGAGGGACCGGAAAGCACGTGCAGCGTGGCGTTCCCGGACTCGCCGAACTTGATCGCGGCCTGCTCCTGCGGCGTGGCACCGCCGCCCGAGGGCTCGATGAACATCGCGCAGCCGATGCCGCGCAGCTTTCCGCGCTTTTTCGACTCCGCTCTTCGGGATTCGAAAGAGCTCCAGCCGGAGCGTTCCAGCGCGCGCGCCAGCTCGCCCGGCGGGTCGCCGCTGTCGTAGGTCGAGCCGACCGGCGTCTTGTAGGGAAACGCCTCCTTCGGGATGAGATTGCGCTTGCGCAGCTCCACCCGGTCCACGCCCAGCTCGCGGGCCGCCTCGTCGACCAGCCGCTCCACGAGGTAGGACACGTTCGGGCGCCCGGCGCCGCGGTAGGCGGTGGTCGCGGTGGTGTTGGTCAGAACCAGCTCGTGGCGCCCGAACACCACCGGGATGCGGTAGGCGTTGATCGCATGCGTCGCCGGATTGAGCATGTTGATGATCGGCCCCGCCTGCGAGAGATAGGCGCCCGCGTTGACGATCCAGCGAAAGCGCGCGGCGGTGAAATTGCCGTGGACGTCGAGCGCGAGCTCGCCGTGCAGCTCGGCGGCGCGCCCGTGGTGGTCGCTGACGATGGTCTCGAAGCGCGAGCCGACCCACTTCACGGGCTTGCGCAGCGTTTTCGCCGCGTGCATCAGCGCGCAATACTCGGGATAGGCCTGCGACCGGATGCCGAATCCGCCGCCCACGTCCTGCGCGCGGATGCGCACGCGCTCGGCGGGCACGCCGGTGATCGCCGAGAAGTTCGGCAGCATCATCGACATGCCTTGCGAACTCGCATAGACGTCGTAGCTGTCGCTCGCAGCGTCGTACACTACGGTGCAGGCCTTCGGCTCCATGGGGTTGCCGGACACGCGCGTCGAGTCGAGCGTCAGGCGCGTGACATGCGCGGCGCGGCCGATCGCATCGGCGGTCGCCGCGGCGTCGCCGTATTCGTAGGCGGCGGCGAGGTTTCCGGGCACGTCGTCGTGGATCTGAGGCGCGCCGGGCGCCAGCGCTGCGGGCGCGTCGACCACCAGGGGCAGCTCCTGGTACTCGACCTGGATCTTCTCGGCCGCGTCCTGCGCCGCCGCCAGCCCGTCGGCGACGACCAGCGCGATCTCCTGGCCGACGTGGCGCACCCGGCCGCGCGCCAGAACGTCGCGGTGCGGCACCTTGATCGGGTACTTCACCATCGGCGGCGGCGTCTTGAAGTGGGCTACATCCGCACCCGTGAAGACCGCAACCACGCCTTCCGCAGATAAAGCTTCATCAGCGTTTACATTTTTCAAAACGGCGTGCGCACGGTCGGAGCGCAGGAAGCAGGCATACAGCTGCCCCTCGAAATTCCAGTCGGCGGTATAACGGCCCTGCCCGGTGAGGAGACGGTCGTCCTCGCGCCGGCCCTTGAAGTCGCTCACGCCGGTGCGCTGCTCATGGCCATACCTCGTTCGCCACCTCGATCACGCGCTCGAGCTTGCGCCACTGCTCCGCCTCGGTGAGCCGGTTGCCGTGATGCGTGCTCGAGAAGCCGCACTGCGGCGACAGGCAGAGATCCTCCAGCGGGACGAATCTCGCCGCCTCGTCGATGCGTTTCTTCAGATGGTCCTTCGACTCGAGCTCCGCGGACTTGCTGGTCACCAGGCCGAGCACCGCCTTCTTTCCGCGCGGCAGCAGGCGCAGCGGCTCGAAGCCGCCGGCGCGCGCGCTGTCGAACTCCATGAAGAAGCCGTCCACCGCGCAGGAGAACATCGCCTCGGCCACCGGCTCGTAGCCGCCCTCGGCGACCCACGCGCTCTTGAAGTTGCCGCGGCAGGTGTGCATGGTGATCGCCATCCCCGGCGGGCGGCCCTGCAGCGCCCGGTTGATGGTGTCGGCATAGGTGCGCGGCAGGGTTTCCGGGTCGTCGCCGTTCCTGCGGCAGTTGTCGCGGATCTTCGGGTCGCACAGGTACGCAAACGCCACGTCGTCGAGCTGCAGGTAGGCGCAGCCGGCGGCGGCAAACGCGGCGATCGCCGCGCGATAGGCGGCGGCCGCGTCGCTCCAGAATTCCTCCATGTCCTGGTACGCGATTCCCGCGCGGCCGGCGCGCAGGTGGAGCATGGAGGGCGACGGGATCGTGAACTTCGCAGTCCTGGAAGTGCAGCGCTTCAGGAAGCGGAAGTCTTCGACCATGATCTGTCGCGAATACGAGACCTTGCCGGTGACCACGGGAATCGGCGGCTGCTCCTCGGTGCCGCCGAACCTGGGCCCGGGATTCGTCTTGAGCGCCACGCCCTCGAGCTGCGCGAGGAAGTCGAGGTGCCACCAGTCGCGGCTGAACTCGCCGTCGGTGACGGCCTGCAGGCCGATCGCCTCCTGCCTGGCGACCACGTCGCGAATCGCGTTTTGCTGGAACGAAATATCCTTGCGCTTGCGGGCTTCGGCAAGCCCGGGCGGACGGAGCAGGCTGCCGACCTGGTCGGCGCGAAACGGCGGTGTCATTTCGCGCGGAATGCTACCATCGCGCGCCGGTGAAAATCCTGTTCGCATCGAACGCGGAGAAGCCCGAGATCTGGCTGCCGCTGCTCAAAGACGCGCTTCCCCAGGACGAGTTCGTCGTGGTTCCCGCGAAGGACGTCGACGTCGCGCTCGTCGCGATGCCGCCTGCCGGCACCTTCCAGAAAATCGGCCGCCCGCGGCTCATCCAGTCGCTGTGGATGGGCGTCGACAAGCTGCTCGCGGATCCGACGCTGCCGCGCGGCGTGCCGCTCGCGCGCACCGTCGACCCCGGCATGGTGGCGGCGATGTCGGAAATGGTGCTCGCCTATGTCCTCGACTGGCATCGCCACCTTTACCGCTACCGCCTGCAGCAGCGCGCGAGCACCTGGCGGCGCGTCGAGCAGCGCATGGCGGCCGACCGCACCATCGGGCTGCTCGGCCTCGGCGCGCTCGGCACCGATGCGGCGCGCAAGCTGACGGCGCTCGGTTTCCACGTCGCCGGCTGGAGCCGCCGGCCGAAGAACGTTCCCGGCGTGGAATGCTTTACCGATCTCGCCGCGATGCTGCGCGACGCAGACGTCGCCGTCTGCCTGCTGCCGCTTACGCGCGACACGCAGGGCATCCTCAACGGCAAGACCTTCGCCATGATGAAGCGCGGCGGCTGCGTCATCAATCTTGCGCGCGGCGCCCATCTGGTGGCGAAGGATCTGCTCGCCGCGCTCGACAGCGGCGCGCTTGCGCACGCCTATCTCGACGTCTTCGAGCGCGAGCCGCTGCCGGCAAACGACCCGCTCTGGCAGCATCCCGCGGTGACCGTCACCCCGCACATGGCCGCGCTCACCGAGCCGCGCACCGCGCTGCCCAAAGTCGTCGCCAACATCGAGCGCGTGCGCCGCGGCGAGGCGCCGCAGGACCTCGTGGACTTCGACGCCGGCTATTGAAGCGGGCACGGCGGCTGCTACTGTCCCCCTATGGCGGTCGCCAGTCTGCGATGGAACTTTCTTGCCGAGGCGGTCCGGGATACCCCCGAGCAGCAGGGGATTTTTACGCTATGGGACGTTCACGAATGCGTCTACATCGGCCACACGCCGCACAACACCCGACCCCCACGCCGAAAACACGCGAAGGCGACCTGCTGCAGCTTTATCTGGACAAGCACGGTAGGCTGCCGCGCTACAACCGGCCCGACAGCCCTTTGCGCGCCGCCGAGGGCTGCGCCACCGACCTGCGCGCACGCAGCACTCAGTAGTCCAGCTTCGGATACCAGTCGCTGCCGCGCCCTTCCGGGGTGAAGTCCAGGACGTTCCAGAGCGGCCAGATGAGATCCACGTGCCGGCTGTTCTGGCCCGGCTCCGCCTTCGCGTCGAGAAGCTCCGTGCCGTAGAAATGGCGGATCGTGCCGCCGTCCCTGCGGAACACGTTGAGCATCGGCGTTTGCGCCCCGTCGGCGGTTTCCGCGTGATAGTCGCGGTTGTAGTTGTTGTCGTGCGAGGAGAGCAGCTTCAGGCGCGACCAGCCGCGCGTGCGGGCGAAGGCGAGGAGGCGCTCGATCGGGGACTTGGCGATGACGACGAGGTTCGTGCGCTGCGCGATGTGGTGCGCATTGCCTTCCAGGCCGTCGAGGATCGAAGTGCACATCGGGCAGGGGCGCTCCATGCCGGGTGCGTACATGAAGCCGTAGACGACGAGGCTCTCGCCCCGCGTGAAGAGCTCGGAGAGGCGCACCTTGCCCGCCTCGGCGTCGAACACGTAGTCCTGCGCGACCCCGCCCGGGGGCAGCGCGCGCCGCAGCGCGGCCACGGCCTCTATGTTCCTGCGCAGCCGGATCTCCGCTTCCAGCAGCTCCTCGCGGGCGTGGCGGTAGGCGCGGCTTTCGTTCGGAAAATTCATGCGGGGGCTCCTAGCGCGCGAGATAGCCGCTGTCTACCGGCAGGGTAATGCCGGTCACGCAGCGCGCGGCCGCGCTGCATAAGAACAGGATCGCCGCGGCGACGTCCTCCGCTTCCGGCAGCCGCCGCAGCGGCGTGTGCGACATGACGGCATCGAGCACTTGCGGGTTCGAGAAGATCGGCACCGTGAGATCGGTGCGCACGAACGTCGGCGCCACCGCGTTCACGCGCACGCCGTCCTCGGCCCATTCCAGCGCCAGCGCGCGCGTCAGGTTCACGACCCCGCCCTTGGACGCCTGGTACGAGGCATTGGGAAACAGGCCGCCGGAGAGTCCCATGATCGACGCCAGGTTCACGATGGCGCCGCCGCCGCGCTTCTTCATATAGGGATGCGCTAGCCTGGAGCACAGAAAGGTCGCGGTGAGATTGAGGTCGATCACCGCATCCCACTCCTTCCTGGTGAGCTCGACGGCGGGCTTGCGCACCGCCCGCCCCGCATTGTTGACGAGGATATCGATCGAGCCGATGCGCGCGAATGCGGCTCCGACCGCCGCCTCGTCCGTGACGTCGCAGCCGCGCGCGATGTCCAGCACCTCGACGCGCGCCCCGGCCTGCCCGAGCAGCTTCACCGTGGCCGCGCCGATTCCCCTGGCGCCGCCGGTGACCACCGCCAGCTTGCCGCTCAGATCGAAAAGATCCATAGGAGGGCGCCAGTATACTGACCCGCCCATGCACGACCTGCTCATCCGCGGCGCCCTTCTCCTGGATGGCCTCGGCTCGCCGCCGGCCCGCGGCGACCTGGCGGTTGCGGAAGGAAGGATTCGGGAAGTTGGAAAGGCAAGCGTTCGAGGGGCTGGAGTCCTGGCGGCCGGCGCTGTCTCTGCAGGGTACGGCCTACAAAAACAAGCTCAGAGAAAAGCAGTTCCGCGATTCGATCCGCAGAGAGCTGGCGCAGCCGGCGCACTTCCGGCTGTTCAACGGCGAATGGGACAAGGTCACGGTGGTCGAGTCGGCGCGCCGCCAGCTCGAGCAGAGCTCCATCGCCGAGCTGGCGCGCGCCGCGGGCGGCGACCCGCTCGACACGATGCTCGACCTCGCGCTCGAGGAGGACCTCGCCACCGTGTTCAGCGCGCTGCTGCTCAACTCGGACGAAGCGGCGGTCGGGAGGATGCTGCGCCACCCCGCGAGCCTGGTGTCGCTCTCCGACGCCGGTGCGCATCTCACCTTCTTCAACGACGCCGGTTACGGGCTGCACCTGCTCGGGCACTGGGTGCGCGGGCTGGGCGCGCTCACGCTCGAGGAGGCGGCGCGCCGCCTGACGAGCCACCCGGCGCGCGTCTTCGGCATCCGGGAGCGCGGCGCGCTGAAGCCCGGCTACCATGCCGACCTGCTGCTGTTCGACCCCGCGAGCGTCGGCCGCGGGCCCAAGCAGCGCGTTTTCGACCTTCCCGGCGGCCACGCCAGGCTCACCACCCCCGCGCTCGGCGTCGAAAGCGTGGGGGTCAACGGCGTACGACTCGAGGGCGAAGCGCGAGCCGGTCGGCTCTTGCGCCATTTTTCCGCCTGAGCAGATTCGAAAAGTCGAACCAGCTCTACGCGCGTAGCGCTGGCACGACATAAATTCGCCGTTTAGAACAAGGCGTTGGCGTTTTGTAAGTCCGGCCCGTCGCTCACAGCCGACAGACGTTTCGCCGCACTGAAAAAAACTCTTTGCTCGTCAGCACGTTAGCGGCAGGTATGGTTCGTGCGTTAGAGGGCCCGCTGTCCTACCCATCACTACGACGAGGGAGTTGAAAGTGCTACAGAAAGACGGGTTCTTCCGCCGGCGCGAAGAAAATCAGTACCGGCCAAATCAAACCAACACGCCCGCGCCTGCTGCCAATGCAGCGCCCGCGGCGCCCTCCGAAACCAGCAGCCGCGCCGAGGCACGCGTCGACGAGCGCAAGGAAGCGAAGCTCGTCGTCGGCCCGCAGATCAAGATCAAGGGCGTAGAGATCAGCGATTGCGATACCCTCGTCGTCGAAGGCCGCATCGAGGCGACCCTCGATTCGCGCGTGCTCGAGATCACCGAGCACGGCGTGTTCCAGGGCACCATCGCGGTCGACAACGCCGAAGTCCACGGCCGCTTCGAAGGCGAGCTGACGGTGCGCAAGCAGCTCATCATCCACGCCACCGGCAAGGTCTCGGGCAAGATCCGCTACGCCAAGATCAAGGTCGAGGAAGGCGCCGAGCTCGCGGGCGAGATCTCCGTGCTGGAGAAGGCGCAGAGCACGGTGGCCGTCACCCGCCGCGTCAGCAACGCCTAGGCCACCGCTAGGTTTCCCCAAAGGGACGGTGCCGCGCTCGTAAAGCGTGGTCCGTCCCTGTTTTTCTTTATAGGGCCCGGCGCAGCCGCGCCACGCCTTCCGCGAGCCGCTCGCGCGAGGCGGCGAAGCACCAGCGCACGAAGCCTTCGCCTTCGGGCCCGAACGCCGCTCCGGGCGCGAGGCCCAAGCCGTGCTCGCGCACCAGGCGCCTGCAGAACCCCAGGCTGTCCGCCATCCCATCGACCTGGAAGAACGCGTACATGGTCCCGTCCGGGACGGCCACGCGGACACCGGGGGTTTCTGAAAGGCTTTTTATCAAGAAGTCTCTCGCCTCCCTGAAGCGCTGCAGCGTGCGCGCGATGACCGGCTCGCCCTCGCGCAGCGCCGCGATGCCGGCGCGCTGCACGAACACCGGCGCGCAAGACGTGTTGTACTCGATCAGCTTGCCGAGGTCGGCGGTGAGCCCCGGCGGCACGACCAGCCAGCCGAGCCGCCATCCGGTCATCAGCCACGATTTCGAGAACGTGTTCGCGCTGATCACACGGTCTTCGGATTCGCCGATCTCGAGAAAAGAAGGCGCGACGCCGCCTGCTCCGAAGCAAAGACGCTCGTAAGCGTCGTCGGCGAATATCCAGATGCCGTGGCGCCGGCAGTGCTCGAGCAGCGCCCGCTGCTCCTCGCGCGAGATCACCCATCCGGTCGGGTTGTTGGGCGAATTCAGATACAGGACGCGCGTGCCCGGCGTCAGGGCATCGACCAGCCGGTCGAGGTCGAGCTTCCAGCCGGATTCGCTGAAAGTGAGCGGCACGGTCGACACGTGCGCCCCTAGAATCTTGGGGATCTCGAGCAGGTTTGGCCACAGCGGCACGACTTCGACGACGCGGTCGCCCGGATCGACGAGCAGCTGCGAGGCCAGCATCAGCGCATTCACACCTGCCGTGGTCACTGCAATCTGGCCTACTCCGACCGGGCGATGAAGACGCGTGATGTACGAGGCGAGCGCTTCGCGCAGCTCGGGGATCCCCAGGTTGTGCGTATAGAACACCTCGCCGGCGGTGATCGAGTCCATGCCCGCCTTGCGGATGAAGTCGGGCGTCGGCTCGTCCGGCTCGCCGACCCAGAACGGCAGCACGTCCGGGTTGCCGATGCCCTCGTTATACAGCTCGCGGATCTTGGACGCGGCGAGCGCGCGCACTGCGGCGCGCGCCGCTAGCGGCGTTTCGGGCTTCATGGAGGCGCCATTATGGGGTCAGAGCAATTTTCCTGTAACAATCCCGCGACCTCTTTGTAACCGGAAAATTGCTCTGACCCTGAGGTTTCCCCGCATATTTTAGGTGGGGCGACATGCGTTGACCGCCTGTAGTGTGAGCGTTGGAATTGCTTTCCATGG
>Ga0156283_1103_pt1 | contig 23081 bp, 26 predicted proteins | sample RifCSPlowO2_12_FD_107932 | JGI IMG/M metagenome (GOLD analysis project Ga0156283, IMG submission 107932) | Betaproteobacteria bacterium RIFCSPLOWO2_12_FULL_65_14 | reverse complement strand
CGTTGTTGCGTTCCTTTATCAAACACTGCGATCTTTCTTTGCGCCTTAGATAGGACATTATTTATGCATCGATCAATAACGATGGTGGGCGGATTGCTTTCCGCGGCGTTTGTCCTTCAAAAACAGTACCTGGACGAGCTGAGACTGTTCCACGAATTGTTCAAGGACTTCAATAGCCGTTACGCAACGCTGAATGACGCGTTGCTAAAGGTCACGAAGGCTGAAAGGGTGGAGGAGGAAAAGGAACTCCAAGCGATAGTCGATTACTTCAACCTTTGTGCCGAGGAGTATTGGTGGTACCGCGCAGGTTATATTCCTCAGGAAGTTTGGCGCTCCTGGTGTCGGGGGATGCTGCAATACATCGAGAATCAGCCGATCAGGGAACACTGGGACGGCGAGGTCACTCAGGGGTCTTATTACGGGTTGACTTTGGAGCGCGTTCGGGCCGGATCGAAGCCGTAGTTCCATCGAGGGGAGGGGCAATGAGCCGATGGCTCTATCAAATGAGTGAACGCCACTGGCCTTCCGAGAACTATCGACGGCAGGTGCGTGATGGGCAGGTCATTCGGTGGCCGACCCGGAAGCGAATGTTCGCGAGCGAGGCGCCGGCGCCAGGCGACCTCATGGTGTGCCTTTATGCGCCTACGCATTGCGATCAGCCGGGAATCTGCGGATTCGGGCTGATCATGGCGTACTTGCCTAAGAAACGCCGATTCGATTGGTTGCCCTTGCCGCCCACAAACATCTTAAAGGGCAGGCCGTGGTGGGATGAGCGGGCGATTGAGATCGTTGACCTGATACGCGCCCAGTCTGTTCGCGCGACCATGTATCAGGTTCCCGCCGTCCTCGATACTGACCTTCGACGTGGCCTTTTTCGATGGGCACAACGCTGATCCCCTGCATCTGGTGACGTTTTCGCGAAACCAGCGGTGCCGGGGTATGTATCGGGCGCAATCATAACTAGAGCCTGTAATGGCCAAGCTGATTCCTGTCTTGTCGAGCGTTACCTCGAAGATGACTGCCGGCGAGCGGCGGTTCGCGCAGCGCCTCGAGTCACACATGGAGGACGACTACCTTTGCTGGTACGGCGTGCCTGTGGGCAGCCGCGTGATCCATCCGGACTTCCTGATCCTGAATCCCCGTCGCGGTTTGTTAGTCCTCGAGGTTAAGGACTGGAAGGCCGACACGATCCGATCGATCGACAGGTTCAGCGTCACGCTACTTATCGACGGGCGCCAAAAGCAGACTGCGAACCCGCTCGAGCAGGCGAAGCAATACGCCTACGGCGTCAAGGACGTCCTGGAACGGGACCCGGCTCTTCTGTCGGATCCGGGTACTCCGTATCAAGGCCGACTGGCGTTCCCATGGGGTTACGGCGTCGTTCTGACCAATATTCCGAGAAGGACTTTCGACCAAGCTGGGTTGGGCAACGTGATTCCTCCCGAGCGGGTGATTTGCCAGGACGAGATGGTGGAAGGCGTCGGGGCGGAGGCCTTCCAGTCGCGTCTTTGGGGGATGTTTGGGGTGAGCTTTCGGTGTCTCCTGACGCTTCCGCAAATCGATCGCGTCCGCTGGCATCTCTTTCCCGAAGTGCGCATAAAGCAGGGAACTTTCGATCTCGGGGCACCTGCTGATGTGTCGAGCATCCCCGACATCGTGCGCGTCATGGATCTCCAGCAGGAGCAGCTAGCACGGAGCTTGGGCGAGGGCCACCGCGTCATTCACGGTGTGGCGGGTTCGGGCAAGACCATGATTCTCGGCTATCGCGCACAGCATCTGGCCAAGCTCATGACGAAGCCCGTTCTGGTGCTCTGCTTCAACGTGGCGCTCGCGGCGCGGCTCGAGCACATGATGGCTGAGCAGGGCCTTCGGGAGAGGGTCACGGCGAAGAATTTCCACGGCTGGTGCCGACAGCAGCTCGTGACATATCAGGTGCCGCTACCCGAGGACGGTGATCGGTTCCATGAACGCCTCGTTGAGGCGGTGATACGAGGCGTCGACCGCGGCCAGATTCCCCGCGCGCAGTACGGGGCGGTGCTGATCGACGAAGCGCACGACTTCGATCCGGAGTGGTTAAAGCTGATCGTCCAGATGATCGATCCTGAGACGAATTCGCTCCTCGTGCTCTACGACGACGCCCAGAGCATCAACCAATCGAAATCCCGGCTCGGGTTCAGCTTTGCCGATGTCGGGATCCATGCGCGCGGCCGCACCACCATCCTTAAGCTGAATTACCGGAACACGGCAGAAGTCATGGCCGTCGCCTGCCGGTTTGCACGCGAGGTCCTTTCCGCCAAGGAGGCCGACGAGGATGGCATACCGCTTGTCGTCCCTGAGACCGCCGGCCGGCGAGGCGATAAGCCGAGGATTGCCCGCTTTGCCGATGCTGGACACGAGCTCGCGTACATTGCATCCGAGCTGCGCTCATTTCACCGCGCCGGTACGCCGTGGAAGCACATGGCGGTTCTGTTTCGAACCAACCGGCACGGCGAGCAGATCGCACGGGACTTGGCGCGGGCAGAGGTTCCCGCCAGCCTTTCCAAGAAGATCGATCCAGGTGAGGACGCTGTGAAGCTGCTCACCTTTCACAGCAGCAAGGGGCTGGAGTTCCCGGTGGTTTTCATTCCTTTCCTGGAATCGATGCCTTACATGCGGGACGACATTCCCGGGGAAGCAAAGCTGCTCTACGTCGGCATGACGAGGGCCATGGACCGTTTGCTGCTGACTCACCACGGCGATTCGCGCTTTGTTGCCGAAGTCTCCGAGGCGCTCGCGCCTTGAGCGCCTGCCCATTCTGCGAGCTGGCGCCCGAGCGCATCCTGAAGCGCGGCGAGCTTTGCCTCGCCTTCGCCGACGGCTATCCGGTCTCGCCTGGCCACACGTTGGTGATCCCGAAGCGCCATGTCGCGTCCTTTTTCGAGACCACGGCGGAGGAGAGAAGCGAACTTTTCTCTCTGCTCGATTGGTGCCGTGGCGAACTGATCGCGCGCCATAACCCGGCCGGTTTCAATATCGGCATCAACGACGGCAAAGCGGCAGGCCAGACAGTGACGCATGTCCATATCCACCTGATTCCACGCTACGCCGGCGATAAGCCGGATCCGCGAGGCGGAGTGCGGTGGATCTTCCCCGACAAGGCGGACTACTGGTCGGGCAGATGACACCGACGGCGCAGACACAGCTTGAATTCCTCGGCAATCTGCAGCGCATCCTCAACGAGGGATCGTTCGTCGCGACGTACAAATACGCGCTCATCCGAGTGCTCGCAGACTTGAGCATCGAGCGCACGCCGGCCGCGGACGGAAGCCTGAAACTTTCGCTCGAAGACCTCGCCGAGCGGTTCATCGAGGTCTATTGGCGCCAGGCGGCGCCCTTCAGGCACCGGCGCACGCTTGTTCAGGCCACGGGTAACCAGGCGTCATTGCTTACCCAGCTCGTAGCGATCCGCGAGAAGGTCGCAAAGTTTTCCGACGCCCGACGCATGCCGCGCTGGCGGTCGCTCGTGCGTCGCACAAGAACGTTGCTCCTCGAGCAGCCACTCTGGCGCTTGCACCGGGTTGGGAACGAGCTGCTTGAGTGCTTCTATGCCAACCGCCTTCAGGATGGTGCGATTCGCCTGAAGCCCGGCGTGGCCGCCTGCTTCAAGGCGCAGTTTCCGGTAGTCCAGGCACTGGTGCAGCTCGCGTGGCTGCGCATGGTGCAGCAGTTGCCGGTCAACCGGGAATTGATCGGGCAAGGCGGCGACGTAGCGGAATTTCTTTTCGGCGCAGACCGCAGCGCGCTCGCGCGGCTCTCGGGCGGCTTGTTGGAGATCCAGGCCGGGAGCTGCTTCTATTGCAACCGGCGCATCCCTGGTACCGGGCACGTCGACCACTTCGTTCCCTGGGTGCGCTATCCACGCGACCTCGGCCACAACTTCGTTTTCGCGCACGACGTGTGCAACAGTCGCAAGGGCGACCTGCTCGCGGGCCTGTCGCACCTCGACCGCTGGCTAGAAAGAAACACAACTCGAAGGGCAGAGCTCGATCGGATCTTCTCCGAGACGCGGATGCTGCACGATGCGGAAACCAGCAGGCATGTGGCTGCGTGGTCCTACGAGCAGGTAGAACGAGCAGGCGGGCTCATATGGGTCGGAGGCGAGCGTTTTGAGCATCTGGGGCGAGAGTGGCGGTCCCGATTCGCGATAGCAAGCTGATGGCGGACGACCAGGCGCTGAGAGAGGGCGCGGCATCATCGAAAAGCGCCGACCGGGCGTGACGCGGCGTGAATAAGCCGGCCAGCACAACGGTGCTTGATGGTCTGTACGACCGGCTGGTCGACGAGCGGCTGTCCGCGGAGCTCGCGTCGCTCATCGAGGCGAACCAGGCGAGCGTCCTGGCGCTTCCAGCCGAGGAGCGCTCGACGCGGCTGGCGGAGGCGTTTGTCAAGATCCTGGTCGGGATCCTGGATGGGGTGGAGCCGGACGAGGCCGGCACGCCGCGCGAGCAGGCGCAGATGGCCGTCATCGCCGGGCTCCTGGGATTGCTGCGCAAGGAGTATCGGGCCGCCGACATGCCGAGTTGGCCGAGGCCGCTCAGTGCGCTGCGCTCGATTCATCGGCAGTCGGCGCCTTTCGTTGCGCCCGCGACGGGGGTGCTGCGGCCCTGGCTTTTCACCGCGGGACGCGCGGATCCGTCGCTGCTCGCCGATCTGCGCGCGGAGCTCGACTCGGCCCGAGGTGGACATCCTCGTCTCGTTCATCAAGTGGAGCGGCGTGCGCAAGCTGATGGACCGGTTCGAGGCCGAAATTCGGGGTCAGAGCCCAAGATCGTCGGGACGCTCCGCTTGTCAGATTCGGGGCTCTGACCCCACGCCACGGAGGCGCGGGCGGTGCTCGCCCTGGCCAGGCTTCCCGGCGTTACGGTGAAGATTTCCTACGACACCCGGCGGACCCGGCTGCACGCAAAGGCGTGGCTCTTTCACCGGGCGACGGGATTCGGCACCGCGTTCGTAGGGAGCGCCAACATCTCCAATGCCGCGCTGATCGGCGGCCTCGAGTGGACGGTGAAGTTCACCCAGGCGGCGCAGGCCGATCTCTACGTGGCAGCGCAGGCGCAGTTCGAGTCCCTGTGGAACGATCCCGAGTTCGAGCGCTTCGATCCCCGCTTCTACTCCCACTTCGAGGCGGCTGCGACGGCTGAGTGCCGCGCTTTCCGAAGAGGCGCGGCCTACGGACCCGGGAGGCCTTCGGCGTGAGGTGGAAAAGACCTCGCCAGATGCTGAATCGCCTGGCCCGGGAGCGCGAGCTCGGGCGCACGCGAAATCTTCTCGTCGCCGCCACGGGCACGGGAAAGACCGTGGTGGCGGCGCTCGACTATCGGGCGCTCTGCCGGGCGCAAGGCGGGCAGCCGCGCCTTCTCTTTGTCGCGCACCGGGTCGAGATTCTGCGCCAGGCACTGCGCTCTCCGGCATTCGGGGAGGTGCTCGCCGAGGGACGCGCTCCGGATTCCTACGATCACCTCTTCGCCTCGATCCAGAGCGTCGCCTCCGCGGATCTCCTCGAGCGATTCGGGCCGGACTATTGGCATACCGTGGTCATCGACGAATGCCATCACCTTCCCGCGCAGTCCTTCGATGCCTTTGCGCTTCCGGGCGTTCAGCGTGCTGCGGGCTTGAGCGGTTCCCAAGATGGGAACTTCGTGCTAAGTTAGACGCTCCAATCGCCAGGCATGGATGAAAGTACTCGACCGCGAGCGGCTCGAGCGGTTCTGCCGCAAGCACGCCGATGCCGGCGGCTGGATCGAGAACTGGCTGGCCGATGTCGAGACAGCGGCGTGGACCGCGCCGCAGGACATTCGCCGGCGCTACGCCAGCGCGAGCTTCCTGCCGGAGGGCGTCGTGATCTTCAATGTGAAGGGCAACGCGTACCGGCTGGAAGTGACCGTTGCCTACCGGACCGGCGTCGTCGTGATCGACTGGATCGGCACGCACCGGGAGTATGACGAGCGCAACAAGAGACGCTGACATGGAACTGCGGGTCATCAAGACGGACGAGCAGCATCGCCGCTACCTGGAAGAGGCGCGGCGCCTTGCGAAGGGCGACCCGGCGCCGGAAAGCGACGACGGCGCACGGCTAGAGCTCCTCGCAAAGCTCATCGACGACTACGAGAGAGAGCGCTTCAAGTTCCGCAAACCCGACCCGATCGAAGCGATCCTCTTCCGGATGGAGGAGCAGGGCCTGCGCCAGGCGGACATCGCCGCGATCGTCGGCGGGAAAAACCGGGCGTCGGAGATCCTTTCGCGCAAGCGGCCCCTCACGCTTTCGATGGTTCGCGCGCTTCACGAGAAGCTCGGCATTCCGAGCGAGCTTCTGATCCGCGAGCCCGCCGCCGAATACCGGGTGCGCACGCGTGCAGGCAAGCGCACTCGATGAGCCGTGCGCCGAGAGGCCGCCGCAAGCGTGGTGCGCGCATGTTCCAAAGGCTCGGTGGTTCTTGATAACTACCGAAACTATGGAGCAATTCCGCCATGCCTGTATGGTGTCTTGCCTGCTGACTGCCCTGCGGTCGCATCGAGGTGCCCGACTCCGTCGTGTTCGATCCAGGCTCGATCGGTATCGAGCAGATCCGCGACGATGCCCGCTATGGAGGCCTCCGCGTGCGCATCGCCGGGCTGCTCGGAAAAGCGCGCTGCTCGGTCCAGCTCGACATCGGCTACGGCGACGCCGTGACGCCCGGACCCGAAGAAATCGAGTATCCGACGCTGCTGCCCGATCAGCCGGCGCCGCGGCTCCATGCGTACCCGCGCGCCTCGGTCGTGGCCGAGAAACTGGAGGCGATTGTCAGCCTCGGGATGGGTAATAGCCGGATGAAGGACTTTTTCGACCTGCGCGCGCTTGCGCGCGAGGGGGCGGTCGACGCAAAGGATCTCGTCGCGGCGGCCGCGGCGACGTTCAAGCGCCGCGGGACGCGCATTCCCGACGAGCTTCCCGTCGGCCTGACCGACGAATTTGCGCGCGACGCGACGAAGGTCACGCAATGGAAGGGCTTTCTCCAAAAGAACCGGCTGCAGGCGCCTTCGCTGGAGGAAGTCGTCGCGGAGGTGCGCCGGTTCGCGGAGCCGGTGCTGAAGGCCGCATCCAGGCAGGCTGCGCCATGAGAGCCGGGTTCACGGAATCCGTAGTCGAAGAAGCGCACTAGCCCGGGAGCGCGAGCTCGGGCGCACGCGAAATCTTCTCGTCGCCGCCACGGGCACGGGAAAGACCGTCGTGGCGGCGCTCGACTATCGCGCGCTCTGCAAGGCGCAAGGCGGGCAGCCGCGAGGCGAGGCGCCTGCCGGCGCGGGTGAGGGAGCCCTGGCTAGACTGGGCAGCCTTCACCGCAGAGAGATATTCAACGGAGACATTTAGGAACGCCTGGCGCTGCGCCATCGCCTGGACGAGCAGTGCGACATTTGGGAGCGCCCCGGGGCGCTGGACAACACCCGCCCTAAAAACTGAACCAAGAAAATTCGGGCTCTGACCCAGGCTCTGACCCCAGCATGGTCAGTATAGCGTTTTGTCCACTAGTGGTGGACAATGCGTTTCATTGGACAAAACTCATGCCGACCCGTCCAGCCACGGCCACCCAACGCGTCGCCCGGACCGCTGCGCCGCGGGGCATTGAGGATGCCGCGCTGCTGCAAGCGGCCGAGGCAGTGCTGCGCGCGCACGGGGTACCGGCGCGGCGCGAGGTAACGCCCGGGAAGGCAGGAAACGAGGCGTGGCTGCGGGTCGGGGAAGGAAGGGCCGCGGTGCGCTACGCGGTCGAGGCCGCCCGCACGCTGACCCAGGCCACGCTCGGCGGGGTGCTGCTCAGGCTGCGCGAGCGCGCGGGCAAGGGGCTGATCGCGGCCGGCCACGTGCCGCCGGCGCTCGCCGAGGCGCTGCGCGAGCGCGGCATCGCGTTCGTCGACCTGGCGGGAAACGCCTGGCTGCAGCAGCCTGGCGTGATGCTGCAGATCGCGGGCCGGCGGCCGGAGAAGGCCGCGCGCGCAGAGCGTCCCGCGCGCGTTTTCCATCCCGGCGGCCTGCGCGTGGTGTTCGCGCTGCTTTGCCGGCCGGAGCTCGTCGACGCGCCGGTGCGCGAGATCGCGGCCGCGGCGGGCGTCGCGCACGGCACGGCGGACTGGGTGCTGCGCGATCTGAAGAAGATGGGCCATATCGTCGAGCTCGGCCGCCGCCCGGGAGCGCGCGGCCGCGCACGCACGCGGCGCCTGGAGCGGCGCGGAGCGCTGATCGATCTCTGGACGCAGGCCTATCCCGGCCAGCTCCGGCCGGGCCTCGCACCGCGGCGCTTCCGCGCGGCGAAGCCGGGATGGTGGCGCGGCGTCGACTTCGCGCGCTACGGGCTCGCGCTCGGCGGCGAGGCGGCGGCGGAGCGGCTCACGCACCATCTCAAGCCGGAGAGCGTCACCCTGTATGCGGCCGGCGGCGGCGAGCGGCCGGTGCACCAGGACCATGTGCTGCTGAAGGACCCGGGCGGAGAAGTGGAGATCCTCGACGCCTTCTGGAATTTCCCGCCGCCCGCCGGCCTCGACGGGATCGCACCGCCGCTCCTCGTCTACGCGGATCTCGTCGCCACCGGCGACGACCGCTGCCTCGAGGCGGCTAAGCTCGTCCATGAACGCTACCTCGCTCGACCTGACGGGCAAGGCTGATCCGCTCGTAGCGGAGCTGCTCGCGGACGTGGCGCGTGCAGCGGAGCGCCAGCGGATCGACTTCTTCGTGGTGGGCGCTGCCGCGCGCGACCTCGTGCTCGAGCACGCCTACGGGATGAAGAGCCGCCGCGCGACGCGCGATGTGGATCTCGCCTGCCAGGTCGCCGGCTGGCGCGCTTACCAGCGCCTGGTCCAGGCGCTGAAGGAAAGCGGCCGCTTTGCGGCGCAACCCGGCGTCGCGCATCGCCTTTCATACCGCGGCGGCGCGCTCAGCACGGACCTCGTGCCGTTCGGCGGCCTCGAGCGGCCGCCGGGCGAAATCGCCTGGCCGCCCGACTTCACCACGAGGATGCGCGTCGCTGGCTATGCCGACGTGCGCGAGGCGTGCATTGCCGCGACGATCCTTCCGGGAATCGTGGTCAAGGTCGTCTCGCTGCCCGGCCTTGCGGTCCTCAAGCTGCTCGCGTGGAGCGACCGGAGGAACGAGACGACGCGCGACGGCACCGATCTCGGCCTTCTCTGCCGGCATTACGGGCCGGCATGCGAATACGAGCGCCTTACGGGCGCGAGCTACGACGTGCTGGGCCTGGAGGGCTACGACGTACACCGCGGCGGCGTGCGCCTGCTCGGGCGCGACATGGCGGCAATCATGCGCCCCGAGACGCGCGCTCGCGTGCTCGCGGTGCTGGCGGCCGAGCGCGAGCAGGCGTCGGGTTACCGTCTTGCGCTCGCCATCGCAGGCGGTGGAGCGGCTAAAGACGACTTCGACTCCGCTCTGCAGGTGCTCGACGTGCTGCGGGCGGGCATCGAGGATATTCTGACCCGATGAGGCCCTTCGGTGCCATGTGGAGCGAAGCGCAGGCGGAGGCGCTGAGCGCTGCGCTTGTGGGGCGTGGAGGCGCTTCGATGGGCTATTGCGAGCTGGCGGGGTTTCTTTTCGCGCTCGCCTGCTCGCCGGAGCCCGTCATGCCCTCGGAGTGGATCACCAAAGTGCTGGGCGCAGGAGAGGGCGCCTTCGATGGCCTCGACGAGGCGCAGCGCACGATGGATCTCGTGATGGCGCTTCACAACCGCATCAACCTCGAAGTCCTGGAGCGCAAGCCAGCGGTCCCCGCGGGCGTCGAGGTGCGCGCGAAGCCGATGGAGAACTTCGGGCCGGATGCGCCCCTCGGGCAGTGGGCGGCGGGGTTCGGCGCCGGCCAGTTGTGGCTGGAAAGAACCTGGGGCGATTGCCTTCGCGATGAGCCCGACGCCCGGACGCTCGACGAAGCGCTCGGCGGCCTCAACGCCGCGCTGAGCTTCTTCACGAGCCGCGAGCTCGCCGAGAAATGGCTGCGGAAGATGCCGGGCAATCCGACGCTGGAGCAGGCCGCACAAAAGGCGCTGCACGAGCTGCCGATCGCAATGGGCGCGCTCGCCGATCTCGGGCGCGGCCTGGAGCAGGCGCGGCGCGAACGCGCTCGCACCCCTGCGCGCCGCGCAAAAGTCGGCCGCAACGAGCCTTGTCCCTGCGGCAGCGGGCACAAGTACAAGCACTGCTGCGGCGCCCAGTCCTGAATCGAGGAAGCTCGGGGTCAGATGCCGTGATTCAAATTCGGGGTCAGAGCGGTCAGAGCCCAAAAGCAAAAACCAGGAAAATTCGGGCTCTGACCCCATGCAACCAAAGCGCGCCAACGCACAGACCTGCATCGCTTCCGAGCGCAACCTGCAATTGTGGAAAAGGTTTTTCGCTTGAACTACGAACGGTACGAGCGGGCGTGTTCCCGGCCTTTGGGAATGGGCCCGTTCTTCGATTTCGCCGCCGCGGTCGCGCGGCGGCAGGAACTGGCGCCGAAATCCTCCAAGGCCGCGCCGGCGCCGGTGCTGCACATCGACGAGTCCGAGGGCCGCTGGTACGGCGAAGGCGGGAACACGCAGACGCACGTCTCAAGGCGCGCGTACAAGCGGCTGTAAGGGATCGCACGACAAGCTGATCGGGGGTGCGTTCTGTGCTCCCATAGCGGGTCATGCGCATCTGGGTCGACGCCGACGCCTGCCCGGCGGCCATCAAGGACATCCTCTACCGCGCCGCGGAGCGCGCGAAGATCGCGATGACGTTGGTGGCGAACAAGTTCCTGCGCACGCCGCCCTCGCCGTACATCCGCGCCCTGCAGGTGCCGCGCGGGATCGACGTCGCGGATAGCCACATCGTTCGCGAGCTCGCGCCCGGCGATCTAGTCGTCACGGCCGACATTCCGCTAGCCGCCGACGTCATCGCCAAGGGCGGCCACGCCCTTAATCCGCGCGGCGAGTTCTATTCCCCGGAAAACATCCAGGAGCGCCTGGCGCTGCGCAACTACCTGGACGAGCTGCGCGGCATGGGGGAGCGGACCGGCGGCCCCGCAGCGCTCGCCAACACCGACCGCAAGCGCTTCGCGGATCAGCTCGACCGCTTCCTCGCGCGGCAAAAGCGCTGAACCCAAGTCAAATTCGGGGTCAGAGCCCCAAAAAACAAAACCAAGAAAATTCGGGCTCTGACCCCAAGCCTAAGCCCCTTGCGCAGACGCGTAGGTGACGGCGTCAGCCAGCCGGTCGTACCGGTAGGCTCCCAGGTGATAGACGCCATCCTGGAAGGTGATGGCGAACGCGGCCATCAGCCGGCGCTGCGATTCGTCCGGCACCTCCAGGAACGGCGCAGGCGGCATGGGCGCTGGTCCGGTACTGGCAGGGAGCTCGGAGCCCTGCAGCCGCGCGTAGTTGACCGCATCCTCGAAGTGGTCGTAGCGGTAGCTGCCGTACTGATATTGGCGGCCGTTGTACGCGATGAAGAGCTCCGCCATCAGGCGCGCGCGTTCGCCAGCCGCATCCGCCACGGCGGCAGCGGCGCTCGCGCGCGGCGCGCTCTGCAGCAGGGCGCAGACGGCAGCGGGTTCGCGATTTCTCGCCGAGGATCGGAGGCCTTCCTGCCGCAGCCGCTCGAGCTGGAGCTCGAGGGCGTCGACCCGGGAGTAAGCCGCGAGGTAATTCTCTTGAATCCCCGAGGTGCGCCAGGTGTCGCGCTCGGACTCCGCCTTGGCGATGCGCGCCTGGAGGGCGGCGACTTCTTCCTGAAAGGTCATGACGCAGGCTGCGCCCGGCCGCAGCCGGCGTCTGTTCGTTGCCGCACTTGCTTCCAAGCCCCCAGCGCCTGTCGCACAGCGTCCAGGAGAGCGACTGCGAACGGGGGTGGACGGTAACATCCCTGACGTAGAATTCGGGGTCAGACCAGGAACGCGAAAAGCTAGAGCGCAGGCCAGGCCGGCGCGACGCGCATGCCGAGCCGGTCGAGGAGCTCGTGCGACGCGGCGTCCGCGCGCGCGAGCAGGGCCTTTTCGTCGACGGTGGTGAAGCGTCCGTCGTCCAGCACGATGCGGCCGTCGATGACCACGGTGCGCACGCTCGCGCCGCTCGCGGAGTAGACGAGGTTCGCCACCGGGTTGTCGAACGGGTTGGGGCGCCAGGCGGCGCTGTCGGCGTCCATGATCACGAAGTCGGCGCGCTTGCCGACCTCCAGCGATCCGATCCCGGCCGACCAGCCGAGCGCGGTTGCGGCGTTCACGGTGACCATCTCGAGCGCCTTGTGCGCGCCGATGACGGTCGGATCGATCCGGGCGTCCTTATGCGCGCAGGCGGCGAGGTACATCACGCGCACCAGGTCGACGAAGCGGCTGATCGCGCAGGCATCGGTACCGAGGATCACGCGCACGCCGGCCTCGATCATCTCCGGGAAGTGGCCGTGCGCGATGCAGCCGAAGCCGCCGAGCATGCTGGCCGACGGGCAGTGGCAGACGGTGACGTCGTGCTGCTTGAGGAGCGGGATTTCCTCGACCGGCACCCAGCCCATGTGCACGAGGACGAGGTTGGGTCCGAGGACGCCGAGCCGGCGGTAACGCTCGAGCGGCGACATGCCGAGCGCCTGGCGCGAGCGCTCGACTTCGTCGCGCGTGGTGCAGAGATGGCCATGCACGAGGACGCCGAGCTCGGCGGCGCGCTGCGCGACCGCCCGGACGAGGTCGTCGGTCACGTGGGCGCTGCGCACGAGCGAGAAGGCGGCCTTGAGGCGGCCGCCGGCGGCGCCGTTCCAGCGCTCGATGACCGCTTCGCCTTTTTTCAGCGCGGAGGCCGTGGTGTCGTTGTACTGCGGCGCCGAGTCGTCGCGCACGTCCCACGCCAGGTGCGAGACCACGCCGCGGATGCCCACCTCGGCTGCCGCCTCGGCCACCGCGTCGGGATGGAAAGACCCGGGATCGCTGAAGCAGGTGGTGCCGTGGCGGATCATCTCGACGAACGTGCCGAGCGCCGAGAGCTTCGCCTCCTCGCGCGTGAGGGCCGCTTCGTAAGGCCACACCCGCTCGCGCCAGCGGCGGGCGACCGGCATGTCGTCGGCAATGCCCTTGGAGAGGAAATGGATCGGGTGGTTGTGCCCGTCGATGAGGCCCGGCAGCACCAGCTTGCCGGCCGCGTCGAGCGTGCGGGCGGCGCGCACGTCGAGCGAAGCCGCCTTGCCGACCGCGGCGATCCTGCCGTCCTTCACCGCGAGGAGCGCGTCGCGCAGGATGCGCCGCTGCCCATCCATCGAGAGGAGGCAGCCGGCGCGTACCGCGAGGTCGGCTTCGATCACCGCGCGCGCAGCTTGCGGGTGGCGGCGTGGTCGATCTCGAGCGTCCGCGGGTCGATCACCACGCCGTAGTCGCGCCGCGCGCCTCCGACCGAGACGTACTCGTCGAGTACGTCGGCGCGCACCGCCTCCGGGTCGCGCTCGAAGGGATCGCCCCAGCCGCCGCCGCCGCCGCTCTGGGCGTAGAGCACCGCGCCCGGCGGCATGGGGACGTTGTAGCAGGCTTCCTCGATGCGCTGCTCCTCGGGCAGTCCCTCGTTGACGACGAAGACGTTTCCCGCCCCCGGCTTGCCGCCGCAGTAGCCCTGCATGGTGTGGCGGTAGCCCTGCGTGTAGGCGATGCAATGGGTGGCGTCCAGCATCCGCCGGCGGTAGTGCGTCGCGGGCGCCCCGCGCCAGCGGCCCGGCGCGGCGGTGTCGGTGGCGTACTCCATCTGGATGTAGCGGAAAGGAAACTGCCACTCGTACATCTCGAGCGGCGGCAGCTTGAGCGCGCAGAACGGCGCCGCCCAGCCGCCCCAGCCGTCGACGCCGTAGGTGCCGCCCGCGCTCATCGCGGTGACGTTGAGGTCGCCGGCGAGGAAGAAGTCGCCGGTCTTCGAGTTGGTGCCGTAGACGCGGAAGTTGCAGAGATCGATGTCCGCCGCGCCGACGCGCTCGGGCACCACGCGCTCGAAGGCCTTCATCACCGCCTCCATGATGTCGGAGCCGATGCAGACGGTGGAATGGCCGACCGGCATCGGCGGCGAGCAGTTCACCACCGACGCCTCCGGCAGGCGGATCTTCACCGGGCGGAAATAGCCCGAGTTCACGGGGATGTCGGGGCAGAGCGAGACGATCGACGAGTAGATGTTGGAGATGGTGTTGGCGGCGACGCTGTTGACGAAGCCGCCGCCCTGCGGCGCGGAGCCCTCGAGGTCGATCTCCAGGCTGTCGCCTTTGACCGTGACCTTGGCCTCCACCCCGATGTCGCGCTTGCCGGCGAAGTCGTGGTCGAGCATGGCGCTGCCCTTGTAGACGCCGTCCGGCCACTTGCTGATTTCGCTGCGCAGGCGCTGCTCGCTGTAGGAGAGCACCCACGCGACGCTGCGCGTGGTGGCGGCGAGGCCGTACTTCGCCACCAGCTCCTCGACGCGGCGCGCGCCGATGGTGCAGGCGCCCGCCATGGCGTGCAGATCGCCCGAGATCTCGTCCGGCTGGCGGGTGTTGGAAAGGATCAGGTTCCAGACGTCCGCCACGCGCTCGCCGCGCTCCTCGAGCTTGACCGGCGGGCAGCGGAAGCCTTCGTGCCAGATCTCGCGCGCCAGCGTGTTGTAGCCGCCGGGCGCGCAGCCGCCCACGTCGTTGACGTGGCCGCGCAGCGAAGTGAAAAAGCGCGGTTTGCCGTCGAAGAACACCGGCCGGATCACGGTCCAGTCGGGGATGTGGCTGCCGCCGTAGTACGGGTCGGAGACGAAGAAGAGGTCGCCCTCGTTCACGTCGCCGGCGTAGATGCGCAGCACGGTCTCGACCGAGGTGAGGGCGGCGAAGATGTGCACCGGCACCGCCTGCGCCCGCGCCACCAGGCTCACGCCCTGCTCGTCGAGGTAGAAAATGCCCGTCGAGTAGTCGTGCGCCTCGGAGAAGATCTGCGAGATCGCGGTGTTCTCGACGATCTTGCTCATCTCCTCGCACACCGACTCGAGGTAGTTGCGCACGATCTCGGCGGTGATCAGTTCGGAACGGCTCAATTCCATGTCACATCCCCCGCTCCAGGGTTTCGATGGTGCTGCGCCGCGCTTCCGAGAGTCGCCCGGACACGGGGTCGAAATGCGGATCGCGCGCCGGCCAGCCGGCGTCGCCCGAGGCGCCGAGCGCATCGCACGTGGCCTGGAACACCGCACGCCCGGTAATCGCACGCGCCCAGCCGGCGGGGCGGCGCCGCGCCGCGGACAGCAGCCGGTCTTCCGCAACTTCCAGATCGATGAGGCGGTGCAGCGCGACGGCGGCGGCGGGATCGACGCGCAACGTCGCGGTGATGCCCGCGACGATGCTGTCCAGCGTCATGGCGCGCGTGGCGTTCAACGGCGCTGCCGATGCCGCGGGAAGCTCGGGAAACGAAATCGACAGGCGCGCGCCGTGCGGCGTGATCCGCAGCCGCAAAGGCCCTGCTTGCGGCACCTCGGCCTTGCCCTCGCCGCGCTCCACCCGGGCGAGCGCGCTGGCGGCGCGCTGCTCGCTCTGGTCCGCGAGCGCGCCGAGCGTCGACGCGAGCGGCGCCAGGCTGCCGGCGAGCGACAGTGCCGTGCGCGCGAGCGAGGTCACGCACGCCAGGTTGAGGCGCGGCGTGCGGCTGTTGAGCTGCAGCATGTCGAGCACTTCGCGCCGCGGCGCGCCGTTGCGGAACACCTTGGCCGGCACGATGCGCGCGCCTTCCGACCAGATATCCAGTGCCCGCGGCGAGTAGGCGCCGAGCTCCCAGCCGCCGATGTCGGCGAACTCGGTGCGCAACATCGCCCAGCCGCGCACGCGTCCGCCTTGGACGATCGGGGTGGCGGCCGTGACCTCGGTCGGATGATTGCTGCCGTGGTAGACGTCGTTGGTGATCACCACGTCGCCCGCGCCGCACTCGCCGGCGGCGCTCTGCAGCGCGCGCAGGCATGCGGCGAAGCTGCCCGCCGACACGGCCTCCGTGGCGGCCGCGATGCGGCCGTCCTCGCACGCGGCCGCGGCCGCGATGCGCGCATCCCACTTTGCCGGCAGGGCGGCCCTGTAGCTCTCCTGGGCGGCGGCAAAGGCCTTGAGAACGTCAGTCACTCGGGTGCCCCTCCACGGAAATGTCGTAAATGCGATGCGGCGTCACGCGCATGCGGTCGCCGGGCTGCAGCACGACCGTGGTGTCGACTTCCTCGATGATGGCCGGCCCGTCGATGCGGTTTCCGGCCACCAGCTTCCCGCCGTCGTAGATCGGAGTGTCGTGGAAGCGCGGCCGCTCCCCTTCGGGAAAGCACACCTGGCGCCGCGTCTTCAGCGCGCGGCCGGCGTCGGGGCCGCTGTCGGCTTGCGCCGCGGGCGCCGACCAGGGCCGCACGCCGACCACGTCCTGGGCCACCGAAAGCAGCTCGATCGCCTTGTGCCGCAGCTCGAACGCGTAGTGCTCCTTGTGCAGCGCGTGGTAGCGCTCGCAGGTCGCCGCCCAGTCCTCGCGCGTGATGCGGCCCCCGCGCGAGGAAATCGGCGTCGGCAGCTCGTGCGTCTGGCCGAGGTAATGCAGCTCGGCGTAGCGGTCCATGCGCACCGACGAGACGCCGGCCAGGGCGCGAAAGCCGTTGGCGTGGGGCTCCCCGATGGCGTCCAGCTCCTCGCCGAGCCGGCCGGGATCGACCTCGCTCGCGAGCGCGCGCTTCGGCAGGATCTGCGATACGCGCAAATCCGCCCAGAGCTCGCCGAGCGCGCAGAACACCGACGCGGTGCGCGGCACGAGGACGCGGCGGATGCCCAGGTCGCGCGCCTGCTGCGTCGCCGTGACGCTGCCCGCGCCGCCGAACGACATCAGGGCGAAGTCGCGCGGGTCGAGGCCGCGCGCCACGGTGACGTAGCGGATGGCGTTCGACATGTTGTTGTTGACGATGCGCAGGATGCTGAACGCGGCCTCGTTGACCTCCATGCCGAGCGGCGCGAGCTTTTCGCGCACCGCGGCTTCGGCCGACTTGCGCACGAGCCGCATGCGGCCGCCGAGGAAGAACTCGGGGTCGATGTAGCCGAGGCAGAGGAACGCGTCGGTCACCGTGGGCTCGGTGCCGCCGAACCCGTAGCACGCCGGCCCTGGCCGCGCGCCGGCGCTTTGCGGGCCCACGCGCAGGGCGCCGCCGGAGTCGATCCAGGCGATCGAGCCGCCGCCGGCGCCGATGGTGTGGATGTCCAGCATCGGCAGGCCGACCCAATGGCGGTTGAACCAGCCGCCGTAACGCGTGCTCGGCGTGCCGCGATGCACGAGCGAGACGTCGTAGCTCGTGCCGCCCATGTCCACGCCGATCACGTTGCGCACGCCGCAGAGATCGCCGATGCGATTGGCCGCCACCACCCCGGCCGCCGGGCCCGAAAGCAGCGCGGCGCAGCCCATGGCGCCGGCCACGCCCGGTGCGACGGTGCCGCCGTTCGACCGCATGATGTAGAGCTGCCCGGCAAATCCGTTGGCGACGAGTTCCTCGTTAAGCCGGGCGAGGTAGCTCTTGAGAAGCGGGCTCAAGTAGGCGTTGACCACCGTGGTACTGAAGCGCTCGTACTCGCGGATCTTCGGCAGCACGTCGGAGGAGAGATACACGTCGGCTTCCGGATGCTCGGCGGCCACGATGTCGCGCGCCTGCCTCTCGTGCGCGGGGCTCGAGTGCGCGGAGAGAAAGCAGATCGCGACCGAGTTGATGCCGGCCGCGCGCAGCCTGCGCGCCGCGGCGCGCACCTCCTCTGCGGCGAGCGGTGTCACCACCGTGCCGTCGGCGCCGATGCGCTCGGTGACGCCGATGCGCCAGCGCCGCGGGACGATGGCCTGCGGCGGCGGCAGCTTGAGGTCGAACATCACCTCCTTCCAGCCGCGCCTGAGCTCCACGATGTCGCGAAAGCCGCGCGTCGTGACGAGGCCGACCGGGACGCCCTTCATCTGCAGCATGGCGTTGGTCGCCACGGTGGTGCCGAAATTGATCACCGCTGCCCGCTGGAGCAGCTCGCGCAGCGTTGTGCCGGACTCGCGCGCCATCAGGCGCAGCGCTTCCATCACGCCTTCGGACTCGCGTCCCGGCGTGGACGGCGCCTTTCCCTGCAGGATCTTTCCCGAGGCCTCGACGACGATGTCGGTGAAGGTGCCGCCGACGTCGACGCCGATGTTGATGCTTGCGGGGTTCAAGTTAGCGGCTTCTTCCGAATGGATAGACGGGCGCGCCCAGGCGGCTGGAGATCTGGCGTGCCGCGGTGTGCAGCGTGTGGGTGTAGGACTGGCGCTTCTTGGGCGTGACGACGTGGAGCGGATAGACGAGCCCGAGCGCCGCCCCCACGACGCCCCCCGGTCCGTAGATCGGCACCGCCTGCGCGGCGAGGCCGTCCGCCGTCTCGCCGTTCGTCGTGGAGAAGCCCTGGCGGCGCACCTTGGCGAGCTGCGCGGCCAGCTCGCGCCGGTCGGTGATGGTGTTCTTCGTGAAGCGCTGGAGCTCGCGCTCGGGCAGGCGCACCGGCAGCTCGCCCGGCTGGAAGGCGGTGAGCACCTTGCCGATGGCGGTGGCGTGAAACGGCAGCCAGGTGCCCACGCGCGCCTTGACGTCGAGAAAGTGCGGCCCCTCGACCCCGAGCAGGTAAATGATCTCGGCGCCCTCGCGCACGCCGAGCACGCTGGTGTGGCCGGTGTCGTTGGCGAGGCGGCGCATCGGTCCGATCGCCTCGTGAACGAGCGCCTCCGAGTTCAGGTAATTGGCCGAGAGCGCCACCGCGCGCAGGCCGACGCTGTACTCGCGGCTCGCCGGGTCCTGGCGCAGGAAGCCGGCGCTGCGGAATTCGCCGAGCACCTTGGAGACCTGGCTCTTGCTCAACCCGGTCGCCTCGCACAGCTCGCTCACGCTCCAGCGGCCGCGGTTCGAGGAGAAGGCGGAAAAGACGCGCAGCGCGCTGGCGAGAGCCTTCACGTCGGCCTTTGGGGCAAGTTGCCTATAGGGAAACAGCGTTCCTACATTTTGGAAGCGGCGTAGCGGCGCTGTCAACCCGGCGCTTGACAGTCGAGGGCCGCGTGGTGGTAACGTAGTTCCGCCACGTTTCCCAATAGGAAACCCCAGTGAAGAAAATCCTCATGACCGTCCGCCCGCTCCTGATCAGTGCCGCCGCAGCGCTCGCCTTCCAGGCCGGTACGTCGCAATCGCAGACCGTGCTGCGCTTCAATCGCTGGGTGCCCCCGACGCACCACACCCAGACCGAGATGATGGCGCCCTGGGCGGAGGCGGTGGAGAAGGCCACCGGCGGGCGGGGGAAGGTCGAGTTCACCCAGGCGTCGCTCGGTCCGCCGCCGCGCCAGTTCGATCTTGCGGCGAGCGGGGCTGCCGACATCGCCTTCGGCGACCATACCTATACGCCGGGCCGCTTCCTCATCACGAAGATGGTGGAGTTTCCGTTCACCGGCAACAGCGGGGAAGCGCTGTCGGTCGCTTACTGGAAGACCTACAGCCCGCTTCCGCAGGCGGCGGAGGAGCACCGCGGAACCAAGCTGCTCGCGGTGTTCACGCACGGTCCGGCCTCGATCATGACCTCGAAGAAGCCGGTCACCTCGATCGGCGACCTCTCCGGGATGAAGATCCGCGTGCCGGGCGAGCTGACGAGCAAGATCGTCTCGCTGCTCGGCGGCGTGCCGGTCGCGGCGCCGACCACGCAAGTGTTCGACATGCTGTCCAAGGGCATCGTCGACGGCTCGGTGTACAACATCGACGCCTACAAGAACTTCCGGCTCGACAAGCACATCAACGCCATCACCACCTTCGACGGCGGGCTGTACAACATCAGCTTCTTCGTCGTCATGAACGAGGGCAAGTGGAAGGCGATTCCGCGCACCGACCAGGATGCGATCATGAGCGTCTCGGGCGAGGCGTTTGCGCGCCGGGCGGGCCGGACCTGGGATACCGAGGACAAGGCGACGCTCGAACTCGCGCGCAAGAACGGCGCAAAGATCACCAATGCCGATTCCACCTTCATCCAGGCGGTGCGCGACCGCACGAAGAGCTTGCGCGAGGAGTGGCTGCGCGACGTGAAGGGCAAGGGCGTCAACGGCGAGAAGCTGCTCGCGGACCTGCAGCGCGAATACCGGGCGTACAAGCCGGCGAACTAGCCGCGGCCGACGGCGGTGCGTCTGCTGAAGGCGGCGTGGCTGCAGGTTGACCGCCTTCTGGCGGTCACGGTGTGCGCGATGCTGATGGCGCTCATGGCGCTCACCTTCGCCGACGTCATCGGCCGCTACCTCTTCAACTCGCCCATTCCCGGCACGGCAGAGCTCACCGAGCTCGGCATGGGCATTCTGATTTTCGCCGGACTGCCGCTCGTCACCGCGAGCCGCGGCCAGATCAGGGTCTCGCTGTTCGACCGCCTGATTCCCGCGTCGCTCCTGCCGCTGCTGGACGGCCTGATCGCGCTTTTCTCGACCGTCGTGCTCGGCGTGTTCGCGTGGCGCATCGGCGCCGATGCCGCCTACCGCGGCGGGTTCGGCGACATGACGCCTTACCTGCACCTGCCGGTCGCGCCGTTCGCCTGGTTCATGAGCGCGATGGCAGTCTGGTCGATGATTCTCACGTTCTTCCAGGGTCTGCAGCAGTTCGGAATAATGCGCAACGCCAATCGTGCTTAGCGCGCTGGTCGCCTTTGCGGCCTTACTTGCACTGCTTTTCTTGCGCGTGCCGATCGCCTTCGCCGGCGCGTTCGTCGGCATCGCCGGCTATGGCCTGCTGGCCGGCTGGCAACCGGCCTTGGCCCTGGTCGGCCAGACCAGCATCGACACCGTCCTCACCTATCCGCTGTCGACGCTGCCGCTGTTCATCATGATGGGGAACTTCATCGCGAAATCCGGAATGGCGGACGAGCTTTACGACGTGTCCTACGCTTTCTTCGGCCACCGTCCGGGCGGGCTCGCGCATGCCACCGTGCTCGCCTCCGGGGGATTCAGCGCCGTATGCGGCTCGAGCATCGCCACGGCGGCCACCATGTGCCGCGTGGCGCTGCCCTCCATGCGGCGCTACGGCTATGACGACAAGCTTGCCATGGGGACGATCGCTGCGGGCGGTACGCTGGGCATCCTGATACCTCCCAGCGTGGTCATGGTGCTCTACGGAATCCTGACCAACCTGGACATCGGCAAGCTGTTCATGGCGGGCATCATTCCCGGCGTGCTGACGATCGCTCTGTACATGGGGGTGATCGAAGGCGTCACGCGCTTCAAGCCGAAACTCGCGCCGCCCGGCGGACGCACCCGCATGCGCGAGCGCGTCCTCAAGCTGAGAAAGACCGGCCCCGTGATCTTTCTTTTCCTCCTCGTCATGGGAGGAATCTACTTCGGCGTATTCACGCCGACCGAGTCGGCCGGTATCGGCGCCATGGGGGCGTTTCTGTTCGCCTTGTGGCGCCGCGCGTTGTCGCTCAGCGTGCTCACCGACGTGCTGCTCGAAACCGGACGAACCACCGTGGCGATGTTCATGCTGCTTATCGGCGCGATCCTGTTCTCGAACTTCCTGAACATCAGCGGCATGCCGCTCGCGCTGGCGGAATGGGTGCGCGGCCTCAATGTGCCGCCAGTCGCCGTTATTTTTGCGATCGTGCTGATCTACCTGGTCCTCGGCTGCTTCCTCGAGAGCATCTCCATGATGCTGCTCACGGTGCCGGTTTTTTTCCCGATCGTGCAGGCCCTTGGCTATGACCTGATTTGGTTCGGCGTCCTCGTGGTCGTGGTCATCGAAGTCGGCCTTATTACACCGCCCATCGGCCTTAATATCTTCATGCTGCACACCATGCAGCCGGACGTGCCCATGAGCGCGATCTTCCGCGGCGTCGCGCCTTTCCTGCTCGCCGACGCAGTGAGGGTGACGTTATTCGTTCTTTTCCCGGCCATAGTGCTCTTCCTGCCGAAGCTGATGGGCTGACGGGCGCCTTAGTTGCGGGAAGAGCGCCTACTGCGCTTCGACGAGCGGCCCGGTGGTGGTGAGGGTCACCCGAACCCGCTGCCCGCGCGACAGGGACGACAGAGCCAGCGGGCGCGGCGACGCTTCCGGCCGGCTGGCCAGAAGGGCGTTGATCAGCCCGAGTCTCTTAGGGTCCACGCTCATCGTGCGCGCGAGTCTTTGAAGTAAACGCGGACGAGGTGTCGAACGTTGACGCAATCGGGGCGATCCGCTCGGCGCCGGAGACTGGTTCATTCATGTTCAAACATGAATTGCTCTACCGTGGCTCGATAGTTTACAGTACGTATGGAATGTGTAAACTGTAAACCGGCTGGGAGGAGCCAACAATGATCGCGGACCGTCTGAGACTGGCCCGGCGGAAGGCCGGGTATTCGCTGCGCGGGCTGTCGGACGCCATGGACGGCAAGGTCACGGCGCAGGCAATCGGCAAGTACGAGCGCGGGGAGAGCACGCCCAGTTCCGGGGTTCTGACCGCGCTCGCCAAGGCACTGGGCGTGTCGCTGAGCTACCTGCTGGACACCCAGGCCATCGAGCTGTCTGGAGTCGAGTTCCGGACCAAGGCGGCGACGAGCGCGCGCGACCGAGCGCAGGTCGAGACCGAGGTCCTCGAGTGGATTGAGCGCTACCTCCAGGTCGAGCGCATCCTCGAGCTCGACAGCGCCCACTGGCAATGCCCGGTTGCGAGGCCGAGAAAACTGGCGCTCGCTACGGACGCCGAGAAGCTCGCCATGGAGGTGCGGGAGAAATGGGAGCTCGGCCTCGATCCCATTCCCAACATGACCGAGCTGCTCGAGGAGAAGGGCCTGAAAGTTCTCACCGTGGCGCTTCCGCAACCGGTTTCGGGGTTCACGTGCACGGTAAAGCGGCCCGAAGAACAGGAAGACCTGCCCGCGATTGTCGTCAATAACCACCATCCGCTCGAGCGCCGGCGGCTCACGCTCTCGCACGAGTTGGCCCATCGGTTGATCGATACGGACAGCCTGCCTGACCGCGACGAAGAGAAAGCCGCCAATTTGTTCGCGGGGGCGTTTCTCATGCCCCGCGATCATTTGCGGCGCGAAGTGGGCAAGCATCGGAACGCCCTCGGCTACAGGGAG
>Ga0156283_1204_pt2 | contig 23407 bp, 30 predicted proteins | sample RifCSPlowO2_12_FD_107932 | JGI IMG/M metagenome (GOLD analysis project Ga0156283, IMG submission 107932) | Betaproteobacteria bacterium RIFCSPLOWO2_12_FULL_65_14 | reverse complement strand
AGATAAAGCGTCGCGCCCAGCAGCACGCCGAGCGCGAGCAGCACAGGCAGCCGCGCGCCGTGCTGCGAAACCGCGGCGGCCAGCGCGGCGGTAGCGGCAAGCGCGCCCGCGAGCGCGAGCGGCTGCGCCCGCTCAGCGGCCGGCGGCGTCGCCTGCGATGCGGGCAAAGAGAACATCCAGCTCGCCCGCGAGCCGGTCGAGCTCGGCATGGCGATACGGCCGGAACACGGCGCTCGGCAGGCGGTAGCTCAGTGTCGCGCTGCCGCCGGCGTTCTCCGTCACGTAGAAGCGCAGCGGCGCTTCGATGCCCGCCGCCACGCTCGCCTCGAGCATGCGAACCGCGTAGTCGTTGCGGAACACCATGATCGCGGCGTTGCCCGGGATGCGGATGCCGAATTTGTGCGGCGTCTGGATCACGCGCAGCTCCGCCGGCTCCGCAAAAACGGGCAGAGCGATCGCCACGGCGCAAGCAAGTGCGGCAAGGAGTCTCACTTGACGATCAGCACGTAGTCGGGCGTCGGGTTGAGCGGACAGGAAAACACGTAGTTCCCGGGCTTGAGCTCGATCGCGTAGTCCTGCGTCTTGCCGGTCTCCAGCCCGCCGCCCGAGACGCTGGGCAGCCGCGCGCGGTCGAGGAGCGAGGCGCCGCGCAGCCAGAAGCCGAGCGGATACGGCACGTTCCGGTTGGTGACGCGAAAAACGTACCTGCCCGGCGCGAGCTCCAGGGGCTTTGCCGCCGACAGGCGCTGCTTCGCGGTGCGGCCATTGATCGCCTCGCAGTCGGCCGCCTTCGTCGACTTGTATCCCAGGTCCTTGCCGCCCTCGGTTTCGAGGAACTGGCAGGGAACCTGGGTAAGCGTCACCACGCGCGGCGCTTCGCCGGCGGCGTGCGATGGCGCAGCCAGTGCGCCTGCGAGCGCGAGCGCGATGATCCTCATGACAGCAGGCGCCTTATCTCCGAGATCGTTTGATCGACCGAGATGGGCGCCTGCGCGAGGATTTCGAGCTCGCGCGACTCGAGCAGGTCTTCGCCCGGGCGCATCGCGCGCCATGCCGAAAGCGTCTGCTCACGCGCGAGGAGCATCTGCTCGATGTGCGGCGCGAAGAGCGCGAGCATTGCGCTGATCCAGCGGTTGACCGGCCACGACGGCCCGGCGTGGTCGACGCGAAACCGCGGCAGCATCTCGATCACGTCCTCCACCGAGTACCACTCGCCGGCGGCGACCCAACGGTTGGGAACGAAAAGCCCCGTCGGGTAGCCGTACGCATCCATCGAGATCGCGACGAGGTGAACGACGCCCTCGCCGTCGTCCGAGCGCAGGAACGTATGGAAGTGGCCGTGCTCGCCCGTGATTCCGCGGTGGGCGTGGTAGTAGTACTGCGAGCGCGTCTCGCGATCGTATACGTCGCCCTTCGGATAGTGGTCGTACTCGCGGAACTTCCGCGTGCCGCGCAGCACCTCGCCGACTACGTTGAGCCCAGCCTTGCGCAGCACGCGATAGCACTCGAGGACCTCTTCTCCCGCCGCCAGCATGCCGGCGAGCCGCGCGGGAGGCAGCCGCGCGAGATCGAGTGTGACGACGGCGCCGGCTTCGACCGTCAGCGCGTCTTCGCGGCGCAAGGATTCCTCGGTGCGCAGGGGTTTTTCGCCGCGCACGGATTCTTCGCGGCGCAGGGGTTGCTGCCCCGCGTCTTGATGAAGCCCTTTTGCACCTCGCCCGTGTACGCGGTCAGCGCCGCCAGGTCCTTCGAATCCCAGGGCAGCGGCTTGGCCGCCATGGGGACGATCATGCAGAACTGCACCATCTGTTCCGCGTTCACGCGCTTGAGGCCGGACTGGGCTTGCGGCATGCCGACCGGATGCGGATACGGCTTGGCGAAGGAGTCGTTGAAGGCGGCGTTGCCCTGGTGGCAGGAATTGCAGGACATGCCGTTGGTGCTCAGCTTGGTGTCCGACCAGAGCCGCTTGCCTTCGCTGACCAGCTCGGCGCGGCTCGCCGAGTAAGGCTTGCTGTTCTTTGGCCGCGTCACGGCCTTCGGATCGACGCTGCTCTTGGCGGCACAGGGATTCTTCGCAGCGCAGGGATTTTTTGCAGCGCAGGGATTTTTTGCAGCGCACGGATTCTTTTTCGGGGCACAGGGGTTCTGCGCAACCTGCGAACGGCTTTTCGGCCGCGCCGCGCACGGGCTGCACGGCGCGGCCGCGGCAAGCGGAGCGCCGAGCATGAGCCCGGAGGACATCATCGAGGCAACCAGGGGACGAAGACTGAGATTCATGCAACCTCCTCTTTGCGGGTGACTACGTTATGGGGACCGTCGTCGACTGGATGCTCGAAGCTCTCAGCGGCGGTAGACGACATGTGCCTTAGACCCGCCTGCCGGCGATATCCTTACAGGCGCATCGGTCTGTAAGATCCCGGCAATCGGCGCGACTAAGCAGTTTCGTGCCGGAGCGCCCCATCGGCAGGCTGCCGCGTTAGCGATGCCTGCGCCAGAGGATCGCGATGGAGCTGCGCAGGCCGCCTTTCAGGCTGTAGAAAAGCGTCGCTGCCGTGAACAGCAGCGCGGCGCCGATGAACGGCCACTCGCCGGCGCGGCGCGTAATAGGCGCCGACCACCGCGGTGTTGCTCCACACTGTGGTTTGCACGCGAGCTCCTCCCGCAGGTGGGACCTGCGGCCGCGCGCTTTCCTTACAACCTGAACACCTGGAGATCTGCCATGCCACGCCTCGTGAAGCGCACCCCGCAGGAGCCGACCCGTTACGTCATCGAAGGAAAGGAGACCTGGCTGTGCAAGTGCGGGCTGTCCAAGAATCAGCCCTACTGCGACGGCTCGCACAAGATCACGAAGGGCGAGGAGCCGGAGAAGCTGTACTGGTACGACGACGCCGGCCAGCGCCACGAGGTGTCGGATCCCTTCGAAGGAATACGCACCTTTTGAGGCGTTACAGCCGCCGGCGCAGCCAGGCGCTCGCCGCATCGATCAGGATGACGAGCGCGAGCATGGCGATGATCACCGTGCAGGCGCGCGCCTCGCGCAGCAGCGAAAGCTCGTAATAGAGCATCTGCCCGAGGCCGCCGGCGCCGACGAAGCCCAGCACGGCGGCCATGCGCACATTCATCTCCCAGCGGTACAGGCTGTAGGAGACGAGCTGCGGCGTGACAAGCGGCAAGGTGCCGTAGAGAAAGGCGAGGCCCGCCGGGCTGCCCGCGCCAGCGAGCGCCTGCGCCGGCTCCGGCGGCGCGTTCTCGAGCGCCTCGGCGAAAAGGCGCCCGAGCACCCCGGTGGTATGCAGCCCGAGCGCGAGCGTTCCGGCGAAAGGACCCAGGCCCGCGGCGAGAACCATTAGCGCGCCCCACACCAGCTCGGGCACCGAGCGAAGGAAATTGAGAACCAGGCGGACCGCCATGCGGGCCGGTGCGCCGAAGCGCCCGGAGGCGAGCAAGGCGAGCGCCAGCCCGGCGGCCATGGCGAGCAGCGTGCCGAGTGCGGACACCGCAAGAGTCTCCACCGCGCCGCGGGCAATCTGCCGCAGGTAGTCCGCCGACGTTTCCGGGGGAAAGAAGCGCGCCGCGTACTGCGCGAGCTGCCGGCCGGATTCGGCGTTGAAAAGCTGGCCGAGGTCGATCGAGAGATAGCGGAAGCTCGCCCAGGCGGCGGCGAGCGCGAGCGCCGCGGCGAGCCATCCTTTTGCGCCCGGGCTCATGCGAGCAGCCTGCGCAGCGCCGCGCTGAGCGCGTCGGCGGCGAGCACGAGGACCAGGAATACCGCGAGCGTCGTGGCGACCTCGCCGCCGTTCAGCATCTTGATCGATTGATCGAGGAGCTGGCCCAGGCCGCCCGCACCCACCAGGCCCATGACCACCGCAGCGCGCAGGCCGCATTCCCAGCGGTACACGGTGTAGGAAGCGAGCTCCTGCGCGGCTCCCGGCAGCAGGCCGTAAAAGAAAGCGGCGACGCGGCCGCTCCCCGCCTCCAGCAGCGAGCGCGCCGGGCGCGTGTCGCCGGATTCCAGGATCTCGGCGTACACCTTGGCGAGCATGCCGCCGTAAGTCACGCCGATGGCGAGCACGCCGGCCGCGGGCCCCAGGCCGAAGGCGCGCACGAGAAGCAGCGCCCAGACCACTTCGGGAACGCTGCGCAGCGCCGCCATGATGGCCCGCATCGCGCCCCGCAGCGCCCGCCCCGCGGCGCGGCCGGGCCCGGGGCCGATGCGCGACACGGAAAGCGCATCCGTCACCACGAAGGCGAGCGGCATCGCGATGAGCATGGCGATCGCGGTGCCGGCGGTCGCGATCGCGAGCGTTTCGACCGTCGCCCGCGCGAGCAGCGCCACGAAATCGGGCTGCAGCGCCGGCGGGAAAAACGCGGCCAGGAAGTCGCGCATCAGCCGCAGGTTGGCGGGATCGAGCAGCACCCCTGGCCGGAACTCCGCCACGATGAGCAGCGGCCACAGCAGGAGCGCGGCGGCGAGGAGCGCGGTTGCGCGCTTCAGCGCATCGGGATCGCGCGGCGGGCGCGGCCGGCTTGCGCTCAAGCGCCTACCCCACGCGCGGCGGCACGACGCGGCGCAGCGCCTGCGGCTCGACCTCGAGCGGACGGTTGTCCTGCGTCGGCAGGTAGCCGGTCTCGGCGGCGTACAAATCCTGCAGCATGGCGTCGGTGATCTTCACCGGCGGCCGGTCGAACGCGATCGATCCCGCCTTCAAGCCAATGACGCGCGGAAACCAGCGCAGCGCGAGATCCACGGCGTGCAGGCTGGCGACCAGCGTCACGCCGCGCGAGCTCGCTTCGGCGAGGAGCTGATGGATCGCGAGGTTGGCGAGCGTCGGATCCATGGCCGAAACCGGCTCGTCCGCGAGCAGCAGCTCAGGGCGCTGGTAGAGCGCGCGCGCCACCCCCACCCGCTGCAGCTGCCCGCCGGAGAGCCGGTCGGTGCGCTCGAACAGCCGCTCCGCGAGATCGAGGCGCGCGAGCTCGGCGCGCGCGCCCTCGATGTCCACCGGATAGAGAAGCGACAGCGCCGATTTCCACCACGGCCACTCGCCCAGGCGGCCGGCCAGCACCGCGGTGACCACGCGCTGGCGCGGCGGAAGCGGCGGCGCCTGGTGGACCGCGCCGATGCGCCGGCGCAGGCGGCGCAACTGGCGCGCCTTCAGCTTCCAGGGGTCTTCCCCGAGGATGACCGCGAAGCCCTCGCTCGGCCGCAGCGCCGCGCCGAGAATGCGCAGCAGCGTGGTCTTGCCCGCTCCGGAGGACCCGATGACCGCGATGCGTTCGCCGCGCTGCGCCTCGAGCGAAATGGCAGCCAGGGCCTGCACGCCGTTGGCGTGCAGCAATCCGACGCGCGAGAGGGCGAAGCTCAATTCGCTAGTCGTTGAGCAGCCCGGCCGCTTTCGCCGCGGCTTCGATGCTGTCGTAGTTCGAGGCGCGGGTGGGGATGAACCGCGAAGCCCGCTGCAGCGCCATGATCTCCTTGTGAACCGGGTTCGCCGGGTCGAGCTCCAGGAAGGCGTCGGTCAGCTTCTTCACCAGCGCCGGATCCAGGTCGGCGCGCACCGTCCAGTTGTAGTCGTAGTAAGGCGGCGTCGTTGCGAGCACCTTCACTTTCGCCGCGTTCGGGTTCTTCGCTTCCACCAGCTTCTCCCATACCGAAGCGTTGAGCACGCCGGCGTCCGCCCTGCCCGAGGCCACGAACGCGACCGTGGCGTCGTGGGCGCCGGAGAAGGCGACGCGTGCGAAGTCCTTCTGCGGATCGACCCCCGCCTGCAGCAGGAAGTAGCGCGGCATCAGGTGGCCGGAGGTCGACGAGGCCGAGCCGAAAGCGAAGACCTTGCCCTTGAGATCGGCGAGCGAGCGCGCCGCGCTGCCGGCGGGGACGATGAACTTGCTCGTGAACCTCTCGTCCTCCGCGCGCTGCACGATCGGGATCACGCGGCCCTTGGTGCGCAGCTTCGCCTGGACAAAAGTGAAGCCGCCCAGCCACGCGAGGTCCACCTTGCCGGCGGCAAGCGCCTCGACAACGCCGGCGTAATCGGTCACGGGGATGAACCGCACCTTCACGCCCGTCTTCTGCTCGAGATAAGCGCCGAGCGGCTTGAACTTGCGCTGCAGCTCGGTCGGTGCTTCGTCCGGGATCGCCGACACGCGCAGCACGCTCTGCGCAGGAGCGGCCACCGCGAAAGAAAAGAGAATCACCGCTAGCGCCGTACGCATGGCCGCTCCCTTTTTCGCAAGAGCGGCGATTCTACGCGCCGCGTCGGCGAGGTTACCCCTGTTGCTCACGTGGATTCCTGCAAGCCGTCCAAGCGCCTTCGGCCGCTATCCGGCGCAGCGACCACCACAGGCTGAGGGCGAGCAGCAGCGCGCTCGCCGGTGCTAGCGAGGACCATACCGTCGCCACCGTCGCGGTCAATTGCAGCCCGATCACCAGGATGAGGGTCGGGACGCAGCAGGCCGCGCCGCTGACCAGCGCGGGGATCGTTCCGATCAGGGCGTGTACGCCGCGCAGCCCCCGCGTTCCCAGCTCGCGAAATCCGTAGTAGCTCGCCGCGACGTTCGCCCCGACCAGCAAGCCCAGGCCGAGCGCGATCGCGAGGTTCGGAATCGACAGAAACATTGCCAGCGAGCCGACGTGCAGCACGCCGATCGGCTCGAAAAGGAACGGCCCGCGCTGCCGGAAGGCGAGGCCGCGCCAATCGGGCAGGACTTCCACGGCAAGCAGGCGCCCGGTCTCGTGCGGCGCGATGACCAGGTACTGCATCGCCGCGAGATACAGAACGACGTACGCGGCCAGCGAAACCAGCGCCGCGGCGACGAACCTCCTCTGCGCCAGGATCGAGAGGAGCAATCCCGTCTTCATCGGTCAGCGCAGCAATTGCGTGTCCGGATAAAACCCTTTCCAGGCGAACCACATGGCGTCGAAGGCGTTGATCCACTCTCCGGTCGCCTTGACGGCCGCGGAATGGGAATCGAGCGCCGGGTCGTAGGTGAGCACCACGGTTCGATCGCCAAGCCTGGCCTCGATTCTCTTTTCCCGGCGCAGGCGGTCTTTCAGAACCGCCACGGCGTTTCCGGCGCCGTCCCTTACGCCGACCACCACCGCTTTGGGATGGAGCCGCTTGTCCTCGAAGATCGGCCGGAACAGCAGCTGCTCCGAGCCGTAATAGCCCTTGTCCTTGCCGAGATAATTGCCGTACGGGTCGCCGGTCCTGCCGTAGTTGCGGACAAAGCCGGTGCGCCGGGACAGCACCTTGGTCTGGGGGTGCTTCTTCTTCCAGCTCTCCCAGGTGGTCCACACGACCGGGAACTCCTCCAGCCTGCCGCCCCGCGCGCGACCGTCGATCGCCCGTCCCAGGATCTGCGGCCAGCGGGAATCGGTGGACCGGTCGTACATCACGAGGTTGGAGCTCACCAGCTTGCCGGAGACGCCGAAGCTCGACGAGGTTTGCGGCGCCACGCTTCCCTTGTAGCCGATCGCGGTGCCGGTCAGCGGGCAATAGGTGATGGAGAGTTTTTCTCCTCCGAGCGTCTCGTTGGCGATCTCGTGCCAGACGAGGATCCGCTGCGGATAGGCGGCCACCAGGCCCGCATGATTCACGCCGAAGACCACATCCTCCGGCGAGAGCCACTGGTCCGCTTCGGCTGCGCTGGTGTACTGCGGCTTGTCGATCGCCGGAATGCCGTCCTTCGGCGGGCCGCCGGAGGCGACGTTCTCCTGGAGCAGCGAAAGAAACTTGTCCTCCTCCGGAGAAAGCGCGCCGGCTTTTTGGGCTGCAGCGCTCCCGGGAAACCACAGCGCAGCGCTCAGCGCGACTCCGGCAAGGGCGATGATCGTTCCAGACATGAGATCAAAGACCCGCCGGAGCCCGAAAACCTGACAGTTCCCCTTATGGATGCTTGCTGATCACCGGCGCGCGATCGAGCGCCAGCCCTGGCGCGACGAGGGCGATCTTCTCGACGGCATCATCGTGCACGAAGCTTCATGACACCTTCAGATCGATCGGCTCGAGCGCATCGCCAGGAGGAAGCACGCGGCCGATGGCCGCGGCGTCCAGGTAGCCAAGAGCGCGCAGCGCGATGACGCACGCTTGCGCTCGCGCCGCCGGCACGCTCGCGAGCAGGCCGCCCGCGGTCTGAGGGTCGAAAAGCAGCGGGTAGCGCGGGTGGCCCGCAGCAGCTTCCTGGTTGCGCAGCGCGCGGCGCAGCCGCACGTTCGCCGGCTGCAGGGAGCTGAGAATTCCAGCGGCGATAGTCTCCTCCGCGCCTTCCAGCACCGGGAGCGCGGCGAGCTCCAGCTCCGCGTCCACGCCCGAAGGCCGCGTCATCTCCACGAGATGCCCGAGCAGGCCGAAGCCCGTGAGGTCGGTGCAGGCGGTGACGCCGTGCTCGCGCAGGCACTGCGCGCCCAGGCGGTTGGACTGGCCCATCGAGGCGAGCGCGGCGTCGATCCAGCGGCCGCGCGCCTGCAGCCGCTCGTGCGCCGCGAGCAGCGTGCCGGTGCCGATCGGCTTGGTGAGCACGAGCACGTCGCCGGGCCGCATGCCGCCCTTGCGCATCACCGCGCTCATGTCGTCGTCCACCAGGCCGTTGACCGCGAAGCCGAGCGCGAGCTCCCTGCCCTCGCCGGTGTGGCCGCCGACCAGCGCGCAGCCGGCGTCGTTCAGCACCTCCACCGCGCCCGACATCATCTGAAAGAGCACGTCCTCCACCTTGGCCTCCAGCCCCGGCGGCACGGTGACGATCGCCGTGGCCGACTGCGCCTCGGCGCCCATGGCGAAGATGTCGCCCAGCGCGTGATTGGCCGCGATCCTTCCGAACACATACGGGTCGTCGATGAAGGCGCGGAAGAAGTCCACCGTGTGCACCATCGCCTTGCCCGGCGGCACGCGCACCACCGCGGCGTCGTCGGGCGCGTGCAGGCCGATCAGCACGTCGGCGCGCTCGAGCGGGCGCAGCGCGCCGAGCGCGCGCGAGAGCACGGTGGCGCCGACTTTCGCGCCGCAGCCGCCGCAGCGCATGGCGAGCGCGGAGATGGCCTGCGCCGCTTCCTCGCCCTCGAGCTTGACCGGCGAGGCGCTCGCGCGGGTCTGCGCCTCCATCGCGGGCAGCTCGTTGAAGCGCGCCATGAAGCGGCGGTCGATCCAGTCTTTCCAGCGCCAGACCCAGGCGCCTTCGGCGTGCAGCTTACCGCGCGAGGCGACCGCGCAGCGGTCCCCGGTACTGATGAGCGCGAGCCAGCGGCGCTGCGGCCCGTAGCGCGCGAGCGCCCTACCCAGCACGGCGCGGCGCAGGTTCTCGGCGAGCGGCGGCCCCTGGCGCACCGCGAACACGCCCGCTTTCTCGAGCGCATGGTCCACCATGCTGGCGATGTCGCCCGCGGCGAACACCTGCGCGTCGGTCACCGTCTGCAGCGTGTCGCTCACTTGGATGAAGCCCTCCGCGTCGAGCGCAAGCCCGGTCTCGCGCAGCCACGGCGCGCCGCCGGCGCGCGTTACCCACACGATCTCGTCGGCCTGCACCGTCTCGCCTGCGGCGGTGCGCACGCTGCTCGCCGACACCTGGTTCACTTCGGCATCGCAATGCACCGCGACGCCGCGCGCGGCGAGCACCCGCTCGAACGCGCGGCGCACGTGCCGGTTGTGCGTCGGCAGAATGTCCGGATCGCGCGTGAGCAGATCGAACTCGAGCTCGTCCGGGTTGCGCCCCAGCGCGCGCAGCTCGTTGCGCAGGCGATATTGCATCGCGAGCGTGAGCTCCACGCCGCCGGCGCCGCCGCCCACCACGGCGATGCGCGTCGCGCCTGCGTGGTTGCGCACGCGGTCGAGGAGCAACCGCCAGCGCGCATCGAAGCCGTGGATCGGCTTCACCGGCACCGCGTGCTCGGCGGCGCCTTCCACGTGCGCCATCTGCGGCGCCGAGCCGATATTGATGGACAACAGGTCGTAGGGCACCGGCGGCCTGCCGCGGCAGAGCACCCTGCACCCGGCGCGATCCAGGCCCAGCGCTTCGTCGCGCAGGAAACGCGCGCCGGCAAACCGCGCGAGCCGGCCGAGGTCGATGTGAACGTCGTCGTAGCCGTAATGTCCGGCGATATAGCCCGGCAGCATCCCGGAGTAGGGCGTGTGCGTGTCCCGGCAGATGAGCGTCAGCCGCACACCCGGCAATGGCCGCATGCCGAAGCGCCTGAGCACCGCCACATGGCTGTGGCCGCCGCCGACGAGGACGATGTCCCTGAGAACCGGTTGATCAGGCGATTGCATCGAAGCGCTTCCTGGTGAAGGTATAACTAGTTAAGACGCGCGAGCGGCCGCTCGCCTTATACCGCAGTAAGACTTTAAGCGCCCTCGGCGACTACATGACGTGATCCGCCCCCCGGACCGCTTGCTTGACGGCAGCAATATCCTGCGCACCGTGTTCGCCGCTTCCGGCGGCAAAGCGGCGCTCACGGACTACATGCCGGTGGGCCTCGAGGGCAGCGTGCAACTCGATGTCGTCTTTCGCCCCTCGGTCGATTACGCGCGCGCGCCGGCCCGGCTTGGTGCACCTCGACCTTTGCGCCCGCGAGGGCGCGCAGGCGATTCTCGGCACCCACGCCGAGCGCGCGCGGCGCATCGTCGGCGCGACCTTCGGCTGGCGGGCGCTGTGGGCGGCGTGCAAGGCCTCCGGACGCGTCGGCCGGTTCTGGTCCTCGCGCCGCTCCATCCTGTAAGCAGCACCGCGCTTTTCCTCCCTCAGTGGTTGAGGGCCCCGCCGCAGCTCGAGCCCTGGCCGGCGGTGCAGCCGAAGCAATGGTCGCGCACGACCACGGGATTGCCCTCCAGGTCGCGGCCGAGCAGCTCGGCGAGCTTCACGCGCGGCTTGCCGCCGGCATGCAGCGGCAGCCCGAGCATCTGGTTGAAATCGCAGTCGTACACGTAGCCCTGCCAGTCGACCGATATCAGGCTGCGGCACATCACCGCGTCGAGGTTCTCGTCGCGGAACGAGCGCTCGAGCAGCGTCATGTAGGCCTCGAACTGCCCTTTGCTCAGGAGCATCGAGCCGAAGCGCGCGATCGGCATGTTGGCGAGCGTGTACAGCCGGTTGAACCGTATGCCGTGCTCCTCGCCGAGGACGCGCCTGTAGTTGGCCTCGAGCGGCGCCTGGGCCGGCGGCAGGCTCGGGCCTTGCGGGTTGTACATGAGGTTGAGGACAAGCCCCGAGCCCTCGGCGCCGTAGCCGAGCGCGTTCAGCCTCTTCAGCACCCGGATGCTTGCCTCGTAGACACCCTTGCCCCGCTGGCGATCGACGAGCTGCGGCGTGTAGCACGGAAGCGAGGCGACGATCTCGACCTGCTGCGCGGCAAGGAAGTCCGCCAGTCCTTCCATCCCCGGCTCTTCCAGCACGGTGAGGTTGCAGCGGTCGATCAGCTTGGCGCCGAGCGCCCGCGCCCGAACCACCAGCTCGCGGAACTGCGGGTGAAGCTCCGGCGCGCCGCCGGTCAGGTCGAGGGCCGGAATACGGCTGGCCGCGAGGAAGTCCACGACGGATTCGACGGTCGCGGGGTCCATCTGCTCGGTGCGCGCCGGCCCGGCATTGACATGGCAATGCACGCAGGATTGGTTGCACCGGTAGCCCAGGTTGACCTGGAGCGTTTCCAGCCGGCTGCGGCGAACGGCGGGGAACTGGCGGGCACGCAGCAACGGCAGCGTCTGGCGCATCTAGGTTAGACACGCCGGCGCGCCGGAACCTTACACCCTCGCGGTTCGGCACAGCGAAACCCGCACCTCTCCGCGTGTGCGCAGTCGGCCGCGCAAGCCGCAGTAGAATCCGCGCGGCGCGTACGGAAGAGATTCGCACCCCGGTGGGGCGCACGGACTTCAAATCCGGTGAGGGGCGTCAGACGTCCCTGGTGGGTTCGACTCCCACTCTTTTCCGCCAATCCCTTTTTTTCGCCGCCCGCCTTGCGCGGGCGAGCGCTTCGCGCGACGATCCGCCACGGAGGCAAATGCGAGATGGCAGAGAAACTCAACACCGGCGATGCATTTCCGAAGATGACGCTCGACCTCGCCGGTGGCGGCAGGCTCGAGCTGCCCGACGGCGTCGATGCGAAGTACAGGGTGATCCTCTTCTACCGCGGGCATTGGTGACCCTACTGCCGCCGGCAGTTGGCCGGCTTCGAAAAGGCAAGGCAGGAGCTCGAGGCGGTGGGCGCCAAGGTGGTCGCGGCGAGCGTCGATCCGCTCGACAAGGCGAAGGAGGTGGCCGACGGGGTGTCCTTCCCGATCGCCTACGGCGTGACGCGCGAGACCGCCGATCGCATCGGCGCGTGGTGGGAAGACCGGCGCGGCATCGTGCAGCCGGCCGAGTTCCTCCTCGGCCCGAACGGCAAGGTCATGGCCTCGAGCTACAGCTCCGGCCCCATCGGGCGCATCGACGCGGCCGACGTGGTGAAGCTCATCAACTTCTACGAGGCCCAGGCGCGCAAGTAATCACCGCTTTTCGGCCAAGCGAGCGCCGTGAAATCGAACGCGCCGGCGTGGGCGGGCTTGATGACCGCGAAGTAAGGCGAGATGTCGAAGTCCCGCGGCGCGATCAGGCTGTGGTGGCGAACGTGCATGATCTCCCGGTAGCAGTCGCTGCAGGCCGGATCGTCGAGCTTCTCCAGCATGATTTCCGGAAGGATCGGATAGCCGACCGATTCGAACGCCTGGGCGATGAGCGTGGAGCAGATTGCCCGGGTCGGATCTCCGCTGCCGAGCGCGATCAGGCGCCGGCGCAGGTGCGTCGGCACCGGCGGCGCGGGAAAGAGGTAGCGGGCGAGGTCGAACACGTTCTTGAGGTCGTAGCGGTGCCCGATGCGGGCGATCGCGTGCTCGAGCACCTTGGCGATTTGCGCCGATGAAAGTCCGACGGGGCGGCAGATCCGGGTCGCGAACCGGGCGTACTCCGCGAGCGGCACGGCGCGCACGCCTTCCACCACGTCGGCCTCGATGAGCGCGTTCAGGTTGCCGCCGCTGTCGCGCGCCCCAAGGGCGTCCCCGATGTAGAGCGCCGCGTGCGACCAGGTGGACTGCGTCAGGTACTTGATGACCGTCGCGATCCGCGTATTGCCGTCGACGAGGAGCACGTCGCCCGGGCGCAGCGCTTCGGCCAGCGCGTCCGGCGGATCGATCGCGACCTGCGTGCTGCGGCGGCCCGGCGCCGAAAGATATCGGGCAAGTTCCCGGCCCATCCAGTCGAGCGCAAAGCCCACAGGCGTTTTCTCCTTGACTGTTGGTCGGCGCTGGCCGTGCGCCTCTTACACGTCGCGGTTTGCTTGATCAAGGTCAACGATCGCCTGTAAGGACCTCGCCAAGACTGCGTCTAAGACCTCGAAGAGGAGCAACACTTGGTCCGCCTGGCAGATCTGCCCGAGCCCGAGCGGGAGCACCTCCTGGAAATGGCCGGGAGGGCGCCACGATTCACCGACCGCCCGTGGGTGCGAAGCGCGCCGCTGCGCCAGTGCCGGATCGCACTCGTGACCACGGCCGGCCTGCACCGCACGAGCGACCGGCCGTTCAGCTTCGTCCCGGGAACCGAGTACCGTGTGATCCCGGGAGACACGCCGGCGGCGGAGCTGACCATGAGCCATGTCTCGGTCAACTTCGACCGCAGCGGCTTCCACGCGGACCTGAACGTGGTGTTCCCCATCGACCGGCTGGCGGAGTTGAAGCAGGAAGGCTTCATCGGCTCCATTGCGCAGTACCACTACTCGTTCATGGGCGCGGCCTGGCCGCCGACGCGCTTCGAGGCGAGCGCGAAAGAGCTGGCGGGCCTGCTGAAGAAGGACCACGTCGATGCGGTCCTGCTCACCCCGGTCTGACCGAACTGCACGTGCGCCGTGAGCGCACTCGCCCAGTACTTCGAGCGCGAAGGCCTCGCGACGACGCACATCAGCCTCGTGCGCGAGCACACCGAAGTCATGCAGCCGCCGCGCGCCTTGTGGGTGCCGTTCATGCTGGGCCGGCCGTTCGGCGCGCCGAATGCGCCGGACTTCCAGCGCAAGGTGCTCGTCGCCGCGCTGCGCCTGCTCGAAGCCGAGCGGGGGCCGGTGCTCGAGGAATTTCCCGAGGACGCTCCGGGAGGCGGGCAGGAAGACGAGCCGCAGGGGCTCGCCTGCCCGATCAACCTCGGCCCGCGCGCCGCGGGCGACGATCCGGCCGCGCAGGTGCTCGGCGAGATCGCCCAGCTCCAGCCTTGGCACGACATCGCCGTGCAGCGCAGCGGGCGCGCCGCAGGACTGACCGGCGTCGGCGTGGAGGAGCTCGCGCGCTTTGCGGTTTCGTACCTCGCCGCCTCGCCGCGGCCGAGCTACGACCCCGCGATGTCTGCGGCCGAAGCGCTGAAGCGCGCGTGCGACGACTTGAAAGCGTTCTACCTGGCCGCGGCTTCTGCGCAGCCCGGGAACAGCGGCGCCGCGGCGCTCGAGCAGTGGTTCTGGCGTGAAACAGCGGCGGGCAAGCTGTTCCTGATGCTGAGGCAAGCCTGCCTCCAGAGCGCCGACAAGAGCCTGCGGACGCTCGGCGAGAAATTGCTGGTGCCGCGCGTCATCGCGGGCGTCAGGTAGAAAGGCTCTCGATGATCGGGCATCCGCGCCCGGCCCTGCCCGAGCGGCAGGCGCGGATCAGCTTGTCCAGCGCCGACCGGATGCTGCGCAGGTCGGCGATCTTCTTCTCGACCAGGCGCTTTTTCTGCTCAGCGAACGTTCGCGTTTCCGCACAGTGCTCGCCTGCCGAGAGCTCTAGCAGCAGCCTGACCTCGTCCAGCGAGAATCCGAGGGCCTGAGCGCGCTTGATGAAGCGCAGGCGACCGGCGGCGTCTTTCCCGTACCGCCGCACCGAGCCGTAGTCGCGCCCGGGCGTCGGCATGAGCCCGATGCGCTGGTAATAGCGGATGGTCTCGAGGTGCACGCCCGCCATTTCCGCCAGGCGGCCGATCTTGATGTCCGCTGCAGCCTCGCGTGCCATGCCGAAAGCCCTTGATCCCGTAGTCGGCTACGGCAATAAGCTTACGCGTGTCGAGGCTCTCACCGCAAAGGAATTCGGATTGCACAGCTCGTTACAGGAAACCGCAGCGCCGCAAATCGACAAGGGGGCGAAGGCACCGGCCTCGGAATCGGTCGCGCTCACCACGGGCGGTGTCGCGGCTTTGCTCACCGGCGCGTGCTGCGTCGCGCCACTCTTCCTGGTCAGCGTTGGGATCGGCGGCGCGTGGCTCGCGAACCTAAGAGCGCTGGCGCCGTACCGATGGGTGTTCATCGGCGTTGCGCTCGTTGCGCTCGCATTCGCATGGAAGCGCATCTACCGCCCGGCAGCAGAGTGCAAGCCGGGCGAGCTCTGCGCGCTCCCGCAGGCGAAGCGCGGCTACAAGATCGGCTTTGGGGCCGTAGCGCTGCTGCTGCTTTTCATGGCGGCCTATCCGTACTTCGCGCCGCTCTTTTACTGAATTACTGGAAGGAGATGACCTTGAAAATTCTTCGCAACGCCGTTCTCGCCGCGATCCTCGCCTTGGCCTCGTCGGCCGCTTTGGCGATGAAGACCGTCACGCTTTCCGTTCCAGACATGAGCTGCTCGACGTGTCCGATCCAGGTGAAGAAGGCGCTTTCAAGAGTCCCGGGTGTCTCCGAAGCCTCCGCGAGCCTCGAGAAAAAGGAAGCCATCGTCACGTACGACGACAGCAAAACAAATGTCGAGGCGCTGATGAAGGCGACCGCGGGCATCGGCTTTCCTTCCACCGTGAAGAAGTAGGAGCGCATCATGTCCGAAACGCTCGCCCTGCAGGTCAAGGGCATGACGTGCGACTCCTGCGCCCGCCATGTCGAAGAGGCGCTTGCCAAGGTGCCGGGCGTAAAGCGCGCCCAGCTTTCCTACCCGGAAGGCACGGCGCGGGTGTCGGCGCCTCCGGGAATCGACCCTCGCGTCCTGATCGCTGCTGTCAAAGCGTCGGGGTACGCAGCGGCCGTTGAGAGAGGCGCCGGGTCGTCCGGCGCGGGCACGCGCTTATTGGAACGGACGCGCGACTGGCTGCGAAAACCAGCCAACAAGCACGCTTCGGGCGCGAGTGGCCTGCGCGTGGCGATCATCGGAAGCGGCGGCGCCGCGATGGCCGCGGCGATTCGTGCAGCGCAGGAAGGCGCGAGCGTGACGCTGGTCGAGCGCGGCACGCTTGGGGGCACGTGCGTCAACGTCGGCTGCGTTCCGTCGAAGATCATGATCCGCAGCGCGCACATTGCTCACTTGCGCGCGACGAGCCCGTTCGATGACGGCGTTACGGCGGCTCCTCCGCGCATCAATCGCGAGCGGCTGCTTGCACAACAGCAGGCGCGGGTGGAAGAGCTGCGCCGGGCGAAATACCAGGCCGTGCTGGCGGGCTACCCGAACATCGCGCTCATCAAGGGCGAGGCGCGCTTTATCGATGCGCGGACGCTCGCCGTGAAGACCGCCCGGGACGAGACGCGCATCGCGTTCGATCGCGCGCTCGTCGCCACCGGCGCGAGCCCCGTGATTCCGCCTGTTCCCGGCCTGAAGGAAACCCCGTACTGGACCTCCGAAGAGGCGCTTGCGAGCCGGGAGATCCCGCAGCGCTTGGCGGTGATCGGCTCCTCGGCGGTCGCGGTGGAGCTCGCCCAGGCCTTTGCGCGGCTCGGCAGCAAGGTCACCCTCCTCGCGCGAAGGACGCTTTTCATCCGGGAGGACCCGCTGATCGGCGAGACGCTGACCCAGGCATTCGCCGATGAAGGCATCGAGGTCATGAAGCACACGCAGGCGCAAGCGGTGCGCTACCAGGACGGCGAATTCATTCTCGACACCAACCGGGGCGAGGCGCGCGCCGAAAAGCTTCTTGTCGCCACTGGAAGAGGACCCAATACCGCCGGCCTCGGTCTCGAAGCAGCCGGAGCCCGCGTCGACGCGAGCGGCGCGGTCCTCGTCAACGAGCGGCTCGAAACGAGCGCGCCTGGGATCTACGCCGCCGGCGACTGCACGGACCAGCCGCAGTTCGTCTACGTGGCAGCGGCGGGCGGCACGCGCGCCGCCGCCAACATGCTGGGCGGCCGGGCGTCGCTCGATCTGTCGGCCATGCCCGCCGTGGTGTTCACCGATCCGCAGGTCGCAACGGTCGGCTTGACCGAGGCGCAGGCCCGCGAGCGGGGCATCGAGACCGACAGCCGCGTCCTGACGCTGGACAACGTCCCGAGGGCGCTCGTGAATTTCGACACCCGGGGCTTCATCAAGGTGGTCGCCGAGGCGGGTTCCGGGCGATTGCTCGGCGTGCAAGCCGTCGCGGCCGAGGCCGGGGAACTGATCCAGAGCGCGGCGCTCGCGCTTCGCGCGCGCATGACCGTGGCGGATCTCGCCGATCAGCTGTTTCCGTACCTGACGATGGTCGAGGGCCTGAAGCTCGCGGCGCAGACCTTCACCAGGGACGTGAAGCAGCTTTCCTGCTGCGCAGGCTAGGCGATGGCAGACCTTGTGAAGCAGCTCGCGAGCACGCTTGGCGCAGGATTCGCGGCCGCCTGCTGCCTGGGCGTGACGGCGGCGCTATCGGCGCTCACTGCCATCGGCGCCGGGTTCCTGATCAACGACGCGTTTCTCATTCCGCTGTACGTGTTGCTTCTCGCCTTGAGCCTGTGGCTGCTATACCGTTCCGCGAAAGCCCACGGCGGTCTTACCCCCTTCTGGGTCGGCGCCGGCGGAGCAGCGGTTGCGCTTGCCGGCCTGTGGATCAATCCGATTCTGGTTTACGCCGGTCTTCTGGCCATCATCGCGGGCAATGTAGGTGACTTTTTGCGTGCACGGCACCGCGCCGCGGGAGCCGTATGAAAGTTCCTTGGCGGGCGGGCACATGCAAGGGGATCTGGAAAATCTCCGAACCCGGTAATGGCTGAACCTCAGGAGGCGTGGCTCCGCGACGCCGTTTCAGGAGCTGTTGCACGAGGACTGCGGCGCTCGCCGCGATAAAGGCAGCGAGCGCGATCCACGACCATACCAGGTCGCTTATCCCCAGGCTCTTGACCCAGGTGCTTACAATCCCGGTGAGGAACATGAGCGCAACGGGCAAAACGCAGCATCCTCTAGCGAGGATGGCGCTGAGCCTGGGCCAGGAGGAGCTGGCCTCGGTCGCCGGGAAAACGCTCCGTTTGTCGGCTTCCATCCGGACGTCCTTCTAGCTTTCTCCGGGCAGCGGCCGGTGGCCAAGCGAGACAACGGCCGCAAGCGCCTGGAGCGTCGCCGGGTCCAGAAAATCCCGGCCCGCGTCCAGCAATGCCGCGGCAATCTGATCCCGCCGCGTGGAAGGGCAAGTCGCCGACACGCCTGCGAGCGCTCGCGCACAGGCGTCTTCCAGCCGTTTGGCAAGGCGCTCGGCCGTACCGGCAGACACCGATACGTTTTGCTCGAGCCTGCGTATCAGGCGCGCCGCGATCACGCGTGCCTCCTCCGCGCTCAGCTCCTGCATCTGCATTGGGCGATACCACCCACCAGCCGCGAAGAAATCGCAACTGCGCTGGTGCTCCAGACCTTTCAGCTCAAGGCCGGCAATTCCATGCCGACTCAGAGCCGCCAGAACTCGGTCGGCGTGGCTCCTTCCGTCGGCCCAGACGATTCCGAGGACCGTGCCCTCTCGGCTCAGCCAGGCTTCCCGTACACCGGGCTGGCGTTCCACGTCGGCCAGAACCGGCGTTGCGATCGTCCCGCATCCCAGCCCTGGCGCTGCCTCGCACGCCAACGGCACGCGAAAGAAGCCCATGTTTGAAGCGATCGGCATGGCTACAACGTAACCCTGGACTCGGGTACGGAGTCAACTACCCACATCCCGTGCTCATCGCGAACCACTGATCACCGGCTGCTCAACGAGGTGGAGGGATTCGACAAGCCGAGCCTGGAGAACCTGTACACGTGGATCAGCGGGACCGCGCCACTATCCGCCCGTAGTAAGCTTCGACCGGCTCGCCAGTTTGGTCGTTGTCGGTCCATAGGGCAACTATCTCCACCGTGTCCGGTAGATCGCTCCCAGACCAGCGCCAGAAGATTCATTCCGCGTGCTTGACGCTCTCCAGGTATTGGGTCCAATGCTCGGGAAGGTTGTGAGCGCGCGCGCCGTCGCGAAGCAGGGTGAGATAGCGAAGGGACGGATTCCCATCCGTCTCCTTGCCCTCGGCGATGTAAGTGGCGGCTTTCAGGGGCCGGCCATCGATGTCCTCGGCGTCAACCCAGATTTGCCGGTAGCGCCGCCCGGGAACCCCTTCGGTGGAATCGAGATGCACAAGGTCGCGGCGCGTGACCCGATAGAGAACGCCCCACACCTCGGCCTGAGGATCGACGCGGAGGTTCGCGGGCGCGGCCTTGCCCTTAGGTCGCCCTTCCAGATTGAAACGCAGCCGATAGCCGCGTACCCGGCCGGGGCGCCAGTCCAACGGACACATGCCGCGGCGTTCGCGAAACGCGCTGTCGTGCATGTTCGCGCCGTAGGCGAAGTACCAAACTTCTTCGCGCGGCGGCCCTGCGAGGCGGATGCCGTGGAGCCGGTAGTAGCACCAGGAGAGCGCCCAGGATTTGGCAATGAGCCTACGCAGCCTTCGCAACAGATTCATCATTGCGCAGACGCCAGACGGTGAGGAATTGCAGAACGGCAGCAGCGGCGCTCAACGCGAAGACCGCGGCGAACGATCCCGCCTGCGCTACCGCGCCGCCTGCCAGAGGGAAGAGTGCGGCCGGGGCGGCAAGTGCGTTGAAGTAGCCGCTGTAAGCCGGACGCCGGTCGTCGGGCGAAATCTCCATGAGATAACCGAGGTAGGCGATCGTGCTGCCGTTTCCCACCGCACCCAGAAGCGCAAACACCAGCGCGAAATAAGGAAGTGCCGCCGCCGCCCAGCGCCCGTCGGCTGCGATCCAGGCGAGCGCGAGGAGCGGCGCCGCGATGCCGGCTGCAGCGGTCGTCTGTAGCAGCTCTCGCTTGCCGCGCCGGTCGCCCCACCAACCCCAGAGCGGATTGGACAACAATGCGCCTGCCGTCTGCGCACCGAGCAGAAAAGCGACCTCCAGCGCCGAGCGCTGCGTCTGCAAGATGTAGAAAGGCAGCGCCATCGCCGCCGTACCACCGAGCCACTGCGCCGCAAGGAAAAGCCGGAAGCGGCGATCTTGCACCAGGATGTCGATACCGCGCCGCAGAAACTTCCGGAATCCCGCTGCGGGCGAAGGTTCGGCCGGGGCCGCCGGCTCGCCGGCCGTCACGAAAAACAGCGCCGATATCAGAAGCAACGCGGCACCGAGCGCGAGGAGCGCCCCATAGCCGCCGGGAAAGGAAAGCGCTTGCAGTATCCGGTGCGCGGTGCCAGCGACGGCAAGCGCGAGCAAGCCGCCGCCGAAGAAACGCAGCGCGAGCATGCGGCTGCGCTCGGCCGAAGGAATCGAGCGGGCGACAATGTCGTTGTAAGGCACCGCCACGATGCCGCTCACGAACGAGTAAACGGTCCACAGAACGAAGAAGGCGATGACCACAAGCAAGCCCGGCTCGCTGCCCGCGACCCCAAGCAGGGCCGCGACGCCGGCGAGACAGGCGACGCGCCCGAAAGCGCCGAGCATGTAGAAGGGCAGCCGCTGTGCGCGCCGCTGCGCGCAGTACGCGACAAAGAGCTGCGGAAAGAGCCAGCCAAATCGCACCGTGCCCACCGCCGCGCCGACTGCTACAGCACTGCCTGTCAGGCCGTGGACGAGCGCCGGAACGACCGTGTTGGAATCGACCGCGGCGACGCCGCCCTGGAAAAAAATCCCGGCGAGCGAAAAGTGCCGGAACGAACGCTTCGATTCAGCCGCTCGCCGCATGCTCTCGTCCCGCCGTGCGCAGCTCGGCCAGCGCCACGCCCTGGCGCCACAAGGCGAGAGCGCCGATCACAGCGACGCTCAAGAGGCTGGACCCATGCACCACCAGCACCACGGCAAGCGCGGTGGCTTCGACAACACCAAACAGGCCGAGGGCGAAGATTGCGCCAAGGATGAAGCTCCCGGGGATCCTTGCGAGACGGCCGAGGACCGCGACGAAGCCGAGGAACACCATCAAGAACAGGTACTGTGCCGGACGCAAGGCGACGCCAAATGCGAGGCCGGCCCACAGGAAATGCGTGGCGGCGATGACCTTGATGGCGGCGCTGGCGAGCACGATGCCCAGGCCACGCCAGAGCTCGCGTGGCCAGACGATGCCCTTAGCGAACGAGATCGATACCCGCCGAACGGGCCCGGCAAACCGCGGCGGTAGTTGCTCGACGAGTCGAAGCACGCGCCCTCCCGGGTTCAATGCGTCGCGCCTGTAGAGGACGAGGGCAAGCAGCACCAGGGCAAACAACGCCAGGCTGCCAAGTGCGGCCCAGGCGAGCCCGGCTCGGATGTCGCCCGCCGGATCGGGAAAGACGACCAGCACCAATGCGGCAGGAACCAGAAGGGCAAACACGATCCCGTCGGTGAGCCGGTCGAGCGCCACAGTCGCGAGAACGCCGCTCGTCGTGAGGCCTTCGCGACGCGCAACGATCCACGAGCGCACGAGGACGCTGAAGCCTAGCGGCACGAGAATGCTGATCAGGTACCCGGCCATGATCGCACCCAGCAGATGAAGCGTATCGATGGCCTGCTTGACCGGGTGAAGCAGCTGGCGCCACTTCCAGGCCCGCACCCACTGCTCCGCGACGATGGCGAGCGGCACCAGAAGAATGAAGCGAACGTCGGCACCGGCGAGGTCGGCGCGGAAACGCTCCAGGTCGAGACGCCGCAGCACCCAGGCGAGCCCCGCAAGGCCGACGAGCGCGCCGAGCCAGGGCCACCACCTACTCCAGCGGCTCGCCGCCGCGGCCTGCGTCACTCTCTCGCCTCAACGCGATCGAGGAAGGCGATGTATTCGGTGGGCACGCCACGCTCGCGCGCGGCTTCGCGGATGAGATTCAGGTAGCGCAGCCCAGGGCGCCCTTCCGGCGCGGCATGCGGCACGCTGTACGTCAGCACTGTTAAACGGTTGCCCACCAAGTCCTCTGCGTCGGTCCAGAGGTAGTCATACTGCTTGCCTTCGCTGTTGTCGAGGCGGGCGAATTTCCGCAGCGGCAGGAGATAGAGCGCGCCGTAGACCACGCCACCCGCCTGCGGAACGATGTTCGCGGGCGCCGACATTCCAGGGCGCATTCCGCCGGCAACCGTAAACGCGAGCCGGTAGCCCTTCAGGCGCCCGACACGCGCTTCCAGCCACGTCATGTGACGGCGCTCGCGGAAGAGCCGCTCGTTCATATTGGAGCCGTACGCGAAATACCAAATGGGATCGGGTACCGATGCGGGCGGGATGCGGCCGCGCCGAAGTCCGATCCACCAGCGCAGCACTGACCACGCAGCGCGATTCATCCGCGCCGCGTCGGCGGGTCTTGCGGGACCAAGCGCGTGTCTTCGAATAGTGCCATCCCGCAGCCGCAGAACTCACACATGTTTTCCTCCTTTCTGCATGCACCCGCAGGTCTCCCACGAGCACTTGCCGCCGTGTGTTAGCCGTGCGGGCGACATCAGAGCTTTGGTGGCAGTACGCAAACCCAGAAGATGATTGATGCGCTCATCGATCGCGCGCAGATGCCTTTGCAGAATCGCGCGGTACCCGGGCTGGCGGCTCGGACAGCCTCGCCGATGGAGATGTTAGCGGAGCCATCCATGATGTCCTCCTTCTCCGGTGGAAGCATAAAACCTACAGCTACTGGAGCTTCAAGCCCCCGGCACGCGACCGGGCAGCTATTCCTTGCTCGCCTGCTGCTGGGCGATTCCCGCCTCGAGCGCCCCCAAGATCGGACATTCGTCCAGCGATTTCCTGTCGTGCGAGCAGATCTCGATCAGCGCCGAGAGCGCCTGGGACATGGCCTTGAGGGCCTTGACCTTGGTCTCCAGCTGCAGCTTCTTCTCCACGGCGAGCTTGAAGACATCGTCGCAGCACGCCGCGTCATCGCTGCGCAGCTCCAGCAGCTCGCGTATTTCCGCCAGGGAAAAGCCGCACTCCTGCGCGTGCTTGATGAAGCCCAGGCGGCGCACCGCCTCCTCGGTATAGAGCCGGTAGCCCGAGTCGCTTTTTCGCGCCGGCCGGATGAGCCCCTCGCGCTCGTAGAAGCGGATCGTGTCCGTGGTGACCAGCGCTTGTTCCGCGACTTTGCCTATGGTGAGCATGGGTATGCGGTTGTTTTGACCCCTGCGACATTCATCGGTTCGCCGTCGAGAAGCGCGCCGTCGCGGATATGGATGATTCTATCCGCGAGCCGGGCGAGCGGCTCGGCATGGGTGACCACCAGCACCGTGCGCTCACGGGCGATTTCGCGCAGCAGCTCGTAGATCAGCTGCCCGGTGCTGGAATCGAGATTGCCGGTCGGCTCATCGGCAAG
>Ga0156283_1071_pt2 | contig 24105 bp, 19 predicted proteins | sample RifCSPlowO2_12_FD_107932 | JGI IMG/M metagenome (GOLD analysis project Ga0156283, IMG submission 107932) | Betaproteobacteria bacterium RIFCSPLOWO2_12_FULL_65_14 | reverse complement strand
GTCTGCGCAAAAAACGGCACCTCGGTCAACTCCACACGCTCGGGCAGGCCCTGCGGCAGCGCCTCGCGCAGCGCCGCCGTCTGCGGCCACAGGCGGCTCGCGCAGCCTGAAACCGCGATCAGGAGTACGCCAACGATCGCTGCTCTAATCCACCCTCGATTCATGTGCCCTCCCCGATTCAGGGGTCAATGTCAGCTTATTTTGCCGGCTCGATCTTCGTCACGGTAAGCGCGCTGCCTACTTTCTCGGCCTGGAACTTCACCTTGTCGCCCGCCTTGACCTGATCGAGCATCGCCGGCTCCTTGACCTGGAACACCATGGTCATCCCCGGCATGTCGAGGTTGGCGAGCGGGCCGTGCTTGATGGTGATTTTCTTCGCCTGCTTGTCGACCTTGCGCACTTCGCCGTCGCTCAGCGCGGCGCCCGCCTGCGCGACCGTCGTCCCGCCCGTGTGATGTGCGTCCTCAGCATGGGCAATTGGCGCGAGCAGCGCACCTGCCACCAGTATTGCAGAAAAGACCTTCGTCATGATCTTGCTCCTTTCGTTCTGACTGCGGATTTGAAGGATTCCGGCAGGCGCAGCTTCTGGCCGCTCACCGTCGATTCGTAAGCGATCTTCCAGCGGCCGCCCTCCTCGACCCAGTACTGACGCTTGCGCGCGCGCTGGGAGAGGTTGTTCGAGCGGTAGTCCTGGTCGAACGTGACCTCGATCACGCCCTCGCGCCCCGCGGCGCGCAGCACGCTGACGTTCGCCAGGCCGACCTTGATCCAGCGCTTGGCCGCGTTGACCTTGCGCTTGTGCGCGCTCCAGGCGGCGAGGTCGGTGGCGCCGGCTCGGAAGTCAGGAGCATAGTGCGACAGATACTTCCCGGCATCGCGGCTCTCCCAGTCCGCGCGCCAGGCTTCGAGCTGCCGCAGGAATCCCTCGCGCTCGGCGCGCCACGCTTCGGGCGTCACCCACTCGACGCGCTCGGCGATGACGACCGGAGTCGCGCCCGGATGCACCCGCTTAGCGAGGTCGGCGATCTCGTCGTTGGCGAGCGCGATGCAGCCGTCGCTCGCCCGCGGCGCACGGACGTAATTCTCCGAGGGAACGCCGTGCAGCCAGATGCCGTAGCCCGTCTTGCCCAAGCGCCGGTCCCAGTCGTTCGGATAGTTGATCGGAAAAGCGCCCCAGCCGTAGAGATCGGGAAGCTTGCTGCCGGGGATTTGCGCGGTGACGTGGTAGACGCCGAGCGGCGTCTTCTGGTCGCCTTCGCGCAGCTTGCCGATGCCCTGCTTGCCGAGCGTGCTGTAGTAGTCGGCGACGAGCCGCGGCTGCCCGCGGTCGTTTTCGTAGACGTAAACCCTGGAGCGGCTCGCGTCGATGACGATCGCGTGGGTCTGCGCGGGCGCGAGCACGAGCAGGTGCCGCGGCACTGCGCCTGCGGGCGGCCCTTCCCTGAGCGCTTGCAAGCGCGCTAGGGCCTCGGCGCGCAGCGCCTCCAGCCGCTCGGGCGCAGTGTGCCCGGTGTTGCCCAGCCCGCCGATGGGCCGCGTGTGCGCAAGGAGCACGTCTCCGCGCACGAGATGCGCCAGCCGGAAGTTCGGGTAGCGCCCGATTAGGCCGTCCACCTCCCCGAGCGCAGTGTGCAGCCGGCCCTCGGCGACGGTGGCCAGCACGCGCCGCAGCTGCGTTTCCGCCGATTCAGCGCGCGCAGCCGGCGCCGCGGCGGTCATCATGACCGCCGCGACGCCCGAAACCAGCAGTGCCGGCGCGAATCTCACTTGACCGTGATTTTCGCGATCATGCCCGCCTCCATGTGGCCCGGGATCAGGCAGGCGTAGTGGAACTCCCCGGCCTGCGTGAACTGCCACACGATCTCGCCTGACTTGCCCGGCGCGACATGCGCCATGTAAGGCTCGTCGTGCTCCATGCCGGGGAACCTGCGCATCAGCTCGGCGTGCTCCTTCAGCTCCTTCGTGCTGCCGATCACCATCTCGTGCATGATCTCGCCGTCGTTGCGAACGAGGAATCGGACGGTCTCGCCTTTCTTCACCACGATGTCCCCGGACATGCCGTGCGGGGCATCGCCCATGCGCACGTCGGTGATGCGCTCCGCCTGCGCGCTCGCCACGGCGAAGAAATGCATCGTGTCCTCCATCTCGATGCGCACCGTGCGGTCGGCTTTCTTCGGGTTACCGGCGCGGCCGAACGGCGTCTCCTCGGCCTTCGAGTAGTCGACGGCCTTGGGTTTGCCGTGTCCGGAGTCGCCATGCCCGAAGGCGGCGGGGACGAGCGACATCAGGGAGGCGGCCATTACTGCCGCCAGGACGGGTCTTGCGTGGTGCATTTTTACAGTGCTCCTTTCACGAGAGAAGACAACAAAGAAACGTTCGAGCTCATCAATGGCCGACATTGCCGGCCGGTTTTTTTACGCGCAGCGCCGGCTCCCGCGAGCCCGTCGCCGCGGCTTGCTTGCGCGCCTCGGGAGGCGCCTCGCCCTTCCATTCGTAGGCAACCGTGCCCGCGGGGTGCTGGTACCAGCCCGGGTCCTTGTAGTCGTTGCGCGCGAGCCCTTCGCGCACCTTCACGACCGTGAACATGCCGCCCATCTCCAGCGCGCCGAACGGACCGCTGCCCGCCATCATCGGCAGCGTGTTGTCGGGCAGCGGCATTTCCATCTCCGCCATGTCGGCCATGCCACGCTCGCCCATGAGCATGTAGTCGGGCACCAGGCGGCTGATGCGCTCGACGATCCCTCTATGATCGACGCCGATCATGGTCGGCACGTTGTGTCCCATCGCGTTCATCACGTGGTGCGACTTGTGGCAGTGCAAGGCCCAGTCGCCGGGGTTGTCGGCGACGAACTCGAAGGCGCGGATTGCCCCCACAGGGACGTCGACCGTGGTCTCCGGCCAGCGCGCGCTCTTCGGCACCCAGCCGCCGTCGGTCAACGCCACGCTGAAATCATGGCCGTGGATATGAATCGGATGGTTCGTCATCGTGAGATTGGCGATGCGGACGCGCACGCGGTCGCCCTTGCGCACCACGAGGTGGTCGATGCCGGGGAAGACGCGGCTGTTCCAGGTCCAGAGATTGAAGTCGGTCATCTCCGCGACCTTCGGCGTGTAGGCGCCGGGATCGATGTCGTAGGCCGCCATGACGAAGGCGAAATCGCGGTCGACCGGCATGAACTTCGCGTCGCGCGGGTGCACGATAAGCGAGCCCATCATGCCCATCGCCATCTGCACCATCTCGTCGGCGTGCGGGTGGTACATGAACGTACCCGACTTCGGCATCTGGAACTCGTAGACGAAGGTCTTGCCCGGGCGGATGTGCGGCTGGGTCAGGCCGCCGACGCCGTCCATGCCGTTCGGCAGCAGGATCCCGTGCCAGTGAATCGTGGTGTGCTCGGGCAGCCTGTTGGTGACGAAGATGCGCACGCGGTCGCCCTCGACGCATTCGATCGTCGGGCCGGGCGACTGGCCGTTGTAGCCCCAGAGATGCGCGCTCATGCCCGGCGCGATCTCGCGGCGCACCGGTTCGGCCACCAGGTGGAACTCTTTCCAGCCGTCGTTCATCCGCCAGGGCAGCGACCAGCCGTTCAGCGTCACCACCGGGTTGTACGGCCGCCCGGTATTCGGAATAAGCGGCGGCGCCGCTTCCGCGGTATCGCGCATCGGCGCCTCGGGAAGCGATGCCGCGCCCGCGCGCGATACCATCGCCGCGCCGAGCAGGCCGGCACCCGCCAGAAATTCTCTTCGCGTGGTCATCTCAGTGCCCTCCACCGGGCGAACGGCTGGTGAGCGCCATCTGGAAGTCCGACTCCGCCATCCAGAAATCGCGCAGTGCCTCGATATAGGCGTTGATCGCCGCCACCTGCTCGCGCGAGTCGGCCAGCAGCTCGAAGACGCTCGCCAGCATGCCGTTGTAGCGCAGCAGCACTTCCTCGGAGATGCGCTTGCGCAGCGGGACGATCTCGTCGCGGTAGTGCTGCGCGAGGTCGAACGCGGTGCGATAGGAGGCGTACGTTTCGCGCACTTCGGAGCGCGCCTGGATCGCGGTCTCCGCCGCGCGGTTGACCGCCTGCATGTACAGGCGCTCGGCGCGCGCGTTGCGCGCGTCCCCGAAGTCGAAAATCGGCAGCTGCAGCTCGATTTCCCAGCCGCGCTGCGTCTCCTTGCCGGTTTCGCTGTTGCTGTGCAGTCCGAACTCGAGCAGGCTCACGAAGCGCGTGGCCTTCGTGAGGTTGAGCGAGCGCGCCAGCGCTTCGGTGTCGCGGCGCGCGGCCTGCACGTCCAGGCGCTGCGCCAGCGCCTGCCCCTCCAGATCCGGGCCGGACTCCTTCGGTGCCTTCGGCAGCTCGGGCAGGCGCTCGGGCAGCCGGAAGACGACGTCCTCGCCCCAAACGCCCATCTGCCGCGCCAGGCGCTCGCGAGCCGCGAGCTCGATTTGCCGCGCGCGCGCAAGTTGCGCGGTGGCCTCGGCGTAGAACGCCTGCTCGCGCGCCTGGTCGAGCTTGGACCAATTGCCCACCGCCGCCATGCGGCGGCCGAGCTCCGCGCTCGCCTCGGCCGCGTCCTTCACCTGAGCCATGTAGCGGGCGGTTTCGGCGGCTGCCACGGCGCTGAACCAGGCTTTTCGGGTCTCGAGCGCGACGCGCATGCCTTCGCTCGCCGCGCGGCTTTGCGCGCCCGCAAGGCGCGCTTCCTCGCCTCGCACCGAGAGCGGGATCGTGACCAGGCCCAGCACGTCGAAGAACACGCTGCGCTCGTATTCGACCTCGTCGCCGCGCCGCAGGCGGGCGAAGGAAAACCGCGGCCCGCGCCAGCGGCTCGCCTGCACGAGATCCGCTTCGGCGATGCCGACTTCGGCATAGGCGGCCTGCAGTCCGGGATTGTTGAGCAACGCGATCTGCACCGCTTCTTGCGGGCCGAGAGGTTGGGCGAGGAGCTCCTTCACCCGTCCACGCACCGAATCGGCTTCGTTGTCGGCGCGTATCCACTTCGTTTGCGCGCCGGTGCGCTCCTGTACTGCGCGCTCGACGTCGGAGAACCTCGCGTCCTCGCTCAGGCTGGCGCAGCCGGCAAGCAGCAGCACGCCTACCGCGGCGATCGGCTTCATTTGTTGTGCATCCCGTGCGCGGGCGGCTTCGGCGCTGCCTTCGCCGCCTCGCGCTGTGCGCGCACGATGCCGAGATGCCCGCCGACGCGGGCCACCTCGTCGTTGACGGCGCGCCAATCCGCGATTTCCGGCTCGTCATAACGCCGGTAGTCCGTGAAGGCTGAACGGTATTCGGCCGGCTGTGCCTTTTCCTTTGGGTCCGCCGGACTAGGCTGCGGCGCCTTTTGCGCCGCCGCCGCGCCGGCAACAACAATCGCCAGCGCACCCCACATCATGCGTTTTTGCATAGCTCTCCAACTCGGTAGATGCACGCGAACGCGTGCCGCCGGCGCGACGGTTACCGCGCCATGAGTTTCAGGACTTCAGAGAGCCAAAGGAGGTGGGTCGAGGTGTTCCGGCACATGGCCCGCCGCAAACAGCTCGCCGCGAACGGCGCGCTCCGCTCCGGCCATGTTGGTGAGCGAGTTGGACGTCGCCTGAGCTACGAACGAGGCGCCGGCGCAATGCTCTGCGCACGCGCCGCAATCGGCCTTGTTGGCCTCGTCCTGCGTGTCCGGAGCCGCGCCTTGGCCGTGTTCGCCATGGTCGTGATCGGCTTCGGCCTGCAGCAAGCTTTCGTGCTCGCCGGCGGCGCAGGCGCCGACGGTCACCGCGGCGATGCCGCGCAGGGGAACCAGCGCGAGCATCGTGCAGACGAGCAGAAGCTTCAGGGCGCGTTTCACGGGGCGGGATGCTAGCACGGCCTCAAAACGCCGTTGTTACCGATTGCTAGCAGACACTAGCTCGGACGGCGAAGTTCCCGAACAGCGATGGCTTCCGCTTAAGCGCGTCGCAGGATGGCCTTGGCGCAGTTGTAGCCTGCCGCGCCCGCGACGCCGCCGCCGGGGTGCGTGCCCGGCCCGCACAGCCACAATCCGCTGATGGGTGTGCGGTACTGCGCGAGCTCCGCGAGCGGGCGCATCCACAGCGCCTGGTCCAGCGCGAGCTCCGCGTGGTACGCCTGTCCTTCCGGCCATCCGGCGTCGGCCTCGAGGTCGGTGGGCGCAAGGACTTGCGCTTGGGCGTCCGCGACGCCCGGCACATGAGCCGCCAGCATGCGCCGCGCGAGCTCTCCCAGCTCACGCCGGCCGGCGTCATCCCAGGCGCCATCGGTGCGCGCGTAAGGCGCGTATTGCAAGTGCGCCTCCATCGCCTGTTCGCCGGGCAGGACTTCGATGTACGGCTCCCGCGAGACACGGCCGTACTTCACTTCGTCGTAGGCACGCTCCAGGTAGTCGAGCGACGGCGCGAGCACCAGGCGCGTGGCGCTGGGGACCCGAAACGCGACACGCGCCACCACGCCGCGGCGCCGCACATGGCAGAGCGCGCGGGCGAGATCCGGGTCGAGCCATCCCGGCTCAATGAGCTCGAGCAGGGTGCGGCGCGGATCGGCGCCGCTCACGACCAGAGAGGCGGCGAGCTCTTCGCCGCCCTTGAGCGCCACGCCGGTAACGCTGCCGCCTCGCACAGTGATGAGGGCAGCTACGCCGCTGCGCACCTCCAGTCCCGGACGGGCGCGCAGCACGGCGGCGAGGTTCGAGCGCGCCGGGCGAAATACCCCCTGCGGGCTGCCGACGTGGTGATGCAGCAGCCGGAACGCCGTCCCGGCGGAGCGTGGCCCCTGCTGCAGGTGCACGATGCCCATTGCCGCGAGCGCGCCTTTGAGCGCATCGCATTCGAACCAGTCGTCGAGCAGCTCGGCGACCGACATGGGCAGCAGCCGCATCAGGTCCTCCATCGCCTGCCGGCCGAGGCGGCGCACGCGCAGCGCAAACCGGAAGCTCAACGGATTCACCGGGGCCGCGCCGTAGAGCTGCTCGAAAAGGCGCGCGAGCGCCGCAATGCGCGCGCAAAACTGCGGCCAGCTCGCGGCATCGCGTGCGCTCACCCGCCGGATCGCTTCCACCGTTCGCGCCATGTCGCGCCAAAGCTCGAGCCGGCCGCCCTGCGGCAGCGGGACCGCGGCCCACGGGTCCGGCCTCTGGACTTCGAGCTCGAGGCTCAGCTCTTGCGCGATCTGCGGCGGCACCCAGCCGTCTTCATCGCGCGCGCTTCTTTCCTCGACCAGCACGACCTCGCGTCCCGCGCGCGCGAGCAGATGCGCCGCGACGAGCGCGTCGACGCCGCCGCCGATGACGATCGCCCGATCGCTCATAGGCGCTGCCCGAGCAGCTCGAAAGCCGCGTTGCGCCCGGAGGCGCCCATTACGCCGCCGCCCGGATGCGTACCTGCCCCGCACTGCCAGAGACCCTCGATCGGCGTGCGGTAGCGCGCCCACGCCGGCGTGGGCCGCAGGAAGAACATCTGCTGCAGCGACAGCTCGCCCTGGAAAATGTTGCCCTCGGAGAGGCCGACGATGCGTTCGATATCCGCCGGCGTAATGACCTGCCGGTGCAGGATCGCCGACCTCAGGTTCGGCGCGTACTCGGAAAGCGTGTCGACGACCGCGTCGCCGAGCGCCTCGCGCCGCTCGTCGCTCCAGCCGCCGGCCTGCTGATACGGCGCGTACTGCACGAAAATCGACATCACGTGCTTCCCCGGCGGCGCCATTGCCGGGTCGAGCATCGACGGGATGACGATGTCCATGTAGGGCCGGCGGGAGAACTGCCCGTACTTCGCTTCGTCGTACGCGCGCTCGAGGTAGGCGACGCTCGGGCTGATCGAGATCGCCCCGCGCAGGTGCGGCCCGCGTCCCGGGAGGCAGGTCAGGTTCGGCAGCTCGGCGAGCGCGAGATTCACCTTGGCCGATGCGCCGCGGAACTTGAAGCGGCGGATCGACTGAAGAAATTCCGCGGGAAGGTGCTTTTCTCCAACCAATCCAAGAAAGGTCCTGCGCGGATCGGCTCCCGAGACGATCGCGTCGGCGCTCAGTTCCTCGCCGTCCTCGAGCACCACGCCGGTGGCGCGGCCGTTCTTCAGCAGAACATTCGAAACGCAAGCCAGCGTGCGGATCTCGGCGCCGAAGGATTGCGCCGCGCCGGCGATCGCGGCGCTCACCGAGCCGTTGCCGCCCTTGGCGAATCCCCACGCGCGGAACACGCCGTCGAGCTCGCCCATGTAGTGGTGCAGCAGGACGTACGCCGTGCCCGGGGAGCGCGGCCCGAGCAGGGTGCCGATGATGCCGCTCGCCGACTTCGTCGCCTTGAGCGCCTCGGTCTCGAACCATTCGTCGAGGTAATCGGCCGCGCTCATGGTGAGCAGCTTCCACAGCGCGTCGAAGTTCTTTTTTGGAATGTTCTTGAAATACCGTCCCAACCGCAGCAGATCGCCCAGTTCGCGCGGATGCAGAGACGCCGGGTCGGGCGGCGCCATGCGCAGGATCGGCTTGATGATGCGCGCCATCTGGTGCAGCAGCAGCCCGAACTCGTCGTAGGCCTCGGCGTCGCGCAGCGAATGGCGCGCGAGCTCGCGGCGGTTCTGGTCGTGGTCGTTCCACTGGGCGAGGTAATCGCCGCTCGCAAGCGGCGTCAGCGTGCTCTCCAGCGGCAGGATGTGCAGGCCATGGCGCGGCAGATCGAGCTCGCGCATGATCTCCGGGCGCAGCAGGCTGACGACGTACGAGAACACCGAAAAGCGGAATCCCGGGAACACTTCTTCGCTCACCGCCGCGCCGCCCACCCGCTCGCGCCGCTCGAGCACGACGACGCGCTTTCCAGCGCGCGCGAGGTAGGCGGCGCACACCAGGCCGTTGTGGCCGCCGCCGATCACGATGGCGTCGTAGCGCTTCACGCCCGCTTGCGCTCGGGATCGAAGAACGGTTTCTTTACCACCCGCGCCGACGCTCGCCGGCGCCGGTGCTCCACCGTGATTTCCATGTCGAGCGGCGTGCCCGGCTTCGCCCACGGCGCTTGCAGGTGCGCGAGCGCGATGTATCGCTTGAGGATGGGCGACCAGCCCCCGCTCGTGGCATAGCCCTTTTGTTCTGCGCCGGAGTAAATGGGAACGCTCATGCGCCACGCCTGCTGCGGCAGGCGCGTCGCAAGTCCCGCCTCGGTGTACAGCCTCTCGAGCCCTTCCCAGCCGATCTCCACGCCGACGAACTGCCACTGCGGGCCGCGTTGCTTCTCCGCCGCCAGCGCTTGCTTGCCGACGAACTGCGCCTTGTCGAGGTTGACCGCCCAGCCGAGATCCAACTCGTAGGGTGAGGAACTCTGGCTCTCGATGAGCGCCTTGCGGGCCGGGACATAGTCCACATCGATCAGCATCAAGCCCGCCTCGAGGCGCGCCACATCGAGCGCCAGCATCCCGGCGGGCTGCAAGCCGTAGGGCGTGCCCGCGTCGATGAGCGCGTCCCACAGCGCAAGCGCCTGGTCGGCGGTCACCCAGATCTCGAAGCCGAGGTCGCCGGTGTAGCCGGTGCGGCTCACGCTCACCGGGATCCCGCGCAGCCGGGTTTCGGCCAGGCGGAAATACTTGAGCGGCGGCAGCTCGCCGAGCTGTTGCAGAATGACGCGCGCATTCGGGCCTTGCAGCGAGAGCGCCGCCACCGACTCCGACACGTCCTCGATGCTCACCTCGAGCCCCAGGGCGTTGGCTTCGAGCCAGCGCAGATTCGGCTCGGCCGCCGTCATGCGGAAGACCGTTTCGTCCAGGCGCGCCACCGTGCCGTCGTCGATGACCTTGCCGGCGGCGTCGCACCAGGGCGTGTACAGCACCTGCCCGACCTGCGAGCGCAGCACGTCGCGCGTCACCACGCGGTCGAGGAGACGCGCGGCGTCCCGGCCGCGCACCACGTACTTGTAAAGGGGCGACACATCGAAGAGCGCCGCCGCGGCGCGGATCGCGTGGTACTCGCGCTCGTGCGACAACTCGTAGGAGCTGGCGACGATATAGCCGGCCCAGCGCCGCCACGCATGGCTGACGCAGAGCGCGGCGGTGCGCTCATGGAACGGCGTGGTTTTCAGCACCGCTTATTCGACGGTCACCGACTTCGCTAGGTTCCTCGGCTTGTCCACATCGGTTCCGCGCACGAGCGCCGCATGGTAGGCGAGCAGCTGCAGCGGCACGACATGCAGGATCGGCGAAAGCGGGCCGTAATGCTCGGGCATGCGGATCACGTTCACCCCCGGCGACGAGCTGATGCGGGTGTCGGCGTCGGCAAAGACATACAGCTCGCCGCCGCGCGCGCGCACTTCCTGCATGTTGGACTTGAGCTTTTCGAGCAGCGCGTCGTTCGGCGCCACGGTGACCACCGGCATGTCGGCGGTCACGAGCGCAAGCGGGCCGTGCTTGAGCTCGCCGGCGGGATACGCCTCGGCATGGATGTACGAGATTTCCTTGAGCTTTAGCGCGCCCTCGAGCGCGATCGGGTAGTGCAAGCCGCGCCCAAGGAAGAGCGCATGCTCCTTGTTCGCGAAGCGCTCCGCCCACGCGATGATGTGCGGCTCGAGCGCGAGCGCCGCGCCGAGCGCGGTCGGCAGATGCCGCAGCGCCTTGAGGTGCGCCGTCTCGTCCTGCGGCGTCAGGCGCCCGCGCAGCTTGGCGAGCGCCAGCGCGAGCAGGAAAAGCCCGGTGAGCTGCGTGGTGAACGCCTTGGTGGACGCCACGCCGATTTCGACGCCGGCGTGCGTCAGGAACTTGAGCTGCGTCATGCGCATCATGGCGCTGCTCGCGACGTTGCATACCGCGAGCGTGCTCGCGTGGCCGAGCGCCTGGGCGTGCTTCAGCGCCGAGAGCGTATCGGCGGTCTCGCCCGACTGGGAGACCACCACGACCAGCGCCTTCGGATCCGGAACGCTCGTGCGATAGCGGTACTCGCTCGCGATTTCGACGTTGCACGGAACGCCGGCGATCGCTTCCAGCCAGTGGCGCGCGACCAATCCCGCGTGATAGCTCGTGCCGCAGGCGAGTATCAGCACCGAGCGCGCCTGCTTGAGCGCCTCGCCGGCGCCCTCGCCGAAGAGCCCAGGGACCACTTCGCGCACGCTCTCCAGCGTGTCGGACACCGCGCGCGGCTGCTCGAAGATCTCCTTCTGCATGAAATGCCGGTAAGGGCCGAGCTCGGCCCCGGTGCCGCTCGTCTGCACGGTGCGCAGCTCGCGCGCCGCCGGCCGGCCGTCGCGGTCGAACACGCGCCAGCCGTCCTGGCCGATCGACACCACGTCGCCTTCCTCGAGGTAAGCGATGCGATCGGTGGTGCCCGCGAGCGCCAGGGCGTCCGACGCTAGGAAGTGCTCGCCCCTGCCTTCGCCCACCACCAAGGGGCTGCCGGCGCGCGCGCCGACGACGGCGTGCGGATCGCTCCTGGAAACCACCGCGATGGCATAGGCGCCCTTGAGATGCCGAACGGCGTCGCGCACTGCCGCGAGCAGCTCCCCGCGGTACAGGCTGTGTACGAGGTGGGCGATCACCTCGGTGTCCGTCTGGCTCTCGAAGCGGTAGCCCTTGGCTTGCAGCTCGGCGCGCAGCTCCTCGTGGTTTTCGATGATGCCGTTGTGCACGACGGCGATCTCGCCCCGGGAGACGATCGGATGCGCATTCTCGGTCGCCGGGGCGCCGTGCGTTGCCCAGCGCGTATGCGCGATGCCGGTAATTCCCCGGGTGTTTTTGACTTGAAGAGCAAGATCACTTACACGAGACACCGTGCGCACCAAGTCGATCGCGCCGTCGCGCAGCACCGCGACGCCGCACGAGTCGTAGCCCCGGTACTCCAGCCGGCGCAGGCCCTCGACGAGGATCGGAACGATGTCGCGGCGCGCAGCCGCACCGACTATGCCGCACATGGCTAGGCCTTCTTCTTGGGCGGCTTCCAGGATGGAATGGAAACCTGCCTCGCTCTCGCCACGGTGAGCTGCCCCGCCGGCGTGTCCTTGTTGATGGTCGAGCCCGCGCCGATGTACGAGCCGCGGGCAATGCGCAAGGGCGCCACCAGCGTGGCGTCCGAGCCGATGAAGCAGTCGTCCTCGATGATGGTGCGGTGCTTGGCCGCGCCGTCGTAGTTGCAAGTGATAGTGCCGGCGCCGATATTCACCCCGCTGCCCACTTCGGCATCGCCGATGTAGGTGAGATGGTTCGCCTTGGAGCCCTTGCCGAGGCGGCTCGCCTTGACCTCGACGAAGTTGCCGACATGCACGTCCTCGGCGAGGAAGCTGCCCGGGCGCAGCCGCGCGTACGGGCCGAGCCGGCAGCGCGCGCCGACCTCCGAGTCCTCCAGATGAGAGAAGGCGAGCACTTCCGAATCGGCGGCGATGGCGCAGTTGCGCAGCACGCAATTCGGCCCGACGCGCACCCCGTCGCCGAGCGATACGCGCCCTTCGAACACGCAGTTGACGTCGATCGCCACATCGTGCCCGCAATTGAGCTCGCCGCGCACATCGATGCGCGCAGGATCGGCGAGCGTCACCCCGGCGTCGAGCAGCCGTTGCGCCTGCATCTGCTGGTATCGCCGTTCCAGCTCCGCGAGCTCGCGCTTGGAGTTGACCCCGGCCACTTCCCAGGCATCCTCGACCTTGACCGCATTCACCGGCACCCCCTCCGCGACGGCAAGCGTCACCACGTCGGTGAGGTAATACTCCTTCTGCGCATTGCGGTTGGTGATCCGGCCGACCCAGCCCGAGAGCTGCCGCGCGCTCATGGCCATGAAGCCGGCGTTGATCTCCCGGATCGCCAGCTCCTGCGGCGAGCCGTCCTTCTGCTCGACGATGCGCGCTACGCGCCCGGCGCCGTCGCGCACGATGCGCCCGTAGCCCGCGGGGTTTTCGAGCTCCGCGGTGAGCACCCCCATGCCTTCACGGCCCGCCTGCGCCAGCCGCTTCAGCGTGCCGGCTGCCACGAGCGGCACGTCGCCGTAAAGGATGAGCACGTCGGCGTCCGGCGAAATGCGCGGCAGCGCCTGCTGCACCGCGTGCCCGGTGCCGAGCTGTTCGGCCTGCAGTACCCATTCGACGTCCGCCTGCGTGAAGGTGGTGCGCACCTGCTCAGCGCCGTGGCCGTGGACCACGACGATCTTGCGCGGTGCGAGCGCGTGCGCGGTCTCCAGCACGTGCGCGAGGAGAGGCCGGCCGGCGAGGGGGTGCAGGACCTTGGGCAGCCGCGAGCGCATGCGTTTGCCCTGGCCGGCGGCGAGTACGATGATGTCGAGAGGCATGCGGCGGATTCCCTGCCGATTCTAGCGTTTTCACCTAGACTCGAAGCGTGGCGCAGGAATATTACGAGATCGTCTTTCGCCTCGTCGCCGCGCTCGTGGCCGGAGGGCTCATCGGCCTGGAGCGCAGCCACCGGGGCCGGCCGGCCGGGTTCCGCACCCATGCCCTCGTATGCCTTGCGTCGAGCCTTCTCATGCTGGTCACCGTGTACGAGCCGCACTGGATGCCGAGGAGCGCCTCCGGAACCAACATGGTGCTCGATCCCACGCGCATGGCACAGGGCATCATGACGGGCATCGGCTTCCTCGGCGCCGGCGCGATCATCAAGGAGGGGTTCTCGGTACGCGGGCTGACCACCGCCGCGTCCATCTGGGTGACCGCCGCGATCGGAATTCTCACCGGCATCGGCTTTTATTTCGCGGCCGTGATCGGCACCGTGCTCGTGCTCGGCACGCTATCGCTGTTCCGCTGGGTCGAGGCGAGGCTGCCGACCGAGACCTACGCCAACTTCATGGTGCGTTTCAAGCGCGATGCGCCGGTATCGGTATCCGACCTGGGCCAGCTGACTGCGGCGCACGGGTTTTCGCTGCACACCATGAGTTACCGGTTGCACCGCGAGCAGGACGTGCTGGAGTACCGCACCGTCCTGCGCACCATGCACCCCGCCAACCTGGAGAAGCTCTCCACGACGCTCGGCCGCGATCCCAAAGTGCTCGAGTACCGGATCGCGCCGACCAGCGAATAAGTGATCAGTGCCGAGCTCGCTTCGGCGTTCGCCCGGGTGGCGCTCGCCAATGTCCAGCGCGAATACCCGCGCAAGGTCGACTACCTCATCACGGCTCCCACCGAGTTGCTGCCGGCGCGCGCCTATCATCCCGCGTTCTACGGCAGCTACGACTGGCATTCAGCGGTGCACATGCACTGGCTGCTGGTGCGGCTGCTGCGGCTCCATCCCGCCCTCGAAGGCCAAATCGCGCCGGTTCTGGAGCGCCATTTAAGCGCCGAATCGCTGCACAAGGAGCTCGCCTTCTTCCATGGCCCGGGCGGCGCCCTGTTCGAGCGCCCTTACGGCTGGGCGTGGCTGCTCGAGCTACAGGCCGAGCTCACCCGGTTCGGGCGCTGGTCGCAAGCGATGGCGCCGCTTGCTGGCGAGCTCGCTGGCCGCCTGGCGAGGTACCTGCAGAGCCTGCCGTATCCCGTGCGTAGCGGTGCGCACGGAAACACGGCCTTCGCCTGCGTGCTTGCATTGGACTATGCAAGGACGAGCGGCGATGGCGCCTTGCAAGGGCATATCGGCAGCGCGGCGCGCCGCTGGTACCTGAACGACCGCGCCTATCCCGTCGCCTACGAGCCTTCGGCGGACGACTTCCTGTCGCCAGGCCTCGTGGAAGCGCTGCTCATGAAGGAGATTCTGGCGGCCGGCGAGTTCAAGGCGTGGCACAGCGCGTTTTTGCCGACCGACCTGGGCACGCTCGTGCATGCACCGAAGGTCATCGACCACGCCGACGCCAAGCAAAGCCACCTCGATGGGCTCTGCTTATCGCGTGCGTGGTGCTTTACCCGGCTGGGTTACGCGCGGCTTGCCGAAACGCACCTTGCCGCGGGAATGCCGCACGTGGCGGGCGGGGACTACGTCGGCGAGCACTGGCTCGCCTCGTTTGCGACGCTCGCGCTCAGCGCGGAAGCTCTGAAAACCCCATGAGGAACTCGTCTACCGCGCGCGCCGCTTGCCGGCCTTCGCGGATCGCCCACACGACGAGCGATTGGCCGCGGCGCACGTCGCCCGCAGCGAACACCTTCGGCACCGAGGTCGCGTAAGCGCCCTCGCCGTCGGTCGGCGACTTGGCATTGCCGCGCGCGTCTTTCTGAACCCCGAACTCGTCGAGCATCGACTGCAGGGGCGAAACGAAGCCCATGGCGAGGAGCACGAGGTCGGCCGGCAGGACCGCTTCCGAGCCCGCGACCTCGACCGGCTTGCCGTCCTTCCATTCCAGCCGCACGGTCTTCAGCGCCCTCAGCGTGCCGTTCTCACCGATGAATTCCTTGGTGGCGATCGACCAGTCGCGCTGCACCCCTTCCTCGTGCGACGAGGAGGTGCGCAGGCGCGTCGGCCAGTACGGCCACACGGGGTTGCGCTCGACATCGGGCGGCATCGGCAGCAGCTCGAACTGGGTGATGGATTTGGCGCCATGGCGGTTCGACGTGCCGACGCAGTCCGAGCCGGTATCGCCGCCGCCGATGACCACGACGTGCTTGCCGCTCGCCGAGAGATCCCTCACTTCCTGGTCGCCGGCCACGCGCTTGTTCTGCAGCGGCAGGAATTCCATCGCGAAATGCACGCCGGCGAGCTCGCGGCCCGGGATCGGCAGGTCGCGCGGCTGCTCGGCGCCCGCGGCGAGCACCACCGCGTCGAACTGCGCCATGAGCTCGGCCGGCGCCACGCTGGAGCGGGCATCGCTGACCACGCCGCGCCCCGGCGGCCGCTTGCCGATGAACACTCCGGCGCGGAACTTCACGCCCTCTTCGCGCATCTGCTCCAAGCGCCGGTCGATGACGCCCTTCTCGAGCTTGAAGTCGGGGATGCCGTAGCGCAGGAGCCCGCCGATGCGGTCGCTCTTCTCGAACACCGTCACGTCGTGGCCGGCGCGCGTGAGCTGCTGCGCGCAGGCGAGGCCCGCGGGACCGGAGCCCGCCACGGCGACCTTCTTGCCCGTCTTGTGCGCGGCAGGCTGCGCGCGCACCCAGCCCTCTTCCCAGGCCTTGTCGACGATCGCGTGCTCGATCGACTTGATGCCGACCGGGTCGGCGTTGATGCGCAGAACGCAGGCTTCCTCGCAGGGCGCCGGGCACACGCGTCCGGTGAACTCCGGGAAGTTGTTCGTCGAATGCAGCACCTCGATCGCCGTCTTCCAGTCCTGGCGATAAACGAGGTCGTTCCAGTCGGGAATGATGTTGTTGACCGGGCAGCCCTGTATGCAGAACGGAATGCCGCAGTCCATGCAGCGCGCCCCCTGCACGGCGGCCGCTTCGTCCGCAAGGCGCAAGTAGAACTCGCGATAGTGCTTCTTGCGCGCTTCCGCGGGCTCGTGCGGCTCTTCCAGGCGCGCGTACTCCATGAAGCCGGTGATCTTGCCCATCTACGCCGCGACTCTGGTCTTCGCCGCCAGCTCGGCAAGCGCGCGGCGATATTCGCGCGGGAATACTTTCACGAAGCGCTGCCGGTACTGCGCCCAGTTGGCGAGAACTTCCGCCGCCCTCTTCGAATTCGTGTAGCGCGCATGGTTCTCGATCAGGCGCTTCACCGCGGCCTCGTCGTCCGAATCGGATAGGGGCTCCAGGTCCACCATGGCGGTATTGCAGCGCTTGGCGAACTCCCCGTCGACGTCGAAGACATAGGCGAAGCCGCCCGACATGCCGGCCGCGAAATTACGCCCGGTGACGCCGAGCACGACCACCGTGCCGCCGGTCATGTACTCGCAGGCGTGATCGCCTACGCCTTCCACTACAGCCCTGGCGCCGGAATTGCGCACCGCGAAGCGCTCCCCGGCGACACCGCGGAAATACGCTTCGCCGGCGATCGCGCCATAGAGCACGACGTTGCCTGTGATGATGTTGTCGGCCGGCTCGCCGCGGAACTTGGGCGAGGGCTGCACCGAGATCCGGCCGCCGGAGAGGCCTTTACCGCAGTAGTCGTTGGTATCACCCACCAGGTCGAGCGTCACCCCTTTGGCGAGGAATGCGCCGAAGCTCTGACCCGCCGATCCGGCGAGGCGGATATGGATGGTGTAGTCGGGCAGGCCTTCGTGGCCGTAGCGCTTGGCGATGTGGTACGACAGCATGGTGCCGACCGTGCGGTGGATGTTGCGGACCGGCGTGTCGATGATCACCTTCTCTTTGCGCTCGAGCGCCGGCGCCGCAAGCTCGAGCAGGCGGTTGTCCAGCGCCTTTTCCAGGCCGTGGGTCTGCGGCTCGCAGTGGTGGCGGGCGACGTCGGGGGGCATCTTCGGCGCGTAGAACACCTTGGAAAAGTCCAGGCCGCAGGCCTTCCAGTGCTCGATGCCCTTCTTCATGTCGAGCAATTCGGTACGACCGATCAAGTCACCTAAGCGACGAACGCCTAGCTGCGCCATCAGCTCGCGCACTTCTTCCGCGACGAAGAAGAAGTAATTGACCACGTGCTCGGGCTTGCCTTCGAACTTGCGCCGCAGCACCGGGTCCTGCGTAGCCACGCCGACCGGGCAGGTGTTCAGGTGACACTTGCGCATCATGATGCAGCCTTCGACGACCAGCGGCGCGGTGGCGAAGCCGAACTCGTCGGCGCCGAGGATCGCACCGACGACCACGTCGCGGCCGGTCTTCATCTGGCCGTCGACCTGCACGGCGATGCGCCCGCGCAAACGGTTGAGCACCAGCGTCTGCTGCGTTTCCGCCAGGCCGAGCTCCCACGGCGTTCCGGCATGCTTGATCGACGACCACGGGGAGGCACCGGTGCCGCCATCGTGCCCGGCGATGGTCACGTGGTCTGCCTTGCCCTTCGATACGCCGGCGGCCACGGTGCCCACGCCGACCTCGGAGACCAGCTTCACCGAGATCGCGGCCTCGGGATTGGCGTTCTTCAGGTCGTGGATCAGTTGCGCGAGATCCTCGATCGAATAGATGTCGTGATGCGGCGGCGGCGAGATGAGCTCCACGCCGGGCGTGGAGTAGCGCAGCTCGGCGATGTACTCCGAGACCTTGCGCCCGGGAAGCTGCCCGCCCTCGCCGGGCTTCGCCCCTTGCGAGATCTTGATCTGCAGCATCTCGGCGCTCGCCAGGTACTCGGCGGTCACGCCGAAGCGCCCCGAGGCGACCTGCTTGATCTTGGACTTGAGCGAGTCGCCCTCGCGCAGCGGGATGTCGGCTTCGACGCGTCCCTTGCCGAGGCGCGACTGCAGCGACTCGCCTGCCTTGACCGGCGCGTAGCGCCTGCGATCCTCGCCGCCCTCGCCGGTATTCGACTTGCCGCCGATGCGGTTCATGGCGATCGCGAGCACGGTATGCGCCTCGGTCGAGATCGCGCCGAGCGACATGGCGCCGGTGGAGAAGCGCTTCACGATTTCGGCCGCCGGCTCCACCTCCTCCAGGGGTACCGGCTTGCACTCGCCGAAGCGGAAGTCGAAGAGCCCGCGGAAGGTCATGTGGCGCTTGGACTGATCGTTGATGAGCGCCGCGTACTCCTTGTACGTCGCGTACGAGTTGGTGCGCGTCGAGTGCTGCAGCTTGGCGATGGCATCCGGGGTCCAGGCGTGCTCTTCGCCGCGCACGCGCCAGGCGTACTCGCCGCCCGCGTCGAGCATGCCCCTGAGCACCGGATCCTGCTCGTCGAACGCGTCGCGGTGGATTCGGATCGCCTCCTCCGCTACGTCGAAAAGGCCGATGCCCTCGATGTTGGAGGCCGTCCCGGTGAAGTACCTGTCGACCAGCGACTTGGCGAGCCCGACCGCCTCGAAAATCTGCGAGCCGGTATAGGACATGTACGTCGAGATGCCCATCTTGGACATCACCTTCTTCAGGCCCTTGCCGATCGCCTTGATGTAGTTCTTCAGCGCCTTCGACGCGGCCGCCTTGTCCTGGCCGTGCAGCCCGAGGATGGTTTCCAGCGCGAGGTAGGGATGCACCGCTTCGGCGCCGTAGCCGCCGAGCAGCGCGAAGTGATGCACTTCGCGCGCGCTTCCGGTTTCGACCACCAGCCCGGTCGAGGTGCGCAGGCCTCTACCGACGAGATGCTGGTGGATCGCCGACAGCGCGAGCAGCGCGGGAATCGCCACGCGCTCTCCGTCGATGTGCCGGTCGGAGATCACGATGATCGAGTAGCCCGAGCGCACGGCGTCTTCGGCCTGCGCGGCGAGCGAGGCAAGCCGCGCTTCGACCGCTTCCTTGCCCCAGGCCACCGGGTAGGTGATGTCGAGCTCCCAGCACTTGAACTTGCCGGAGGTGTAGCGCTCGATGTGCCGGATCTTCTCCATCTCGTAGAAGTCGAGCACCGGCTGCGAAACCTCCAGGCGCAGCGGCGGATTGAGCTCGTCGATGCCGAGCAGGTTCGGCTTCGGGCCGATGAACGACACGAGCGACATCACCAGGTCCTCGCGGATCGGGTCGATCGCCGGGTTGGTGACTTGCGCGAAGAGCTGCTTGAAATAGTGGTACAGCGTCTTGTTCTTGTTCGAGATCACGGCGAGCGGCGAGTCGTTGCCCATGGAGCCGACCGCCTCCTCGCCGTTCGCCGCCATCGGCTGCATGACGAACTTCAGGTCTTCCTGGGTGTAGCCGAAGGCCTGCTGCCGGTCGAGCAGCGGCACCGCCGACTTGAGCGGCGGCGTCTTCTCGCTCTCGACGTCATCGAGCTTCACGCGGATGCGCTCGATCCATTCCGCGTAGGGCTTGGCGCTCGCCAGCGCGTCCTTGAGCTCCTTGTCGTCGACGATGCGGCCCTTCTCCAGGTCGACGAGGAACATCTTGCCCGGCTGCAGGCGCCACTTCTTGACGATTCTCTCCTCCGGGACCGGCAGGCAGCCGCATTCCGAGCCCATGATCACCAGATCGTCTTCGGTGACGATGTAGCGCGAGGGGCGCAGGCCGTTGCGGTCGAGCGTCGCGCCGATCTGGCGCCCGTCGGTGAAGGCGATCGACGCCGGACCGTCCCAGGGCTCCATCATGGCGGCGTGGTACTCGTAGAACGCGCGCCGCGCCGGGTCCATGAGCGTGTGGTTTTCCCAGGCCTCCGGGATCATCATCATCATCGCGTGGGCGACGGAATAGCCGCCCATCACCAGCAGCTCGAGCGCGTTGTCGAAGGAGGCAGAGTCGGACTGGCCGTCGTAGATCAGCGGCCAGATCTTGTCGAGGTCCTTGCCCAGGATCGGCGAGGAAATGGCGCCCTGGCGCGCGCGGATCCAGTTGACGTTGCCGCGCAGCGTGTTGATCTCGCCGTTATGGCAGATGAGGCGGAACGGGTGCGCGAGGTCCCAGGACGGAAAAGTATTCGTGGAGAACCGCTGGTGCACCAGCGCGAGCGCGGACTCGATGCGCGCGTCCTTGAGGTCGAGGTAGTACTCGCCCACCTGGTAGGCGAGCAGCATGCCCTTGTACACCACGGTGCGCGCCGACATCGACGGCACGTAGAACTCCTTGCCGTGCTGCAGCCTCAGGGCCTGGATGGCGTGGCCGGAGCTCTTGCGGATGATGTAGAGCTTGCGCTCGAGCGCGTCGGTGACCGTTACGCCGCGTCCGCGTCCGATGAATACCTGGCGAATGACCGGCTCGAGCTTGCGCGCGGGCTCGGCGAGGTCGCTGTTGTCCACCGGCACGTCGCGCCAGCCGAGCAGGACCTGGCCCTCGTCCTTGATCGCGCGCTCGATCTCGTATTCGCAGGCGATGCGCGAGGCGGGGTCGCGCGGCAGGAACACCATGCCGACGCCGTACTGCCCGGCGGGCGGGAGCTTCACGCCCTGCTTCGCCATCTCTTCCCGCAGGAACCGGTCGGGAATCTGGATGAGCAGCCCGGCGCCGTCGGAAAGCTTCGGGTCCCAGCCCACCGCGCCGCGGTGCGTCAGGTTCTTCAGGACCGTCAGCCCCTGCTCGATGATGGTGTGCGATTTCCGGCCCTTGATATGGGCGACGAAGCCGACGCCGCAGGCGTCGTGCTCGTTGAAGGGGTGATACAGGCCCTGTGGTGGCAAGCTCATGGCGGAACTGTCAAATATACAATTACTGCGCTGCAGCGACAATGGCGTCGCGCACCAGGCGCTCATCGACCGCGCCGCGCAAAGCTGCGCGGCCAATGTCTTCGAGCACCACGAACCTGAGCTGGCCCTGCGAGACCTTCTTGTCGACCGCCATGAGCTCGATGAGCGCCTCCGGCGCAAGCGCCGGGCCAACGACCGGCAGTCCCGCGCCAGACACCAGGCGGCGCACCCGCTCGGCGCCGCCTTCCTCGAGCAAACCGAGCCGCGCGGAAAGCTCGGCGGCCATCACCATGCCGGCGGCGATGGCCTCGCCGTGCAGCCAGGCGCCGTAGCCCGTGCCCGCCTCGATGGCGTGGCCGAAGGTGTGGCCGAAATTGAGCAGCGCGCGTATCCCGGTCTCGCGCTCGTCGGCCGCGACGACCTCGGCCTTGAGCTCGCAGCAGCGCTTGACTGCCTGCACAAGCGCCGCGCGCTCGCGCGCAAGGAGCTCGGCCATGTGGTCTTCGAGCCAGTGAACGAACTCGCGATCGAGCGCGAGCGCGTGCTTGATCACTTCGGCGAGCCCCGCACGCAGCTCGCGGTCGGGAAGCGTGTCGAGGGTCGCGACATCCGAGATCACCGCGCGCGGCTGGTGGAAGGCGCCGATCATGTTCTTGCCGCGCGCATGGTTGATCGCCGTTTTTCCGCCGACGGAAGAGTCGACCTGCGCGAGCAGCGTGGTCGGCACCTGGACGAACGGCACGCCGCGCTGGTACACGGCGGCGGCGAATCCCGCGAGGTCGCCCACCACCCCTCCGCCGAGCGCCACGATCAGCGTGTCGCGTCCACAACGCGCCGCAAGCAGCGCATCGAACACGCGCTCGAGGGTCTGCCAGCTCTTTGCCCGCTCGCCATCGGGGACGACGACGTCGGTAACGCGCGCACCCTGCAGTGCCTGCTTGACCTTGGAAAGATAAAGCGGCGCAACCACCTCGTTGGTCACGATTGCGGCGCTGCCGCCGCCGAGGTAGGGGCGATAGAGATCCGCACGACCAAGCAGACCGGCGCCGAGGTGGATGGGGTAGGAGCGCTCGCCGAGCGCTACGCGGAGGCTTTCCATCGGTGTTCCAGCTTGGTGAAGAGCTCGCGGGCAAGCGACTGGACGCTCTGCGACCCCGTCTCGACGACGAGGTCGGCGACTGCGCGGTAAAGCGGGTCGCGCTCGGCATGCAGCTCGCGCAATCGAGCGAGCGGATCCGAAGTGGCGAGCAGCGGCCGGTTGCGATCGTGGCTTACGCGCTGGTACAGGTCCTCCGGCTGCGCGCGCAGGTAGATCACCGTCCCGGCGGCCGCCAGCCGCCGGCGGTTTTCCTCCGCGAGCACCGCCCCGCCGCCGGTGGCGAGGACGATGCCGTCGAGCGCGGTCAACTCGGCGATGGCCTGCTGCTCGCGGCTGCGGAAACCGGGCTCGCCTTCGATCTCGAAGATGACCGGGATCTTCACGCCGCAGCGGCGCTCGACCTCGTGATCCGAATCGAGGAAGCGCATCTTCAGGCGCCGCGCGAGCAGCCGCCCGACCGTGGTCTTGCCGGCGCCCATGAGACCGACGAGGAAGATGTTGCCGCGCTTCATTCCCGCCATTGTAGAAACAAAAACGGCCGGGGATGCCCGGCCGTCGTACCGCCCAGAGGAGAATTGGCGATCAGCGAATCGTTAGGCGCTCGTTGACGATGCGCGGCGTGATGAACACCAGGAGCTCCGTCTTCGACGTCGAAGTGGTGTTGTTCTTGAACAGGAAGCCGACGAACGGCAGGTCGCCGAAGAACGGGATCTTGGTGATGTCCGTGCGGTCGTTCTGCTCGTAAATCCCGCCGATCACCACCGTGCCGCCGTTCTCGACCAGCACCTCGGTCTTCACGTGCTTGGTGTTGATTTGCACCCCTGCCGGCGTGGTCGCGCCCGGCTGGTCCTTGTTCACGTCGAGCGTCATGATGATGTTGCCGTCGGGCGTGATCTGCGGCTTCACCTTGAGCGCGAGGTTCGCCTTGCGGAAGGACACAGAGGTGGCGCCGGAGGAGGTCGCCTGCTGGTAGGGGATTTCCGTCCCCTGCTCGATCACGGCCTCCACCTGGTCGGCGGTCAGCACGCGCGGGCTGGCCACGATTTTCCCCTTGCCGTCGGACTCCAGCGCCGAGATTTCGATGTTCAGCAAGCGCGTCAGGCCGCTATTGAACAGGACAAACGAGAACTGGCCGGCGTTGAACGCGTTCAGGCCTGCCGCCGGGAAGTTGGAGTTCAGGCCGGGGCCATTGGTCACCGCCTGCCCCTCCGTGATTCCCGCTGCCTGGCTGGTGTTCACGAGCTCGGCGCCCATGTTCATGCCGACATTAAGGCCATGATTGGTTCCGCCGAAGGGCCGGCGGGCCTGCAGTCCGAGCTCCATGAGCCCCAGGCGCGCACCGAGGTTCTTCGCGAAGCTGTCGTTCGCCTCGACGATGCGCGCTTCGATCATCACCTGTCGCACCGCTACGTCGATTTTTGCGATCAGGGTGCGCACTTCCTCGAGCTTGGTCGGGGTATCCTGCACGAAAAGCGTGTTGGTGCGCGCGTCCACCGCGGCGCTGCCGCGCTTGGACAGAATGCGCTGCGCCGGATCCGACAGCAGCTTCTGCACGTCCGCGGCCTTCTGGTAGTTCATTTGGAACGACTCGGTGCGCGTGAGCTCGAGGTCGCTGATCTGCTGCTGCGCCTCAAGCGCCAGCTTTTCCCGCGTGGCAAGCTCATCGCGCGGCGCGATCCAGATGACGTTGCCGGTGCGGCGGCTGTCCAGCCCGCGGGTCTGCAGGATGATGTCGAGCGCCTGGTCCCAGGGCACGTCCTTGAGGCGCAGGGTGATGTTGCCGGTCACCGTATCGCTCGTGATGACGTTGAGGTCCGTGAAGTCGGCGATGACGTTCAGCACCGCGCGCACCTCGACGTTCTGGAAGTTGAGCGAGAGCTTCTCGCCGGTGTAGCGGCCGCGCTGCGCTGCGCGCGAGGGATCCGGGATCACCGGCTTCACCTCGACGACGAATTGCGTATCGGACTGGTAGGCGTTGTGCTCCCACTGGCCCTTGGGCTCGATCACCATGCGCACGTTTTCGCCCTGCTGGAACGTGCTGATGCTGTTGAC
>Ga0156283_1033_pt1 | contig 24230 bp, 21 predicted proteins | sample RifCSPlowO2_12_FD_107932 | JGI IMG/M metagenome (GOLD analysis project Ga0156283, IMG submission 107932) | Betaproteobacteria bacterium RIFCSPLOWO2_12_FULL_65_14 | reverse complement strand
GTGCCCGACTCGAGCTCCGGAGAGTCGGCGACGGCGAGCGTATTGGCGAAGCCGTTTTCGGCAAGCAGCGCTTTCCACTGCTCGGGGGCCCGGCCCGGGTGAGGCTGCGGCCCCGCCGCGCGCGCGGGCGAGAGGATCTGCAGCGCGAGCGCCGTCGCGCGCGACGGCGCCTGCTCCGCGAGCACGAGCACGCCGTGCGGCCGCAGCAGCGCGCGCAGCAGCTTCAGCCACCGGTCGAGGTCGGCGCTCGCCCCAAGCCCGTCCTCGGCGAGCACCAGATCGAACGGCGCCGCCGCCTCGGGCGGCAGCGCGCTCTCGGCCGCGGCGAGGTCGAACGGCCGCACCACCACGCCGGGGTAGCGCGCGGCGAGCGCCTTGCGATCCTCCATGGCGCAGGCGTCGGTGCACAGCACGACGCAATCGCAGCGCTCCAGGTCGAGCTTCTCGAGGACGCGCGCGAGCGACGGCGAATGGCCGGCGTCGAGGCACAGCAGCCGCAGCCTGGCGCCGGCCGGCAGGAGCTGTATCGCCTGCGCCGCCAGGTCGGCGATCGGCTGCGCGAATTCCGCGCCGCGCGGCAGCGTGGGATCGCTCCATTCGGCGCCGCGCAGCAGCTCCCCGAGCGCGAGCCCGACGCGGCCGAGCCAGATGATCTCGTGCGCGTGGTCCGGGTGGTCGCGCAGGAGCTGGTTCCAGATCTCGCGGGCGCTCGGGTACTCCGCGTCGCCGGCGATCTCGCGCAGGCGCGCCGCGAGCGGGCTTTGCTCGCCCTCGTGCGCCGGCGCGGCCGCGAGCGCCTCGTGCGCGAACGCAGCGAGCATCGCTTCGAGCAGCGGCTCGACGTCGTTGAAGTAGCGCTCGCGCGCCTGCAGGCGCACCGGCGCCTGCAGGCGCGCGCGGCAGGCCTTCGCGAGCTCGTCGAGCGGCGCCGGCGGCGGGCGCGACACCGTCTGCACGGCGAGACAGGCGAGGCCGCCGGCGCGCGCCTTGCGCAGCGGCACTGCGCGGAAGCGCACGCCTTTCGCCGACGCGATCGCCAGGCCGCCGGCGTCGTGCAGGACGCAATCGGCGAGCACCGAGCGCGGGCTGCGCCGCGCGAGCGAGAGCTGCGCCCATTCGGGCACCTCGCCCGGGCGGTGCAGGATCAGCCTGCCGATCTTGACCGGCACGAAGGCGACCTCGGCGCTCGCGTACGCGTCGTGCAAGGCGTGCGCGAGAAGCTGCAGGCCGGCGTCGAGATTGCGTGCAAAAAGGATTTCGCCCGCCGCGCCCGCCTGCGGCGGCTTCAGCCTGGCGACGACGCGAGCGCCGTCGCGCCACGCCTCCTCGACCTGCTGGAACGCGGGGCCGTATTCGAGCCCGACCGCTGCGGTGAGCGCGTAATGCTCCTCGGCCGCGATGCGCGCCTCGGCGGGCGGCGCAGGCGGCGCGACCGAAGCGGCGCCGGAACAGGCGGTCCAGATGCGGCCGGTCACGTGCACGCGCCACGCCTCGTTGCCGAGACGGTCGCGGCTCTTGATGGTGAAGCGCCCGTCGGCCGGGTCGAGGCTGAAACGCACGGTTTTCGAGCGCTGCGCGTCCAGGACGAGCGGGGTGCGGATCTCCATGTCCTCGATCTCGCAGGATTCCGCGCCCTGCGTCTCGGCCGCCGCGGCGAGAGCCATCTCGGCGAAGGCCGCGGCCGCGACCAGCGCCTCGCCGCCGATGCGGTGGTCGGCGAGCGCCGGCAGTACGGTGGTATCGAGATGGTTTTCCCATTCGTAGTCGCTGCCGGGCAGCCGGTAGCCGAGCAGCGGGTGCACCATGCGGCGGTTGATGAGGTCGTAGCCTTCGACCGTCGGCGCGTACCAGTGCTGCTCGCGCTGCCACGGATAGGCCGGCAGCTCCACCAGCCGGCCCTTCGCCGGGTAGAGCCGCGCGAGATCTGCCGTGCCGCCGGCGACCAGCACCTGGAAGGCCTTCTCGCGGATCGCTTCGGCGCCATCGCCCGAGCGCATCATGGTCGGGATCGCCCGGCCTTCGACACCGGCCGCGCGCAGGCATTCGCCGATATAGGCGCGCAGCACCGGCTGCGGGCCGATCTCGAGAAACAGCGTCGCGCCGCCGCCGATCAGCCCCTCCATCGCCGCGCCGAACTGCACCGGCTCGCGGATGTTGCGCCACCAGTAGCCGGCATCGAGCGCCTCGCCCGGCAGCGGCGAGCCGGTCACCGTCGAGTGGAACGCAATGCGCTGCGCCCCGGCCTCGAGGCCCGCGAGCGAGCGCTTGATGCCCTGCTCGATGCCATCCATCGCCGCGCTGTGGAACGCGTAGTCGAGCGCAAGACGGCGGAAGTCGGCGCCCTGGGCGCGCAGCCGCTCTTCGAGCGCGGCGAGCTCTTCGTGCGCGCCGGCGATCGTGACGCTCGTCGGGCTGTTGACCGCGGCGAGGCTCAGGCCGGGAAAGAGCTGGAGAGCTGCGCGCGCGCCAGCGGCATCGATCGCCACCGCGGTCATCGCGCCGGCGCCGCGCGTGCCCGCTTGCGCGGCGCTGCGATGGAACACGACCTGCACCGCCTGCTCCAGGGACAGCGCCCCACACGCCCAGGCGGCCGCAATCTCGCCAACGCTGTGTCCGGCAACGGCGCAAGGCGCGATGCCGCAGGTGCCCAGCAGCTCAGTGAGCCCCACCTGCACGGCGAAGAGCAGCGGCTGGGCGTATTCGGTTGCTTCCAGCAGCGCCGGCAGGTCATCGCGCTCGAACGCCTCGAGGAGAGAGAAATCGCTGCAGGCGCGCCACCGCTCGGCGACGCCTTGAACCGCGGCGCGGAACACCTCGCTCTCGGCGAGCAGGCGCTTGCCCATGCCGGCCCATTGCGAGCCGTTGCCGGAATAGAGAAACACCGGCCCCTGCGGCGCGGCGAGCGTGCGGCCGCAGGCGACGCCGGCGCCGGGATTTCCGGCGGCGAAGGCGGACAGCGCCGCCGCTGCGCCGGCACGCTCGGCGGCGGGAAAGATGGCGCGGTATTCCAGCCAGTCGCGGTGGAACGCAGCGCTGTAGGCGACGTCGTAGAGCGGCAGCTCCTCCCGCGTGCGCAGCCAGTCGGCGTAGCGCTGGGCGAGCGCCTTGAGCGCGTCTTCGGAGCGTGCGGAAAGCACCAGCGGCGCGGCCAGCGGCGCGCCGGGCGTGGGCGCCGGCGGCGGCTCGGCAAAACTCTCCAGCACCACGTGTGCGTTGGCGCCGCCGAAGCCGAACGAATTGACGCCGATCACCAGCCGCTTGCCGGCCTCGAGCGGCGTCGGCTGCGTCACCACCTCGAGGTTCAAGTCGCCGAACGGGATGCGCGGATTCGGCGCGCTGAAGTTCGCCGAGGGCGGCAGCTCGCGGTGGCGCAGGCAGTAGATCGCCTTCACCAGCCCCGCCATGCCGGAGGCGGTCTCGAGGTGCCCGAGGTTGCTCTTCACCGAGCCGATGCGCAGCGGCGAGCCGGTGGGGCGACGCGCGCCGAGCGCTTCGCCGAGGGCGCGCGCCTCGATCGGGTCGCCGACCGGCGTGCCGGTGCCGTGCGCCTCGAGGTAGTCGATTTCGGAGGGGTGAATACAGGCGCGCGCGTACGCGTCGCGCAGCAGGCTCGCCTGCGCCTCGGCGCTCGGCACGGTGAGCGAGCTGGTCTTGCCGTCGCAATTCACCGCCGACGCGGCGATGACCGCGTAGATGCGGTTGCCGCAGGCGAGCGCGTCCTCGAGGCGTTTCAGGAGCACGACGGCGCCGCCCTCCGAGCGCACGTAGCCGTCGCCGGCGGCGTCGAACGGGCTGCACACGCCGCGGCGCGACAGCATCGACGCCTTGGAGAAAGCGACGTACGGGAACGGGTGCAGGTGCAGGTTCACCGCGCCGGCGAGCGCGAGCTCGGCTTCGCCGCTGAGGATCGCCTGGCAGGCCTGATGCAGCGCGACCAGCGACGAGGAGCACGCGGTGTCCACCGCCATGCTCGGGCCGCGCAGGTCGAAGAAGTACGACAGCCGGTTCGCCGCGATGCTGCCGGTCACGCCGGTGATGGAGAAAGCGCCGATCGAGGCGAAGTCGTCGAGCGCGCGCTGCCCGTAGTCGGAGCCGGAAAAACCGATGTGCACGCTCGCGCGGCTGCCGCGCACGGAAGAGGGCCGGATGCCGCCCGCCTCGAACGCCTCCCAGGCGAGCTCGAGAAGCAGCCGCTGCTGCGGATCGAGGTGCGCCGCTTCCCGCGGCGAAATGCCGAAGAACGCGGCGTCGAAGCCGCTGACGTCGCCGAGCGAGCCGCCGGCGATCGTGTAGCTCTTGCCGGGCTCCGACTTGCTCGGGTGATGGTAGAGCTCGCGCGACCAGCGCGAGCCGTCTACGGTGCGGACGAGGTTGCGGCCCTCACGCAGCGCCGCCCAGAACCCGTCCCCTGCGGGTCCGGGAAACCGGAAGGCCACTCCGACGATGGCCAGACGGTTCCGTGTTCCCGGCAAGTCGTCTCGTTGCATCCCTTGTGCACCAGTTTTATTGACTGCATGTGCAGGCGCGTAGCGGAAAAGGCGACGCCTGGTAAACGAGAATAGCACACCGGGTTTACCCCGCGCGACCAGAGATGATTCTTTGCAATCCGGGACTTACGCCGCGCGCAGGGCCGCCCCGACGAGGCCTCTGCACACCTCGCCGAGCAGAAGCAGCGCCGGCCCTCCCCTGCAGGTATCGGCCGCGGCGACTGCGCGTACCCAGTTCGATGGCGGCTCGCCTGGCGCCGCACGGGTCGTGGCGAAGACCACGCTGCGCGAGACCCCGCGCTGCGTGAGCGAGATCTGGAGCTCCGCGGCTGCGCCGAGCGCTGCCGTGACGCCGGGCACGACTTCAACAGCGATTCCTCTTTCCCGGAGAAACCCGATTTCTTCTTATGCCCGTCCGAAAAGCATCGGGTCGCCGCCCTTCAAGCGCACCACCGTCCGGTGGCGCTTGGCCGCGTCGGCGAGGCGCTTGTGGATGAAGCGCTGCGCGGTCGACTGCCGCCCGCAGCGCTTGCCCACGGCGACCTTCTCCGCTCTTGGCGCTAACGAAAGTATTTCCGCCGGCACGAGCGCGTCGTAGAAGACGATGTCCGCGCCGGGGCCCGCGCCGATGAGATAGACGGTTGCGCTCATTGCACCAGCGCCGCGGCCACGGTGTGGTTGGTGGCCTCGTCGATGAGGATCAGCGCGCCGGTGGCGCGCACGCTTTCGTAGGGATCGACGAAGAACGGGGCGTACAGGGACAGCCGCGCGCGCGCGATGTCGTTCAGGCGCACTTCGTCATCGGCATGGACCTTGGCCAGCGCGCGCCGCGCCGACTGCTGCACGAGATAGCGGCCGCCGGAGCGCAGCGGCTCCTGTCCCAGCCACACGAGCGCGACCTCGAGCGAGCGCGTCTCCCGCGGCGGCCGCGCCGGATCGGCGATGAGATCGCCGCGCGCTGCGTCGATGTCGTCGGCGAGCACCAGCGTGACGGAATCTCCCGCCACGGCGATTTCGCGCTCGGCGCCGTGCGCGAGGATCTGCCGCACGGCGGTCGTGCGTCCGGCGGGAAGCACGAGCACCTTCGAGCCGGCAAGCAGGTGGCCGGACTCGATGCGGCCCATGTAGCCGCGCGGCGCGCCGTCCTTCGGACGCGATACGAGCTGCACCGGGAAGCGCAAAGGCGCCGCGGCGGCCTGCTCGGCGCTCGACTGGAAGCTCTCCAGGCGCTCGAGCAGCGTCGGGCCCTGGTACTAGGGTAGCGCGTTGCCGCGGTCGACCACCATGTCGCCCCGCAGCGCGGACCCGGGAATCGCCTCGAGCCCGTCGAGGTCCAATCTGCGGAAGAAGCGCTCGGAATAGCCAACGAGATCCAGCTTGTTCACGAACGCGACCGCCTGGCGGATGCCGAACAGGCGCGCGATCTCGAGATGGCGGCGGGTCTGAGGCAGCAGGCCCTTGGTGACATCGACCAGCAGCACGATGGCGTCGGCGTTGCTCGCCCCGGTGGCCATGTTGCGCGTGTACTGCTCGTGCCCCGGCGAGTCCGCGATGATGAACTTGCGCCTGGGCGTGGCGAAGTAGCGGTAGGCGACGTCGATGGTGATGCCCTGCTCGCGCTCGGCTTCCAGGCCGTCGGTGAGCAGCGAGAGATCGAGCCCGTCCGCGCCGCGGCGCCGCGAGGCGCGCTCGACGGCCGCGAGCTGGTCTTCCTGGATCGCGCGTGCGTCGTAGAGCAGCCGCCCGATGAGCGTGCTCTTGCCGTCGTCGACGCTTCCTGCCGTTGCGAATCGCAGCGGTTGCATTGGACCGGCTATGGGGGGACCGGCTATGGGGTCAGAGCAAATGCCCTGACCCCATTAGAAGTAGCCCTCCTTCTTGCGCCGCTCCATCGAGGCCTCGGAGGTGTGGTCGTCCATGCGCGTCGCGCCCCGTTCGGTGAGCCGCGCCACGGTGGTCTCCTGGATGATCTGCTCGACGGTGCAAGCGAGCGATTCGACCGGGCAAGTGCAGCTGATGTCGCCGACGGTGCGAAAGCGCACCGAGACCTCCTCCACCGCCTCTCCCGCGCGCGCCGGCGTGATCGGCGTAACCGGCACCAGCAAGCCGCGGCGCCGCACCACCGGCCGGCGGTGCGCGAAGTAGATCGAGGGCACCTCGAGCCCTTCGCGCGCGATGTACTGCCAGACGTCGAGCTCGGTCCAGTTGCTGATCGGGAACACGCGCACGTGCTCGCCGGGATGCACCCGGGCGTTGTACAGGCTCCACAGCTCGGGGCGCTGGTTGCGCGGGTCCCATTGGCCGAGCTCGTCGCGGAAGGAAAACACCCGCTCCTTCGCGCGCGCCTTCTCCTCGTCGCGGCGCGCGCCGCCGATGGCGGCGTCGAAGCCGAGCTCGGCGATCGCCTCGAGGAGGGTCACCGACTGCGCCGCGTTGCGGCTTTCCGTCTCCGAGCGCAGGCGCACGGTGCCGCGGCGGATCGAGTCCTCGACCGAGCGCACGAGGAGGCGTTCGCCGAGCTCGGCGGCGCGCCGGTCGCGGAAGGCGATCACCTCGGGATAGTTGTGCCCGGTGTCGATGTGCAGCAGCGGGAAGGGGAACTTCCCCGGCCGGAACGCCTTCTCCGCGAGCCGCAGCAGGCAGATCGAGTCCTTGCCGCCGGAGAAGAAGAGCACCGGGTTCTGGCACTGCCCGGCGACCTCGCGCAGGATGTAGATCGCTTCGGACTCGAGCCAGTCGAGATGCGTGCGTTCAGCCAGCATGGGTCAGGGAAATGGGGACAGACCCCTTTTCAGGCGTGAAATGGGGTCTGTCCCCATTTCTTGCGTGCAGGCCGCACTCTTTTTTCTCGGGCTGCTCCCACCACCAGCGCCCGGCGCGTAGGTCCTCGCCGGGCAGCACCGGCCGCGTGCAGGGCGCGCAGCCGATCGAGCGGTAGCCCTGGTCGTAGAGCCGGTTGTAGGGCACTTGGTTTGCGCGGATGTAATCCCAGACCTGGGTTTCGGTCCAGTCGGCCAGCGGGTTGAATTTCTCCAGGCCGTGGAGGGCGTCGTATTCCCGCGCGGCGAGCCGCGAGCGGCTCACCGTGTGCTCGCGCCGCTGCCCGGTGATCCAGGCGCGCTTGCCGGCGAGCGCGCGCCTGAGCGGCTCCACCTTGCGGATCTCGCAGCAGCGCCGGCGCAGCTCGGGGTCGCCGTAGAAGGCGTCGCGGCCAAACCGGCGCACGTACTCCGCTACCGCTTCGGCGCTGGGCTCATAGACCTTCACCTCGATCCCGTAGCGCTCGCTTACGGAGGAAATCAGGGCCAGCGTGTCGGCATGCAGGCGCCCGGTATCGAGCACGAACACTTCGATCGGCAGCTCGGCGCGCGCGAGCGTGTCGGTGAGCACCATGTCTTCGGCGGACAGGCTGCTCGCGAGCGCCACCGGCGAGAGCTCGGCGGCGATCTCCATGAGGCGCATTTCGAGGTTCATCGCTTCTGGTAGGACGCGGAAAAATCCTCGAATGCGGCGAGCGCCTCCTCCGCGTCCTCGCACTCGCGCAGATCGTAGGCGTCGAAACCCACTTCTTCCATGAAGTGGAGCAGGTCGCGGGCCACCGCGCCGACCGCGCGCAACTCGCCTTTGTAGCCGTATCGCTCGCGCAGGAGCCGCGCCGTCGAATAGCCGCGGCCGTCGCCGAATTTCGGGAAGTCCACCGCGACCAGCGCGAAGTGCTCGAGGTCGGAGGCGACTTCGGCCACTTCATCGTCCGCCTCGAGCCGCAGCCCGAGCCTGCCGCGGCGCTCGAGCAGATCATCGCGGCGCAGCGCCCAAAGCTTCCGCGGAACGACGAGGTCGGCCGCGTCCGGAAAATCGGGCACCAGACCGTCTTCGCCTACCTGCAGGCAGGATTGCGAGTCAAGCAGTTGCCAGCTGTCGCGGACTACGCGCCGCTCTCGGATGAGCGTGGCCATAGACATATTCCTTGAAAGGCTCGACGCCGATGCGCTGCACCACGTCGATGAAGCGCTCGGCTTCGCTGTCGCGGCGCTCGAGATAGCAGGCGATCAGCTTCTCGATCACGCCGGGGATATCGGCCCGCGCAAACGACGGACCAATGACTTTCCCTAGCGAGGCGGGAGCCTGGTTGCCGCCGATCTCGATCTGGTACCACTCCTCGCCGTTCTTATCGACGCCGAGGATGCCGATATGCCCGACGTGGTGGTGGCCGCAGGCGTTCATGCAGCCCGAGATGTTGAGATCCAGCTCGCCGATGTCGTGGAGGTAGTCGAGCCCGTCGAAGCGCTCCTGGATCGCAAGCGCCACCGGGATCGACTTGGCGTTCGCCAGCGCGCAGAAATCCCCGCCCGGGCAGGAAATGATGTTGGTGAGCAGGCCGATGTTGGGCGTCGCCAACCCGAGCGCGCGCGCTTCGCGCCACAGCGCCGGCAAGTCGCGCGTGCGCACGTCGGCGAGGATCAGGTTCTGCTCGTGCGAGACGCGCAGCTCGCCGAACGAGTACCGGTCGGCGAGGTCCGCGATCGCGTCCATCTGGTCGCTCGTCACGTCGCCCGGCGGCACGCCGGTCTTCTTGAGCGAGAGCGTCACCGAGGCGTAGCCGGGGACCTTGTGGCCGTGGACATTGCGCTTGCGCCAGGCCCTGAAAATAGGGACAGACCCCATTTCAGAGATTCCTGAAATGGGGTCTGTCCCTATTTTCTCGTACGCCGGCCGGGTGAAGCGCCCTTCCACCTTCGCCACGTCCGCGGCGGTCAGGGTGCCGGGGCCGTCCTGGAGATGCGCCCACTCGGCGTCGACCTCGTCGCGGAAGCGCTCCACGCCGCGCTCCTTGAGCAGGATCTTGACGCGCGCCTTGTGGATGTTGTCGCGGCGGCCGAAGCGGTTGTAGACGCGCAGGATGGCGTCGAGGTAGGTGAGGAGGTGCGGCCAGGGCAGGAAGTCGCGGATGACCTGGCCGATCATCGGCGTGCGGCCGAGCCCTCCCCCGACGATCACTTTGAAACCAACCTGGTTTTCAGAATTCCTTACTGCATGAAGGCCGATGTCGTGGACGAAGGTCGCCACGCGGTCCTCGAGCGCGCCGTTCACGCCGATCTTGAACTTGCGCGGCAGGTAGCTGAACTCGGGGTTGAAGGTCGACCACTGGCGGATCAGCTCGCACCACACGAAGGAGTCGACGATCTCGTCGGGCGCCACGCCGGCGAAGTGGTCGGTGGTGACGTTGCGCACGCAGTTGCCCGAGGTCTGGATGGCGTGCATCTGGACGGTCGCCAGCTCGGCGAGGATGTCGGGCACCTGCTCGAGCTTCGGCCAGTTGAGCTGCAGGTTCTGGCGCGTCGAGAAATGGCCGTAGCCGCGGTCGTAGCGGCGCGCCACGTCAGCCAGTTTTCTTAGTTGTTTACTGGATAAGAGACCATAGGGAATCGCGATGCGGAGCATCGGCGCATAGCGCTGGATGTACAGGCCGTTCCGCAGGCGCAGCGCGCGGAACTCGTCCTCGGACAGCTTGCCGGCGAGGAAACGGCGGGTCTGGTCGCGGAACTGCGCTACCCGCTCGTCCACCAAACGCTGGTCGACCTGGTCGTAGCGGTACATGGGCCGGTATCGTAAGATGCGGCCTTATATCCACAAAGACTATTGTGTTACGATATTATGTGATTTTAGTTATATGAAAATCCAGCAGCTTCGCTACCTCACCGAAATCGCCCGCCGCGGCCTCAACGTCTCGGAGGCGGCCGAGGCGCTGCACACCTCGCAGCCGGGGGTGTCCAAGCAGATCCGGGCGCTGGAGGACGAGCTCGGCGTCGAGGTCTTCGTGCGCCACGGCAAGCGCCTTTCCGCGATCACCGAGCCGGGCAAGGCGGTCATCGCGATTGCCGAGCGCATCCTGGCCGAGGCGAACAACCTGCGCCGCGCCGGCGAGGAGTTCGCGAACGAGAAGCTCGGCACGCTCACCATCGCGGCCACGCACACGCAGGCGCGCTACGCGCTGCCGAAGGCGGTCGCGGCCTTCAAGCGCCGCTACCCGAAGGTCGAGCTGCTCATCCACCAGGGCAACCCCACCCAGATCTGCGAGCAGCTGCTCGCCGGCGAGGCCGACATGGGGGTGGCGACCGAGATGATCTCGCTCTATCCGGAGCTCGTCTCGCTACCCGTGTACCAGTGGAACCGCTGCGTGGTGGTGCCGCCCAAGCACCCGCTGCTGAAGAAAACGCCGCTCACGCTCGAAGCGCTCGCGCAGTACCCGATCGTCACCTACGACTTCGCTTTCGCCAACCGCTCGCTCGTGCAGAAGGCGTTCGAGAGCCGCGGCCTGCAGCCGCACGTGGTGCTGAGCGCGCAGGACTCCGACGTCATCAAGACCTACGTCGAGCTCGGCCTGGGCATCGGCATCCTCGCCAAGATGGCCTTCGACCCGAAGCGCGACCGCCACCTGCGCGCCCTCGACGCCGCCCATCTTTTCGAGTCGAGCACCACGCGCCTGGGGATCAAGCGCGGCGCGTACCTGCGGCGCTACGCCTACGACTTCATCGAGATGTTCGCGCCGCAGCTGCCGCGCTCGATCGTCGAGCCGGCGGTCAAGGGCGAAGAAGGCTCGCGCTACGAGCTTTAGGAATTCGGGGTCAGAGCCCTAATTCCGGCGACGCGTAGCTGTCGGAATTAGGGCTCTGACCCCGAATTCCTAGCTGTTGGCGATGAAGTCGCGCACCCGCGGGTAAATCATCTCGCGCCAGCGCCGGCCGGAGAAGATGCCGTAATGGCCGACGCCCGGGGCGAGGAAATGCTCGCGGCGCGCGCGCGGGATGTTGAAGCACAGCGCGTGCGCGGCCTCGGTCTGGCCGTTGCCCGAGATGTCATCGAACTCGCCTTCGACGGTGAGCAGCGCCGTGTCGCGGATCGCCTGCGGGCGCACCAGCTCGTCGCGTACGAACATCCTGCCCTTCGGCAGCGCGTAGTCCTTGAATACCGCCTTCACCGTGTCGAGGTAGTACTCGGCCGGCATGTCGAGCACCGCGTTGTACTCGTCGTAGAAGCGCCGGTGCGCCTCGGCGGAATCGCCGTCGCCGACGAGAAGATGGTTGTAGTAGTCCCAGTGCGCGTTCAGGTGGCGGTCGGGGTTCATCGCCACGAAGCCGAGGTGCTGGAGAAAGCCGGGATATACGCGCCGCGTGTAGCCGGGATATTTGGGCGGCACGCGATGGATCAGGTTCTGCTCGAACCAGGAGAAGGGCTTGGTGTGCGCGAGGTCGTTGACCGCGGTCGGGCTGCGGCGCGCATCGATCGGCCCGCCCATCATCACCATGGAGCGCGGGCAGGCTTCTTTCCGGGACGCCAGCAAGGCCACCGCGGCCAGCACCGGCACGGTCGGCTGGCACACCGAGATGACGTTGAGGTCCGGCGAAAGAAGCCGGATCCACTCGCGCACGTAATCGACGTAATCGTCGAGGTGGAACACCCCGTCCGAGAGCGGCACCATGCGCGCGTCGACCCAGTCGGTCGCCCAGACGTCGTGGTCGGCGAGCAGCGCGCGCACTGTGTCGCGCACCAGGGTCGCGTGATGGCCGGAAAGCGGCGCCACCACCAGCACCTTGCGCTTGGGCGCCGCCGGCTGCTTGAAATGGATGAGCTTGCAGAACGGCTTGTCGAGCGCGACTTCGAGCGCGACTTCGGGAAGGTTCCACGCCGGCTTCTCATAGCGCCCGGTGAGCCGCAGGAAAAGATCGCTCGTTGCGGCCAGCCGCCGCGACATCGGAAAATGCGCGAACGGGCTGAACGGATGGCCGAACCATCCGCGCGACAGTTCCGCCATGTAGCGCAGCGGCGCCAGCGCGGTGTGCTGGGCTTCGTAAAGGCTGTAGAGCAAGCCGGTTCCCCTAATGCGACGTAAGCCTTTGCTTATAGCAGAATTGACGCACTGCCGCATCGCATAAGGCCACACTCTCCCGGGTATCCTCGGACCATGCGTTGGGCGTTCCGCTTCGCGGTTTTCTTGCTTGCGGCGGCGATTCTCGGAGCGCTCGGCGGCTATCTCTTCCTGCGGCGCACGCTCCCCGTCACGGCGGGCGAAATCGCGGTCGCGGGCCTCGCCGCGCCGGTGGAGATCCTGCGCGACCGCTACGGCATCCCCCACATCTTTGCGCAGTCCGAGCAGGACGCGCATTTCGCGCTGGGCTTCGCGCACGCGCAGGACCGCTTGTGGCAGCTCGAGATGAACCGGCGCGTCGCGGCCGGGCGCCTGTCCGAGGTGCTGGGCGCGGGCGGGCTCGAGACCGACCGTTTTCTGCGCACGCTTGGCATACGCCGCGCCGCGCAAGCCAACCTGCCGCGCCTCGACGAGGAGACGCGCAGGTATCTCGACGCCTATGCGGCCGGCGTCAACGCCCTCCTCGCCACGCGGCCGGTGCTGCCGCTGGAGTTCCTCCTGCTTCGCGTCGATCCGGAGCCGTGGACGGCGCTCGATTCGCTCGCCTGGGGAAAAATGAAGGCGTGGGAGCTCGGCGGCAACTGGCGCAACGAGCTGGTGCGCATGCGGCTTGCCCGGACGCTGCCCAACGCGCGCATCGACGAATTCTTGCCGCCGTACCCGGGCGACGAGCCGCTGAAGATCCGCGAGTTGAAGGAGCTCTATGGCGGCCTCGACCGCGAGCCGCCGCGCAGCGCGTGGAGCGAGCCGCTTTTTCCGGCGCTGGGCGGCTCCAACAGCTGGGTGATCGGCGGCGCGCGCAGCGCGACCGGCAAGCCGCTCCTCGCCAACGATCCGCATCTGGGGCTCACGGCGCCGCCGGTGTGGTACCTCGCGCACCTGCATGCGCCCGGGCTCAACGCCATCGGCGCGACGCTCCCCGGCGTGCCCGGCATCGTCATCGGGCGCAACGAGCGCATCGCGTGGGGCTTCACCAACACCGGCCCCGACGTGCAGGACCTGTACCTCGAGCGCATCGACGACGCCGGCAACTACGTCACGCCCCAGGGCGCGCGGCCGTTCACCGTCATAGAAGAAAGAATCAAAGTGAAGGGCGCCGAAGAAGAGCGCCTGCAAGTGCGCATATCGCGGCACGGCCCGGTGATCTCGGACGTCGCGCGCAACGCGCTCGAGGCGACGCCGCGCGGCTACGCGCTCGCGCTCGCCTGGACCGCGCTCGCCGAGGACGACCTCACGATGCAGGCGGCGCTGAAGCTCGCGCGCTCGCGCGGCTGGAAAACCTTCCTCGACGCGCTGAAGGACGCGCACGCGCCGCAGCAGACCGTCACTTACGCCGACGCCGACGGCAACATCGGGTTCATCGCCGCCGGGCGCGTGCCGCTGCGCAAGCCGGCCAACGACCTGAAGGGGCTCGCGCCGGCGCCGGGCTGGGACGCGCGCTACGACTGGACCGGCTACCTGCCGTTCGACGCGCTGCCGCGCGGCTTCAACCCGCCGGGCGGCGCGATCGTGAGCGCGAACCACAAGATCGTCCTGCCCGGCTACGCGCACCACATTACGGCCGAATGGCAGCCGCCTTACCGCGCGCGGCGCATCGGGGAGCTGCTCGCCAAGCACCCGGTGCACGACGCGCAGAGCTTCGCGCGCATGCAGATCGACAGCGTGTCGCTCGCGGCGCGCGAGCTGCTGCCGAAGCTCCTGGCGGCGAAGCCGAGGAGCGAGCACGCAAGCGAGGCGCTCGGGATGCTCGCCGCCTGGGACGGCGCCATGGCGGCCGGCCGCCCCGAGCCGCTGATCGTCGTCGCCTGGTGGCGCGAGCTCGCGCGCCTGGTTTACGCCGACGAGCTCGGCGAGCTGTTCCGCACGAACTGGCGTCCGCGCGCGCTTTTCATCTCAAGAGCACTCGACGAAGGCTCGATCTGGTGCGACAACGTGCGCACACCGCGACAGGAAAGCTGCGAGGAGCTGCTTTCCGAATCGCTCGAGCGGGCGTTGACGGATCTCAGGAAACGCTACGGCGTGGACACGCAGGCCTGGAAATGGGGCGAGGCGCACGCCGCTCAGCACCGTCACCGGCCGTTCTCGCGCCAGCCCTGGCTGGCGCGCTTTTTCGACATCAGCGTGCCGAGCGCCGGGGACGCCTACACCATCAATGCCGGCCGCAGCGATTTCCACGACGAGGCGGCGCCCTACGCCAACCGCCATGGCGCGAGCTACCGGGCGATCTACGACCTCGCGAATCCCGAGGCCTCGCTCTTCATCCATTCGGGCGGCCAGTCCGGGAACCCGGTGTCGCCGCACTACCGCAGCTTCACCGGCGCGTGGGCGCGCGGCGAGTACATCCGCATGGTGACCGACCGCGAGCGCCTCGAAGCCGAAGGCGCTCAGCGGCTCCTCCTCACGCCCCAAAAATAGTGACAGTCACCATTTTTCTAGAAAAATGGTGACTGTCACTATTTTTTGCTGACGCCGCGCAAGTAAAGGTTGTTGGCGACGAGGGCGCCGATCACCACGGCGGCGCCGACGAGCTCGATCGGCGCGAAGCTGCGGCCGAGCGATGCCTCGATGCCGAAGACCAGCACCGGCACCACGTTGAGCATGAGCATGGCGTTGAGCGGGCCGAGCCGGCGCGCCGCGTTATTGAAGCCGAGAACGCCGAGGACCACGGTGAAGAGCGAGAAGTAGACGAGCTGCCAGGCGACCGCGCCGAGCGCCGCCGCGGTCGGTATGGCGGCCCAGCCGGCGGCGACGGCGACGACATTGGCGAATAGCAGCCCGCCGAAACCCGGGATGCAGGTGAGCGCGGTAAAGCGAAGCGGCGACCACCCGGGGAAATGGCCGACGCCGAGCGAGTAGATGGCCCACGAGATCGCACCGAGGACCACCAGCACGTCGCCGAACAGCGCCCCGCCGCGCGTGATCTCGGCGATGGCGCCGACCGGGTCGCCTCGCGTGACGACGAGGAGCACGCCGAAGATCGCCACCGCCACGCAGCCGAGCGTGAAAGTCGCGGGACGCTGGCCGCGCGCCAGCCAGACCGCGAGCGCAATGAGCGGCGACTGCAGCGCGAGGATCACCGCCGCGTGCTCGGGCACCGTGAAGAGGAGCCCGATCCACACGAACAGGTTGAATCCCGCGATGCCGGTGATCCCGAACGCCGCCGCGGGGAGGAAACGCCCTTCGTAGCGCAGCGCCGCGCGCCCCTCGAGGGCGACCAGCAGCAGGACGAACAGCACGACGCCGAAGAAATAGCGCACCGTTCCAAGGGCGAACGGGTCGAGGTACGGCAGCGTGCGCTTCGCGACCGAAAACAGCGGCGCCCAGCTCACGATGCTGAGCGTGATCCAGGCGAGGCCGGAAAGAAGGTTGGCGCGGGTCAAACTTCTGGGGTCAGAGCCCTAATTAGGTTTTTGCGTACGCAAAAACCTAATTAGGGCTCTGACCCCGAATTCAGGCTGGTTTTTTCTCTTCGCGCAGCGCGCGGCGCAGGATCTTGCCGACGTTGGTCTTGGGCAGCTCGGTGCGGAACTCGACGTGCTTGGGCCGCTTGTAGCCGGTGAGCTCCTTCTTGCAGTGCTCGAGCACGTCCTGCTCGGTGAGCTGCGGGTCCTTCTTGACGACGAAGACCTTGGGCACCTCGCCGGAATGCTCGTCGGGCACGCCGATGGCGGCGCATTCGAGCACGCCGGGGTGCGTAGCCACCACCTGCTCGATCTCGTTCGGGTACACGTTGAAGCCCGACACGAGAATCATGTCCTTCTTGCGGTCGACGATGCGGATGTAGCCCTTCTCGTCCATGATCCCGATGTCGCCGGTGCGCAGGAAGCCGTCGGGCCCGAGCACCTTGGCGGTCTCGTCGGCCCGCTGCCAGTAGCCCGTCATGACCTGCGGCCCCTTGATGCAGATCTCGCCCGCCTGCCCGATCGCCACGTCCTTGCCGGCATCGTCGCGCAGCGCGATGTCGGTGGAAGGCATCGCCACGCCGATCGACCCGGTGTATTCGGTGATGTTGAGCGGGTTCGCGGTCGCCGAAGGCGCGGTCTCGGTGAGCCCGTAGCCTTCGATGAGCGGCGTGCCGGTCACCTGCTTCCAGCGCTCGGCCACCGCCTTTTGCACCGCCATGCCGCCGCCGACCGCCAGGCGCACGCTCGAGAAATCGAGCTTCGCGAACTCCGGATGATGGAGCAGCGCGTTGTAGAGCGTGTTGACCCCGGTGATGATGCTGTACTTGTGCTTCGCGAGCTCCTTCACGAAGCCCGGGATGTCGCGCGGGTTGGTGATGAGCACGTTCTCGCCGCCGACCGCCATCATCACCAGGCAGTTCACCGTCAGCGAGAAGATATGATAGAGCGGCAGCGCGGTGATGATCACCGCGCGCTCTTCGCCGATCGCCGGCCTTAGCCACTCCCGGTATTGCAGGCAGGCGGCGATGACGTTGCGGTGCACGAGCATCGCGCCCTTCGAGATCCCGGTCGTGCCGCCGGTGTACTGCAGGAAAGCGATGTCCTCGTGCCCGAGCGGCGGCGTCGCGAGCGTTTTGCCCTGGCCTTCGCTCAACGCCTGCTTCAAGGACACCGCGCCCGGCAGCTCGAAAGGGGCCACCATCTTCTTCACCTTGCGAACGACGAGGTTCACGATCACGCCCTTCAGGCCCAGCATCTCGCCCAGCGAGGTGACCACGACGTGCTTGAGCGGGGTCTTGTGGCGCACGTCCTGCAGCACGTGGCCGAAGTTCTCCAGCACCACCATCGCCTCGGCGCCGGAATCCTTGAGCTGGTGCTCGAGCTCGCGCGCGGTGTAGAGCGGATTGACGTTCACCACGGTGCAGCCCGCGCGCAGCGTGCCGAACATGGCGATCGGGTACTGCAGGCAGTTCGGCATCATGATCGCGACGCGCGCGCCCTTGCCGAGGCCTTTCGCCTGCAGCCAGGCGCCGAAGTCGCGCGACAGCCGGTCGAGCTCGGCGAAGGTGATGTGCTTGCCCATGCTGTGGTAGGCGGGGCGCTCGGCGTACTTCTTCACGCTCGTCTCGAACAGCGCGACCAGCGACTGGAATTCGTTCGGGTCGATGTCGGCCGGCACGCCGGGGGGATAGCTCTTCAGCCAGATGCGCTCCATCGTCTTCTCCTCACCTGAGCGTTTGATTCATTCTAACCACTAGCGGGGCGGCGAGGCAGCCGGCCCCGATCGCGGCATAGGCCACCACCCAGGCGAGCTGGCTGCGGGCGCCTCCGGCGGCATCCAGGGCGGCGCCGAACACGATCGGCCCGAGCATGCCGCCGGCGAAGCCGGCGAGCGAATACAGGCCGAGGGCGGCGCCGCGCAGATTGCCCGGCGCCGCGGCGACGAGCCCCGCGGTCAGGGTCGCCGACTCGGCCATCACGAGCATGGAGTAGACCACCAGCAGCCCGAGCACCAGCGCCCAGTGCCACGGCGCGCCGACCGCGAGCAGGATTCCGCTCGACCCCGAGCCGGCCATCGCGATGACGACCCACGGCCGGCGTCCGATGCGAAGCGCGATCTCGTTGCCGACGATCGAGGCCGGCACCGAGACGAGGTTCACCACCGCGGCGATCGCCGCCGCGTTCCAGGGGAAGGTGTCGGTCGAATGCAGGCTGGCGGAGAACGCGAGAAACGCGACCACCCAGGCGCGCGAGCCGAACAGCTCCAGGCAGTGTGCGGTGTAGCCGAGGGTATAGCCGGCGCTCGCGCGGTTGGCGAGCACCCGGCGCCATTCGGGAAGCGGGAAGAGCACCTTGAGCGAGAACGCTCTGGAAGGCGCCGCAGGGCGCGAAGGCGCAATCATGAAAAACACCGCAACGCCTGCCGCGAGCGGCCCCAGGGCCGACCAAAGGAACGCCGCATGCCAGCCCAGGGCCGGCGCGATGAATCCCGCGATCGCGAGCGAGAGCGCGATGCCGATGCCGAAGAACGACGTGTAGAAGGCGATATAGCGGCTTTGCGAGGGCCCCGAAATGTGGTCCGAGAGCATCCGCAGCCCCGGCATGTAGGTCGCGGCGATGCCCATGCCGAGCAGTATCTGGAACAGCGCCGCGGTCGGCAGCCCCGTGGCCGCGAGCCCGAAGCCCGCGCTCCCCGCCGCGGCGAGGAGGCTGCCCGCGAGGTACACGTAGCGCGCGTCGATCCGGTCGGTCAGCGCGGTCCAGAACGAGACCGTGGCCACGTACCCGGCGAAGAACATGCCGCCGACGACGCCCGCCTGCGCGTTGCTCAGCGCCCAGAGATCGCGCAGCTCGGGCAGCAGCGCGGCATAGGTCGAGAAGCCCAGCATCGACAGGATGTGGGCTATGAGGAGAGTTAAGGCCGTTCGATTTATGGTTTTTGCCCCCCTGTTAAGGGGGGAAGCGAGCGTTTTCTGCGAGCGGGGGGTTGTTTTTCAAAACCTAAAACCAACCCCCCGCTCGCCTTCGGCTCACGGCCCCCTTGTCAGGGGGCCGGCAAGCAAACGCGCAATGGTCATCGGTTCTTGAAGTTCGGCTTGCGCTTCTCGACGAAGGCGGCCATGCCTTCCTTCTGGTCCTCGAGCGCGAACTGCGAGTGGAAAAGGCGCCGCTCGAAGAGCACGCCCTCGGCGAGCGGGGTTTCGAAGGCGCGGTTGATCGATTCCTTGATCATCATGACGACCGGCAGCGAGGAGGCGGCGATCTTCTCGGCCACGGCGAGCGCCTCGTCCATGAGCTTGTCGAGCGGCACGACGCGCGACACGATGCCGGCGCGCTCGGCCTCGGTGGCGTCCATGGTGCGCCCGGTGAGGCACAGGTCCATGGCCTTCGCCTTGCTCGCGAAGCGCGGCAGCCGCTGCGTGCCGCCGGAGCCCGGCATGATGCCGAGGTTGATCTCCGGCTGGCCGAACTTGGCGTTGTCCGCGGCGATCACGATGTCGCACATCATCGCCACCTCGCAGCCGCCGCCGAGCGCGTAGCCCGCCACCGCGGCGATCACCGGCTTGCGCACCCTGCGGATGTGCTCCCAGTCGCGCGTGATGTAGTCCGACATGAAGGCGTCCATGTAGCCGAAGTCCTTCATCGCGGCGATGTCCGCGCCGGCGGCGAAGGCCTTGTCGCTTCCCGTGAGCACGATCGCGCCGATGCCCTCGTCGCCGTCGAACTCGTAGAGCGCGGCGGCGAGCTCCTGCATGAGCTTGGCGTTGAGCGCGTTCATCTGCTTCGGGCGATTCAGCTTGACGATGCCGACGCGGCCTTTGCGCTCGGCGCTGATCAGTTCATAAGTCATGGCTGTGGATGACCTTTGCGTAGAAGCCGTTGAGGGCGGCGAGGAACGCGGCGTGCACCTGCCGCGCCGGAACATTCTCGCCTTCGAAAGTTTGCGCGCGCGTGGCGCAGGCGTCGCCGAGCAGCGTCACCTTGTAGCCGAGATCGGCCGCCTGGCGCACGCTCGCGTCGACGCACATGTGCGTCATCATGCCGGCGACGACGAGGCTCCGGACGCCGGCGTCCTTGAGGATCTTCTCGAGCGCGGTCTGGCGCCAGCTGTTCGGGAAATTCTTCTCCAGCACCGTTTCGCCGGGAAGCGGCTGCACCACCGGATGGATCTCCGCGCCGCGTGTGCCGGGCACGAAGAACGTCGCGCCCGGGCGCACCGACAGGTGCCGCACGTGGATCACCGGCAGGTTCCTCTGCCTGAAGCGCCGCAGCGCCTCGCCCGCGTTCGCCCCAGCCGCCTCGGCGCCTTCGAGCTCCATGGCGCCGCCCGGAAAGTAGTCGTTCTGGAGGTCGATGATGAGCAGCGCGGTGTCAGGCATGGTTTTTCTTCAGCTCGGAAAGGGGGATGGCCGCGGAATCGAAGCGCACGCGGCCCGGCTCGGGCGCGGTGAGCGCTTCCACTTCCTTCATCGTGCTGCGGCTTCGCACCGCGAGCGCCTGGTAGAGCTGCATGTTCTCGGTCTTCCACTGCAGCTCCTGCGCGGTGAGCTCGCGCAGCACCCGCGCCGGCGCGCCGGCCGCCAGCGTACGCGGCGGGATGCGCTCCTCGGCCCTGACGAACGCGAGCGCCGCCACCATCGCCTCTTCGCCCACCTCGGCGTTGTCGTTGACCACTACGTTCATGCCGATGAGGGCGCCGCGGCGCACGACGCAGGCGTGCAGTACCGCGCCGTGGCCTACGGTCGCTTCGGCGCCCACCACCGTATCCCTGCCGGGAAAGCCGTGCACCACGCACGTGTCCTGGAGGTTCGCGCCCTCTTCCACCACGATGCGGCCGAAATCGCCGCGCAGGCAGGCGCACGGGCCGATGTACGCGCGCGCCCCCACGATCACATCGCCGATGAGCACCGCGCTCGGATGCACAAAAGCGCTCGGGTCGACGACGGGGGTAATGCCGTCGATGGCATAGACTTTCGGCATGAGGGGATTGTAGCTTTTCCCGCCCGACCCTAAGCTTTTCCCATGTCCTCGATCCTCGTTTCCCTCGAACACGGCGTCCTCGGCGTGACGCTCAACCGCCCGGACAAGCTCAACGCGCTGAATCCCGAGATGCACAAGCTGCTGCGCGACGCGTTGGCCCGCGCGCGCGACGAAGCGGCGGTGCGCGCGGTGCTCCTCACCGGCGCCGGGCGCGGTTTCTGCGCCGGGCAGGACCTCGGCGAGCGCAACGTCGCCGCGGACGATTCGCCCATCGATCTCTCGGTTTCGCTCGGCTCGCACTACAACCCGCTCGTGCGCCGCATGCGCGAGCTTCCCAAGCCGATCGTCTGCGCGGTGAACGGCGTCGCCGCCGGGTCGGGCGCCAACATCGCGCTCGCCTGCGACATCGTGTTTGCGGCGCGCTCGGCGGCCTTCGTCCAGTCGTTCGCCAACCTCGGCCTGGTGCCCGATTCGGGCGGCACCTGGATCCTGCCGCGCCTCGTCGGCCGCGCGCGCGCCACGGGGCTCGCGCTGCTCGGCGAGAAGCTCTCCGCCGAAGACGCCGAGCGCTGGGGACTCATCTGGAAGGCGCTCGACGGCGATCGCCTGCTTCCCGAGGCGACCGCGCTCGCCAGGACGCTCGCGGACGGCCCGACCAAGGGCTATGGCCTGCTGAAGAAGGCGCTCAATGCCTCGTCCGGCAATTCGCTCGACGCGCAGCTCGAGCTCGAGCGCGACCTGCAGCGCGAGGCGGGGTTTTCCGAGGATTACCGCGAGGCGGTGGCGGCGTTCATGCAGAAGCGCAAGCCCGCATACAAGGGCAAGTGATGAGAGCGTTTGCCTTGGAGCCGATTGAAAAGGCGCCGGTCGAGGAGCTAAGGAAGCTGCAGCTCGAGCGGCTGCGCTGGACGCTGAAGCACGCCTACGACAACGTGCCGCACTACCGCAGGAAATTCGATGCGGCGGGCGTGAAGCCCGGCGATTGCCGCGCGCTCGAAGACCTGGCCCGCTTCCCCTTCACCACCAAGGCCGATCACGCCCTCGTACATGCTGGCGATCGCCGACGAGATGGAGCGCCAGGGCGTCGATCCGGCGAAGACGTCGCTGCGCATCGGCCTGTTCGGCGCCGAGCCCTGGACCAACGAAATGCGCCGCTCGATCGAGAAGCGCCTCGGCCTGGAAGCGCTCGACCACTACGGCCTGTCGGAGCTGATCGGCCCCGGCGTGGCGCAGGAGTGCGCCGAGACCAAGGACGGGCTCACCGTGTGGGAAGACCACTTCTTCCCCGAGATCATCGACCCGGCGAGCGGCGCGCTGCTGCCCGAAGGCGAAAAAGGAGAAGATCACCGGCCGCTCCGACGACATGCTGATCATCCGCGGCGTCAACGTATTTCCCTCGCAGATCGAGGAGCTGATCGTCAAGCAGCCGGGCCTGAGCCCGCATTACGTGCTCGAGCTGACCAAGGACGGGCCGCTCGATCACCTCAGCGTCATCGTCGAGGGCGATGAAAGGGCCGGCGCGGCGCTCAAGCACAGCATCAAGTCCTACATCGGCATCACCGCCGACGTGCGCATCGGCGCCGTGGAGCGCTCCATCGGCAAGGCCAAACGGGTCATCGACAAGCGCGCAGCTTCAACATCCTGACCAGCCACCACAGCGCGAGCGCGGCGATGAGATGCTTCAGCGTGTGGCCGCTGACGATCTCGCCGAGCGCGTAGATCTGCGCATCCAGCACCTCGGCAAGCTTCGCCAGCGCGTAGATCGCCACCGCGCCGAAGAGGTCGTTGGCACGGGTGTAGCGCGACGGGAAAAGGAGCGCGATCGCGACGATGGCGGCGATACCGCCGTACTGCACGAGCGCATAGGGAAGGATGTTTTCCACCCCGCTCAGGATGCTCCAGCGCCAATACACGACCGTCGCGGCGCCGATCACGCTCAGCGGGATAAGCAACCCCAATCCCGCCTTCACGCTGACCCGCTCGACGACGACCGCGGAAAGCAGCGCCATGAACCCTACGCTCATCGGCAGCCGGTCCCACATCAGTCCCGTGTCGTCGCCGGGCGCGAGGTGATAGTAGGTCGAGCCGAACGACGTGAGCGCCACGGCAAGAAACAGCAGCGCGTACGGCCGTTTTTCCGCTGGACCGGCGAATGCGTCCGGGCGGCCCCGCGCCACGAAGTACAGGCCCCATGCGCCCACGAGAAGCAGCGGTGCGTTGGAAACGACATTGAGGAAGTTCGCGATGCCGAGAAACGCCCGCTCGTCGACGAGGCTTCGGAAGGCGCGGGGCTCCGGCAGCGGCGGCATGAGCGCGACCGCCACCGCGCCCGCTAGGGCGAGCATCCCGAGCAGCCATAGTCCGGCGTGACGGCCCCTCTCGACGGTCGCGTTGCTGGAGGACAAATTAGCGCCGATTATTGCGCAAGAATCGGATAGCAGAGGCGGTGGAAACACCGTAAATTGCCCCCATGAACGCAGTCCTGGAACGCGCGAAAAGCTACCTCGACGCCCGCCGCGGCGAGCGCGTGACGCTGGAGGAGCTCGCCGGCGCGGTCGGCTCGAGCCCCTTCCACCTGCAGCGCCGCTTCAAGCAGGCGTTCGGCATCTCGCCGCGCGCCTACCAGGACGCGCAGCGCGTGGAGTCGGTCAAGTCCTCGCTGCAGAACGGCAGCCGCGTGGCCGACGCGGTGTTCGAGGCGGGTTACGGCTCGGTCTCGCGCTTTTACGAGAACGCTCGCCTGGGAATGAAGGCGAGCGACTATCGCGCCAAGGGAAAAGGCCAGCGGATTTCGTTCTGCTGCTTCCGCACGCCGCTGGGTACGGCCCTTGTCGCCACCACGGGCAAAGGTTTGTGCTCGGTCAAGCTCGGCAATGACGTGGCCACGCTCCAACGCCTATTAGCCGACGAGTTCAGCGAGGCCGAAATCGTCGAGAAGCAAAATCCTGAGCTGAAAAAAGCCGTTCTGCGCTTCCTCTCCGGGGACGGCAGCCTCGGCCGACTGCCGCTCGACATCCGCGGCACCGTGTTCCAGCGCCGCGTGTGGGAAGAGCTGCGCCGCATCCCGCGCGGCGAGACGCGCACCTACAAAGACATCGCGCGCGCGGTCGGCGCGCCCGATGCGGTGCGCGCCGTCGGCAGCGCCTGCGGCGCCAATCCGGTCGCCTTGGTTATTCCGTGCCACCGCGCCATTCGCACCGACGGCGGGCTCGGCGGCTACGCCTGGGGCCTCGCGCGCAAGAAGCGCCTCCTCGCCCTCGAGAAGCGTTCCAAGAAATAAGCCAAAATCAGGGACGGACCACGTTTTCCGCGACAATGCGGGTCTTTCGCTCGCCAGGAAAACGTGGTCCGTCCCTGAGGTTTCCCCGCATTTGGATCATTGTTAATCAATGACTTGCGGGGTATTGTTCGAGCAAAAACTGTGCATGCATG